>Ga0310697_10006996_pt1 | contig 10662 bp, 8 predicted proteins | sample 172DNAGHGlowgp2_FD_203883 | JGI IMG/M metagenome (GOLD analysis project Ga0310697, IMG submission 203883) | Sheep rumen microbial communities from Palmerston North, Manawatu-Wanganui, New Zealand - 1728 DNA GHGlow gp2 (v2) (version 2) | ecosystem: Host-associated > Mammals > Digestive system >...
CACCGTTTTCGTTGTCGGAGAAACTTCCTTGACGGCCTTGATTCCGGCATTGAAATACTTGGCTGCATTCGCCTTGCCCGCAGCGGTTCCCATATCGCCATTGACAGAGGTCGCGGCCTTATCGACACCGTTTCCCCAGCAATCTGTTTTGCTGTTCGGCTTGTGAATCAAGATTCCTGGAGTCGTTTCATTACCAATCTGCACCATGTCGGGCGTCGCGCCAGCATCCTTAAGCGCATTCATTAAATCTTTAGTGTAAGCATAAACGGAATCCGCCATTGCATTGGCGTTGTTCACGCCGCGCCAGCGTTCCGGGATAATCTGCTTGCCAGGATCTGCCCAAACGTCGCTGTAATGGATGTCAACCAAGAGCCCCATGCCAGCGGCTTTGACTTTTTTTGCATAAGCGACAACGTGGTCTTTATCGCCATACGCTTCAGCATCGTGTCCGCAGCCATTCGCTGCATAGCCGTACTTTGCCTTGGGCGATACAAACGTGCGCAAACGAATAGAATTGAATCCGTGATTTTTCAGAATCGTAAAGATATCGCTTTCGGAACCATCGACATCAAAGAATTTTGCATTTTTTCGTTCGTATTCCTGCACCTCAGAGATATCGGCACCGTTGAAGAAATCTAATTGCAACGGTTTCGCAGACGAAGAACTCGGAGTTTGCGAAGAAGAACGCGGTTGTTCAGACGAAGAAGATTGAACTGCAGAAGATAAAGAAGGTCCAGTCGAAGACGATACTGCCGTCGCCGAAGAAACGGCAGAAGACGAGACTTCTGTAATTGACGAAAGCAATTCTGCCACGGATGATGAGGACAAGCTAACAGCAGATGACAATCCATCCGAAGACATTATTTCAAACAGCGATGACGAAGAACCTGCGACAACCCCGCCCGAAGATTGCGGATTGTCCGACGACAGCGGAGCTACGTCAGATGATGAAGCCGGAAATTCCGAAACAGATGATAAATTTGATCCATAAGATGGCGGAGAAACCGTATCATCACCGCACGATTGCACAAGCAGCACTAAAGAAGTGCAAGATACACACGCTGTCAGATTTTTCAAAAACTTCATACCAATCCAATCCTGTTCTTCCCTAAAAATACATCTTAATTGCCAATCCTCAAAATTTTAAATTGTAAAATTCCCGCATAAAAATTAATTTTCAAGCATGTTCAACGCGGATTTACTCACATCGGCTAAAGTTCAAGGCTTCATCGAGCTTGCGTCCAAGAAAAAAATGGATGCATTGCAAGTTTCGACACATTTGGCCAAGGAGTTCAGCAACGAAGAACGAGCCGCAATTATGGACTATATGGCGCTCGTACCGAAATTCCGCGAAAAATTCGGCATCGGGAATACCGCGTTCCTCCTTTGCGATAAACTAGCGTTGGAGCAAAGTACTGCGCAAGATATCGGGCGTTGGAAATCGACGCTTTGGGAACATGCCTGCCTAGCAAACAAGAACAGCGAAAACACCAGAAATGCCGCCCCCGTCGTTCACGACCTATGCTGCGGCATGGGCGGAGACTCCTTCTTTTTGCCGAAAGAACTAACCGCCATCGGTGTGGACCTTGATGAAAACCGACTCGCAATGTACCGCTACAACAGCAGCGTAATGCGAGGTGTCCCGCAAGAATCCTGCGATGCGTACACTATTCTCGGAGATGTCCGCGAAGTACTCGCCCGCCCCAAAGCCGACTTTTTCACAATTGACCCGGCCCGCCGTGCGATTGAAGGCGAGAACCAGCGCGACTTGCGTAATCTCACGCCCACGTTCGAAGAAGTCATTGAGATTTCGAAGCATTACAAAGGCGGCATGGCGAAAATCCCGCCCGGCAACCCCATCAGCGAAATCCCTCGCGGAACAGAAATTACCTACATCGGTTCACGCACGGACTGCCGCGAATGCTTGGTGCTGTTTGGCGAACTCACTCAAAATCCAGACCACGTGCGCGCTGTGATGGTCGACAAAACAGGGAACGAAATCGCCAGTTGGACATTCACCCGCGACGAAAAACGCGAAGCCCGCAACGAGAGCGAACAATCGCAATACGACCACAATTACGAACTCGAAGGCCGCGACCGCGTTTACCGCACATCGAGCAGCGAATCCGATTTGCCACTTGGGGGCATTTCAAAGTTCATCGCGGAACCCGCACCGGTGCTGCTCCGCAGCCACCTCTTTGGAGCAGTCGCCCTCGCCCACGACGAAACGGCACACTTGATTTCACCGGGTATCGCTTACGTGACTAGCGAAAAACCGCTCCCCACGCCCGCCTTTGCAAGCTACGAGATTCTCGAATCGTCCGAAATTTCGACCGGAGCAGTCCGCGCCATGCTCAAAGCGCACGACATCGGAAAACTCACACTCAAGCTGCGAGGCGTCAAAGTCGATCCCGACCAAGAAATCAAACGCCTCAAGCCCAAAGGCAAGAACGCAGCAACGCTATTCTACACGCGCCTCGACGGCGAGAAAATCGCGATACTTACAAGGAGAATCGAATAGCACGACAAAGACTTAACTGGATCCTTCCCCTTTCATGCAGTGCATTCCAGGGTCAGGATGACGTAACAAAAGAATTTAACATTCTTATCAAATTTCTACTATTAACTAGAAACTAATAACTATTAACTGCGGCAAAGCCGCCCGCCCTATGCCCGTCAAACTAGAACAATCTTGGCTGAACCTGCTCGCCGACCAGTTCGAGCAACCGTATTTTAAGCAAATCAAAGCAAAGCTTTTGCAGGAACATGCAGAGCACCATGTGGTGTATCCTCCCGGACCGCAGATTTTTGCAGCCCTCGATTATTGCCCTGTCGATAAAGTCAAGGCTGTCATCATCGGACAAGACCCGTACCACAATCCGGGACAAGCCCACGGTCTTTGCTTTTCCGTACCGTTTGGCATTGAGCCACCGCCGTCTCTCATCAACATTTTCCAAGAACTCCATGACGATCTCGGCATCACGCCGCCGCCACACGGAAACTTGGAAGGCTGGGCACATCAGGGCATTTTGCTTTTAAACGCATCGCTTACCGTGCGTGCCCACATGGCAGCCAGCCACGCCGGCATTGGCTGGCAACAGTTTACGGACACGATTATCCAGCGACTTTCACAAGTCCGCGAGAACCTCGTCTTTTTGCTCTGGGGCAGCTTCGCCATCAAAAAACAAGTGCTCGTAGCACCCAACCGCGGACATCTCATCCTCACCGCCCCGCACCCGAGCCCGCTCTCGGCATACCGCGGATTCTTCGGTTGCAAGCACTTCAGCAAAGCAAACGATTACCTTGTCAGCAAAGGACTTGAACCCATCGATTGGAGCATTAAATAAACAAGAGGTTTATCATGGCAAAGAACTGCAATGAAGAAAACCGCAACAAAGTCATCGTCAAGACTAGCATTGTCGGGATTGTCACCAACGTCATTCTTGCCAGCGTCAAGGCGGTTATCGGCCTTATGGCAAATTCCATTGCCGTCGTTCTCGATGCTGTGAACAACCTCTCGGACGCACTTTCGTCCATCATCACAATTGTCGGCAACAAGCTCTCGCGAAAATTGCCCAACGAAAAGCACCCGCTCGGTTACGGGCGCATTGAATACCTGACCGCCATGGTCATCGCCTCCATCGTAATTTACGCGGGCATCACCTCTTGCGTGGAATCCGTCAAGAAAATCCTCCACCCCGAAGAAGCTGACTACTCCACTGTTTCACTGGTCATCATCGCCATCGCCGTGGTCGTGAAAGTCGTCCTCGGTCGTTACGTGAAATCGCAAGGCGAACGCGTGAATTCCGGTTCACTCATTGCCTCCGGCTCCGACGCGCTCTTTGACGCCATCCTCTCCCTTTCCGTTCTAGCCTCGGCACTCATCTTCATTTTCACGGGACTCTCGCTCGAAGCATACGTCGGCGTTCTGATTTCCATCTTCATTATCAAGGCCGGCTTTGAAATGTTGAAGGACACTGTGAGCGACTTGCTCGGCAAGCAAAACGACAACGAGCTCACCAAGCAAATCAAGGAACTCATCCGCAGCGAAGAAGGCATCCACGGTGCATACGACCTCGTCATCAACGATTACGGTCCCGAAAAGAAACTCGCCTCCGTACACGTGGAACTCCCCGACACCATGACTGTCGCCGACCTGGATTTCCTCACGCGCAAAATCGAAAAGAAAGTCTACCGCGAAACAGGAGTCATCCTCACCGCTATCGGCGTTTACTCTTACAACACCAAAGACGATGAATCCGCCAAAATTCGCGACACAATTTCAAACAAAGTCAAATCACACGATTGGGCACTCCAGATGCACGGTTTTTACGTAAACATTGAGGCCAAGGAAATGCGCTTTGACGTGGTCATTAAATTCGGCGTGAACGCCCAGGAAGCCCTAGAAACCATCAAGAGCGAAGTGGCGCAGCTCTATCCTGACTACAAGATTCAGGTTACACCCGATATCGATTTGGGATAACCCAAACAAACTTATTGTCAATTCACCGGTCTTTTCCGCACGCAGCGGATATAAAATTTCTTTTTTTCGATTGCATAATCGTGGCTGAACTTTTCGCCATCGAATAAAATGGCATAGAGACGATTTTCGTCATCGTAACTCCACCATCCCGTCACCTTACCGAATCCTTTATATCCATTGTCCAAATAGCCTGCCGGATATATCGTAAAACCGACATCATTATTCTCCCGAAAATCACGTAACCAATCACGTTTCGAACGAAGATAAGATCCATTCAAGCCGAACCAACCGAATAAAGTCACCCAATCGCTCCTTCGCGGCAATCGCCAGTCCGCAGGGCAAGCCTCACGGGCATTTTCTCCATAAAGCCGCCCATGATTTTCGCAATGCATCTTTTTATTTTCGTAACACTCCTCATTCGGCATGCTCCTATAAATATTTTCAGCAGACCACTCCATTGAATCTATCGTTATCGTTTTGAAATGGACCCCGGTAAGAGAATCCTTGAAGTACCCTAGCTGAATAGGACTCAATTTTGCATAACCTAAATCATGCCAATTATTATCATAACACTGATACATGTAGCGGTTGACCCCGGTCATGATTTTCTTCCCATTCATGCCGAACGTACACGGGACCATGTGCTTCAAATTCAACACAACCGTATCCGCTGAAAAGTCCAAGGAATCCTGCAAAAATTCAAGCGAATCAGCTATTTTTCTCAGCGTTCTATTATCGCATAGATAAAGACCGTTGTCCTCGAAACCTATATATTTGCGTCCCTCAAGGCAATCCGTCTTTTCCTTTGAAACATAAGCGATTCCCGTAAACGATATGTTATTCAAAAATGACGTTGCTTCTATTTTTTCATTTCTTTTGCACGCCACGGAATATTTTCTATCATATGCAAAATCGTGATAAATTTTCCGATTTTGCACATACGCTACTGAATATTCCTTCGCATCGTCAACAGCATAAGAAGATGTCCAATATTTATTATCAGGGACATCTGCGTTACGAGCAATATATTTTTCCCATTCAAATTGATCCGGCAAATGATAACCCGCCGGGCACGCATTCAACGCATCACCCCAACTGAACATTTCATCAAGGAATATCCAATCTGCCGGAGTTATTTTCGGTAGTTCTTCCCTGGAATCTTCTTGTTTTTCTTGACTACAGGCCAACAGCAGAAAGAAAAAGACGGCTATTATTTTTTTCATTTTCACTCCAGATCGACTTGATAATGTCCAATAGCTAACGACCCATATCTAAAATACTATATTTGTTGACATGACACACAAGAATTCATTGGCACGTCTCGTCCTCTTCATTTTTGTCGGCCTCATTTTGGGCGGCATATTGAGTGAAGCTCTCGGAGCTTTATTTGGCGAACTCGGCGTTTTATTGAATGCTGGCGGCTACAACAATAGTGTACATAAAGTTTTTACGACTGCTGCGGAATACAGCATCGGTTTCCCCGACAACGGGGGACCAATCGTTATTGATTTATACCTGGTCAAGTTCGCTCTTGGTTTTGGCTTTAAAGTGAACCTTTTGAGCGCATTTGGTATGGGAATCGCCCTTTACATTATGAAATGGTCCGGAGAAAGATAATGCAGACTATTCAGGAACTTCAGGCTCAACTTGCAAACGGCAGCACCTCTGCCGAAAAGCTTGCACAAGCCTCCCTTGAAAAAATTGAATCTACAAAGAATTTGAACGCCTACATCTCGGTGCTTAACGAACGCGCACTCGAACGCGCCAAGGAAAGCGACAAGCGCCGCGCCGAAGGCAAGTCTCTGGGAGCCCTCGATGGTATCCCGGTCGCTGTGAAAGACAACATGTGCTTGACCGGCACGCGTACTACGGCCGCCTCCAAGATTCTCGATAACTTTGTCGCCCCTTATACCGCAACGGCATTGGAAAAACTCGAAGCCGCAGGAGCCATCATCGTCGGCAAGACGAACATGGACGAATTCGCCATGGGTTCGAGCAACGAAACCTCTTACTACGGCCCAGTCAAGAATCCGCTGGACGAGTCCCGCGTTCCGGGTGGTTCCTCGGGTGGTTCCGCAGTCGCCGTCGCTTCTGGCACGGTTCCTTGCGCACTCGGTTCTGATACGGGTGGATCTATCCGCCAGCCGGCAGCCTGCACAGGCGTTGTCGGTTTGAAGCCGACCTACGGCCGCGTTTCCCGTTACGGCCTCCTCGCCTACGCAAGCTCTCTCGACCAAATAGGTCCGTTCGGTGCAACCGTCCGCGATTGCGCAACGCTCCTCGGTGCTATTTGCGGCATTGACCCGCACGACAACACCACGAGCACCCGACCGACCGAAGACTTTACCGCAAAACTCGATGCTGGAGTCAAGGGCAAAGTCATCGGCGTTCCGAAGGAATACTTTGGCGAAGGTCTCGACGCAGAATGCAAGGCCGCCATCGATAACATGCTTAAGAAGATGGAAGCCGAAGGCGCAACGATCAAGGAAGTGAGCCTCCCGCACATCAGCTACGCCGTGTCCAGCTACTACATCATTGCAACGGCAGAAGCAAGCTCCAACCTCAGCCGCTACGACGGCGTGCGTTACGGCTACCGCAGCCCCGAAGCCAAGAAGCTCTTCGACCTTTACGCCAAGTCCCGCAGCGAAGGTTTCGGCAAGGAAGTGCAGCGCCGCATTCTCCTCGGTAGCTACGTTCTCTCTGCAGGCTTCTACGACGCCTACTACGTCCAGGCCCAGAAGGTTCGCCGTCTCATTACGGACGACTTCACCGAAGCATTCAAGACTTGCGACGTGATTGCAAGCCCGACGATGCCGGGTCTCCCGCTCAAGTGCGGCATGAACGAATCCGATCCGATGGCCGTTTACCTCTCCGACATCTATACCGTTAGCTTGAACCTCGCCGGTCTCCCGGGCGTGAGCGTTCCGTGTGGCATGGCAGGCGGCCTCCCGGTTGGCCTCCAGTGGATTGGCAAGCCGTTTATGGAAGCAGACTTGCTCAGCGTTGCCGAAGCAACGGAGATACTGAATAAGTAATGGAATTCCGCCTGCGCGGGAATGACACGAGTATAAGTATCCAAAATATTATTGTAAAAACGACATCCCAGCGCGGGTGTCGTTTTTTCTATTCCTTTCGGTGTTCGTACAGATAAAGGTTCGCTTCGGACACCGCAAGTTCCGAGCCCTTTAAAATCCATTCATCATCGGTTCCGCTACGATAACTCACGAGAACGCTATAGTTCTTGTCGGACTGTAGAATTTCCGGCGGTACCGTCCAGAAGTTTTCCGTTCCGACAACCATTTCAAGCGTGTGAGCGTCAGCGCCGTCCACTCCGCGAATCTCAATTTTCTTGACCATGTCCTTGGGATTACGCACCTGAATAATGCTCCAGAACGTGCTAGCGCCCTCTTTAACCCAAATGGATGTGGAATCCCCCCACACGCCTTTAACGCCTTCGCAGCTCACAAACTCCCATTCACCGTAATAACGGCCCACCAAATTACCCATGATATCGCTTGCCGGAGCACCACCCAAATCGACACCGCAGTTCGCATCCGGGCAACGGTCGGTTATGCGCACAGTCACTTCTTTCCAGCCATCCGGCGTCTTCGCTTTCACATGCACACAGCCGCCGCAGGCAGCGCCGCCATCCCACGGGCCTTTATCATCGCCAGGCGAGACATTCACATGGATTGCCGCGTAATACTGGATATTCGTCTGTCCGTAATTGCAGGCGCCACCAAGACTCGTCTCCTTATCCTTGACGCTCCCGTAAGTCGTCACGGAACCCTTGCCGCCATTTTCGACAAGCACCGGGTCTGCCGCCGTATAACTGTCGCATTTCGTACAAACGCCATTATCAGAAGAACCCGCAAGCTTTTCAGAACTGCTCGATGACTCCGGCACGGATTTTGCAGAGCTGCTCAAGTCTGCCGCCGAAGACGATTCAGAGACTTTTTCCGATGACGAAGTCGCTGGCTTTTGCGATTCACTACTTACAAAAGCGCTCGACGAACTCGCAACAGATTTTGCGGAACTACTTGACACAACCGATTTTTCAGAAGAAGAACTTGCTGATTTTGCAGAAGAGACTACCCCAATTGATGAAGAAGACTCTTCGCTCACAGTCACCGGCGTTCCATCCGACGAATCACCGCACGCCCAAAATACGAGCAAAACAACACAAAAAAGAAAATCTAATCTACGTAAATTCATAATCATCCAACCAAGTATTAATATACATCAAAATAAACACCCCCTTCTAAGTACAACGAAAAAAAATTATAATTCTACTAAAAGAGAGTAAAATCATGCAAAATCAAATCAAAAAAGATATTCACGAAAACATGCCACACTATATCGACATGCTTTCGAGCCTGGTAGCCATTCCGTCCATCAGTTTCGACAATTTTGACCAGAAATTTGTTTTGGACTCCGCGAATGCCGTTAAGGAAATGTTTGCAAAAGCAGGACTCACGAACATCCAGTTTTTGATGCCGCCGAGCGGACGTCCAAGCGTTTACGCCGAAAGCCTCACCAGCCCGGACAAGCCGACCATTCTTTTGTACGCCCATCACGACGTGCAACCGCCTATGCGTGAAGCGTTGTGGGACACGCCGCCGTTTAAGGCCACGCAAAAAGGCGACCGTCTCTTTGGACGCGGCACCGCCGACGACAAAGCAGGAATCATCACGCATCTCGCGGCACTTGAACAAGTCCGCAGAGAGCTTGGCGAAAAAGGCCCAAACCTCAAGTTCATCATCGAAGGCGAAGAAGAATCCGGAAGCGCAGGCTTCGAACATATCCTCACGAACAACGCGGAACTTTTGAAGTGCGACGCCGTCATTGTCGCAGACCTCGGGAACTTCGCGAAGGGAACGCCATCCATCACGACGACGCTCCGCGGCATGAGCGCCATCAACGTCACGCTCCGAGCGACAAAGGCCCCGCTCCATTCTGGCTCGTGGTCCGGACCGATTCCCGACCCAGCCCAAGCGCTGTGCCGCATGATAGCAAGCCTCACCGACAAGGACGGCATCATTCTCATTCCGCATTACGAAGATGACATTATCCCGCCAACAAAAGAAGAACTGGAATCTTACAAGTCGCTCGGCATGACCGAAAAGATTTTCCGCAATGACGGCGGCGTTCTTGAACAAGTGAAGTTGAACGTGCCCGAAGACGAGATTTTGATTTCGCTGTGGCGCCGCCCAAGCATCATCGTGAGCACCATCGAGTCTGGCTCCCGCGTGAACGCAGGTAACGTGTTGCAAGACAGCGCCTACGCCCGCATCGGCATTCGCCTTGCCCCCGGCATGGACGCCGTCAAATGCACCGACATGCTCGCCGACTTCCTCAAAACGCAAGTTCCGAACAACATGAAAATCACCATCGACAAGGAAGATGGCGCGAATCCGTTCGTCACCGACACGACGCATCCGTTTTTCAAGAAGATGAGCGACGCCATGACGGACGCTTACAATTCCCCCACAAAATTCATTGGCTGCGGCGCAAGCATCCCAGGCGCAGAACTTTTCCGCAACACGTTCGGCGACATTCCCATTTTGCTCACCGGCCTCGAAGACCCGGAATGCAACGCCCACGGCGAAAACGAGAGTTTGTATTTGCCCGACTTTGAAAGCGGCATCGTCGCAGAAGCGCTTTTCTTTGCAAGCATTTAGCCAGAAGAAGGAGAAAAAATGAAACGTTTAAAACTCGTCGTACTGACAGGCGCCGGAATCAGCGCCGAATCCGGGCTTCGCACATTCCGCGGAAACGACGGCATGTGGGAACACGAGAACATCGAAGACGTGTGCACGCCGGACGCACTCCGTCGCGACCCCAAACGCGTCAAGGACTTTTACAACTTCCTGCGAAAGGGGCTCCCCGAGCACCAGCCGAACGCAGCACACATCGCGCTTGCCAAACTCGAAGAACGCCTCGGCGACGAATTCTTGCTTGTGACGCAGAACGTCGATGATCTGCACGAACGCGGTGGCAGCAAACGCGTGCTACACATGCACGGCGACTTGATGAAACTCCGCTGCACCAAGCACGAACATGAATTCGATTTTACCGGCGAAGAAACGATGGACACGAAATGCCCGATTTGCGGAAGCCCCGTGCGCCCGGACATCGTATTCTTTGGCGAGACGCCGCTATACATGGACGAAATCCAA
>Ga0310697_10006997_pt1 | contig 10659 bp, 7 predicted proteins | sample 172DNAGHGlowgp2_FD_203883 | JGI IMG/M metagenome (GOLD analysis project Ga0310697, IMG submission 203883) | Sheep rumen microbial communities from Palmerston North, Manawatu-Wanganui, New Zealand - 1728 DNA GHGlow gp2 (v2) (version 2) | ecosystem: Host-associated > Mammals > Digestive system >...
ATTTTGCCAACTTTCTTGCTCTTCGAGTACGTAGTCTGTGATTTTGGAAATTTGCTCAGCACTTAGTTTAAAACCATAAATGTCGTCGATTGTAGCAGAAATATCGCGCTGACTCATACCGCGAGCATACATTGCCAGAACTTTATTTTCGATGTCGGACACGTCGCGCTTGTGCTTGGGCAGGATTATCGAGTCGAAGGAGGCTTGACGATCACGGGGCATCTCAATCGCTGTCTCGCCCATCGACGTTTTGATAGTCTTGTCGAAGTAGCCGTTACGCCGGTTTGTCGTCTCTTTTTCCTCGCGGGAATTTGGTTCGTAGCCAAGATAACTTTCCATTTCGCCATTAAGCATAGCCTCAAACATCGGTCCGAAGACTTCTTTTAGAGCCGCTTGCATTTCGGCGACACTTTTGGGCTTGTACTGGGCGATAATGGCTTGAGCAATTCTCCTGCCGGGTGTGTCTCGATTCTTTCTTTTCATCTCTTTTTCTCTCCTATATCAAAAAAATGGATTGTGCTCTCTTTCTTACACAATCCATTTTACACTACCGCTAAACGTGTAAATCCAACTCGTAGCCAATAAGATTGGTAACAACATTAGCGATTTTCTTCTTTTCGGAGTGAATGACTGCCAAATCTGGAATTTTCTCGACGATTGGCGATTCACTCGGCTTTTCTTCTTTAACGGGCGGCTCGTTAGCAATTTTTTCTTTAACGGGCGATTCGTCCGGCTTTTTTTCTTCTACTGGCTCAATTTCTTCAACTTCAGGCCGATTTATCTTCTCAAGTACTCCCAAAAGCTTCTCTGAAGTCGTCAGCGCAAACGGAATTGCCGAAAATTTTTCATCCGACCCTATGAACTCCAAAATCTTGAATCCGTCGATAAATTTCATGTTCGCACTTGTTATTATCAAGTCAAATTCCATTTCTCGTAAAATTTTCGTTGCGGCGTCGAAATTTGCGGCTGTCAGTGCCTCATGAGGAAAATTTTCTTCAATTAGTTCCTTCATACCGCGCAATTCTTCTTTATCGTCGCCGATTAGCAAAATTTCTTCCGAATGTACTTCCGATAACTTTTTTTCCACGCGTTTTACTAAATCCGCCGGCATGAACGGCTTTTTTATGTAATCTTTCACGCCCAACGCGCCGACTTTTTGAATATTCTCTACGTCGCCCGATGCCGTCAACATCATCACCGGAATTTTATTTATCCGCTCATCACCGCGAATTTTTTGCAACGTTTCTATCCCGTCGAAGTCCGGCATCATTATATCTAGCAAAACGAGATTGACACGACGATTTTTTAAAATGTCCAGCCCTTCAACGCCGTTTGACGCGCAAATTACTTCGCACGCCAATTTTTTCTCTAAAATCATCTTTGCTATTTGCAAATTCATTTCGTCATCATCAATTACCAATATTTTTTTCTTACGCATGATTAAACCTCCAAAATTTTAGTAAGAACGTCTCACTTTACTTGATTTTCTCGCACTCAAATAAAATTTTATCCTCAATACCTTTTGTGCGCGAAAATATTCGTGTCTTTATGATTTCAATATCGGATTCAGTCGCATCTTGCAACAATATCAGGAATTTATTCCCGCTTTGAGTTACGCAATCGCTTTTTCTTAACGATTTAATCAAAATTTCTTTAAATTCTTCCGCAAAATCATTGTTCAGCGTGAACTGCACCAGCATTAAGCCCTTTTTTGAATTGTCTATGCGTATCATCATTCGATAAATATGTTTGAACGACTCGAAGTCAACAAAATACGCGCCAGATTCTATATTTCGCTCACAAAGTATCATGCGCACTTGCGACAACTCACCTATTGAATTATTTTCTGCATGATTTTTCTCTCCGAAGATTGCTAAACTGTGTTTTCCGTGCTTTTTTACTTCATACAGGGCTTTATCTGCTTTTTTATATAGCGTCGTGAAGTCTTTTCCCTCGCTTGGAACAAAAACCGCGCCTATCGACGTGCCAAGCGGAATTTTCATTTCTTCGCCGAGTAATTTCCGCGCTGTATTTAAAATTTTTTCGTTTAGATATTTGGTTTTGACTTGTAAAATCTTTTCATCTTCCACATTTTGCAAAAATGCTACAAATTCATCGCCTCCCATGCGTCCTGCCAAATCATTCTCCCTAATTGCACTTTTTATCAGCTCAGCGAACTTTATCAGAATTTTATCGCCCATATTGTGCCCGTATATGTCATTTACCAGCTTGAAACTGTCCAAATCTATCATCAGAAACGCTCCGGACGATTTTTTTACCATTTCTCCAATTTCTCGCTGTGCCGCAGACTTATTCAATAATTTTGTTAGCGGATCAGTCGAAGATTTTACTTCAAGCTTGCGTATTTTCTTTAAATTCTCGATTATGTTCTCAACGCGCCTCAAAAGTAAGTCAGGTTTCAGCGGTTTGTGAATATAATCCGCCGCGCCCATTTCAAAGCCTTTTATTTCGCTTTCGTCGCCTTCATTCGCCGACATGAACATTATCGGCACTGTTTCGCCGCTTTTTTCCTGTAATATTCTGTGCAATTCGTAGCCGTCCATTTCCGGCATCATTAAATCTGATAAAACCATGTCAGGATGTTCATTTTCAAAGATTTTTATTGCCTCTGCGCCATTTTCCGCCGTTACGACCTCATATTTCTTTGATAATATGTGCCGCGCCATCATTATCATCATTTCATCATCATCAACTATTAAAATCTTGTTCATGTGCTCGCCTCCAGCCATTTTTTTATTTCTAAGCGGACTTTTTCATAAAATGCCATTAAATTATCATGTCCTGCGCGTATTTCGTCAATATTATTTTCCTTAGCGGCGATTTCTAATAATTTTGCCTGTTTGCTTAAAGTTTCTGCGCCGATTGATAACGAAGTTGATTTTAGAGCGTGAATAAGTATCTGATAATTCTTCCAATCAGCCAAATCATACGCCGATTGAATTTTTTCTGCGCGTTTGTCGTCCGTGTACGTCTTAAACATCTGAATTAAAAAGCTTTTGCTGTCCATGCAGTATTTTAAGCCCGTATCAAGGTTAATTTCAGGGCAAATCTCCGCAAATTTCTTTTTTTCGCGCTTGCTGAATTCATCTTCGCCGACTTTTTCATCTGATTCGGGAATTTCTGCATGTTCAACAGGTTTTTCTTGCCCTTCAACCTCAAATGAAACAATTTCCGGCGGCAAATGTCTTTCCAATACCGATTCAAGCTCTGAAACGTCTATCGGCTTGCTTAAATAGTCGTCAAATCCTTCGCGAAGATATATTTCCCTCATTCCTTCCATTGCGCTTGCCGTCAACATGATTACAGACGTCTTTTCACTCAATATTTTGTCCCGTTTCATGATTTTTAACGTCTCTACGCCGCTTAAACCGGGCATCATGTTATCCAAAAAGATTATATGATAAAAATTTTTCTTCGCAAGCTCTATTCCAAGCTCTCCGCTCTCTGTCAACTCCGGATAAATTTTATTTCGCTTGAGTAGACCGCTTATTACCTTTAAATTCATGTCGTTATCGTCTACAGCTAAAATTTTCGCGCCTTCCGCAGTTAAATATCTCTTTTCAATGCCGTTATCGGCTAATTTTACTTCGTTAGCGGCATAATCTCCTATTGGCGTCTTGTCAATTATCTTTTGAACCAGTTTGAACGAAAATTCAGAGCCGTTTCCGTATTCGCTCACAACTTCAAGCTTACTTTTCATCATGTTGAGCAATTTTTGCACAATCGCAATTCCTAAACCCGTTCCCTCAATGTTGCGCGTCTTTTCATCGTCCAATCTCTGAAATGATTGGAATAATTTATCCATATCTTCCGCTTTTATTCCTATTCCCGTATCTTTTACCTTGATTTCAAGCTCAAATGTATCTGAATCAAGTTCTTTGCCGCTAATTTTTAACGTAACTGAGCCTTCCGGCGTGTATTTTACCGCGTTAGTTAAAATATTCGTGATTATTTGACGCAAGCGCACATCATCGCCGTATAAAACTTTCGGCAAGCATGAATTTATTTCCGTTTTGAACTCCAAACCCTTTTTTTTCGCCCGTTCGACAGTCATATTTACTAAATCATTTATCAAACTGCGAATTTCATAGCGAACAGGCACAATTTCCATTTTTCCATCTTCGATTTTTGAAAAATCCAGTATCGAATTGATTAAAGTCAATAATGTTCGCCCAGCACTTTGAATATTTCTTGCATAATCTAAAATTTCTCCTGATTTGCTCTCGCGCAGTATCATTTCGTTCATTCCAAGCACTGCATTTATCGGAGTGCGGATTTCATGCGACATTTGCGCTAAAAATTGTGATTTTGCTTTGCTTGCAGCCATTGCAGTTTCAGACGCCGCTTTAAGTTGCAAATTTACCTTTTCTTGCCAACGTAAAAGCCGATTTATCAGCGCATGAACAATTATAACGCAAATTCCAAGTAATATTAAGAACATCACGCCCAAAAGTACTATATTTCCGTAAATATTCCACCAATCATTAGCTACAACGACCGTAAAATTAGATACGGTATTTTTTTTAGTCAAACACGCTACTAAATTGCCCGTATAATCGTGCAAAATCTCAACATCATCATTTACATAAACTTTAGAGTATTCAGTGCCAAAAATATCCGTCATTCGACTTTTCGACAGCTGATAATCAATATTTGGGTGATTTATTATGATTCCGTTGCGATCTACAAGAAAAGCATAGCCGTTTTTCGTGTAACTCTCGCCCAAAACATGAATTAAGCGGTCAATGTAAAAATCTATCGCGAAAATCCCAACAAACTCATTTTTTTCACTAAAAACTATTTGAGCCATAGTTATGCAATAAAGTCCGGTCTGTGCGTCGTAATATGGAGAAGAAACACTGAATCCACTAACTGATTTTTCCGTTTCTATGTACCACGGGCGATTTTCTACATGCCAATTAGGATCATCAGACTCCCAACCGTTATTCATTATGACATTATGCTCTTTGTAAGGATTTGCAAGGTAACAAACCGATATTTCGGGGTAATGTTTAGCTAAATCGTCCAAAAATTTAACCGCACTGGGATAATCGTCCATCAATTCGGGGTGTTCCGCCAAAAGATTTGAAAACATGCTCAAAATTGCCCTCTGATTGTCTATCCAATTTGAAAGTTGGTGCTCGTAGGCGTCAATTTCGCGATTCATCTTTGTATCTCCTAATCTTATTGTTGTTGTTAGACAAATTCCGAACGCCAACATCATTGCAACGACTAAAACCGTTATTATTCCTATCCGTGCATAACGACTTACCTTTGAAAGCTCCAAATCTTGAAATTTTACTTCGCTGGACTGATTTTTTTTGTCATTTGATACTATTGTTGAGAACGAAAGCAGATTTTCAAGCATATCGGACAATTTTAATGCCGATTCGCGGACTTGAGCGGCACATTCTGACGGATTTGCTTTGCTTTCTATCGTTTGGATGCTCGATAAGTCTAAAATATTCCTCAACGGGGCTTTTAAGTCGTTTGAAAGTCTCAATAAGAATTCTTCCTTCACTCTCAACGCATTTTCTGCCCGCAAACCGTTTTTCATGGCGTTTAGGTAGAAAAAAATTATCGCCAACATCATCAGCAAGCTTAAAATTGCCGTAAAAATCATTTGCAGATAACTATTTTTGTAAAACGCCCAATTATCAACGCTCAAAATCATATACCAGCCGTTATTCGTCGCTGAACTAAATATCGTATGCTCATTTCCTTCTATTTGCCCTACAAAACTTTCATTATCTTCCATTTCAATTATTTTATTCAAAATTCCCTCGTAGTCGGGCAATTTTTCCGAAATTTTTTCGCCAACCAGGCTCATATCCGTATAACCGATTATCATTCCGCTTTTTGTTACAATTAACGCTTTTCGTTCGCTCGTAACTCCCATTTTTTGAATCAAACTGTGTATTTCAGAGAAATTAAAGTCGATTGCCACCACTGTTTTATTATCAGAAAGCATTTTCGACATTGTATAACACATTTTTCCAGTCATAGCGTCGATATATGGCTCAGTTATGTAAATTTCGCCGGGATTTTCAGCCGCGCCCTTGTACCAGAGCCGTTCAGTTGCATGAAATTCATTTGGTCTGTCAAAATCCGGTATTATTACCCAATTTTCATTCGCCATGTACACATTAAAGCATACTCCGTCCGTTAATCGCAGTTGTTCGCGCTTACTTTTATAAAAAAAGTTCTCCACTTCCTCAAAAGTCGCGTTTGATTTTAATAATTGTTCTGTTTCAAGTGCTAATTTTATCGTCGTGCTTTCTGCAGTCTGCAAACTGCCTTGAAAATCAGAACGAATCGTCTCTAACTGCGATTGTCCTATCTCTTCGGCTTGATTCGACGTTATTTTAAATATCAAGCGCATGTTCATTGCTATAACAAGCAAAAATATCGCCGTTATTACCGTTATTATCATGAAATCGGACTTTCTGCCCTGTTTTAATATCTGCCATCCTTTTAAATTCATTTTACTTCACTTCCAAAAGAGTTTTTCACATTATACCTTGCCGATTATCGTTTTGAACATACACTTTTTAAAAAATCACTGCACTTTTTAGCTGATGATTGACGCAAATTTCAAAATGCATATAATTCTTTAAAGTTTTAGGAAAAATCTCGTCTTCACTACGTAAGCGGCTGAATTTTTTCCCTTATAAATAAAAATTTCATTGAAAGTTGAGTTTTGGAATCGTGGAAGAGAAAAATTTAAATTTAGAGACTGAAAAAGATGATTTTCCAACTGATTCAGACAAAATTTTATCTGATGAGGATTTTGGCAGTCTCTACGTCAGCAATGAAACTTTTTTTAAGATTATAAAGTGTATTACAGATAATGAGCAACAAATATAAGTATAAAGGAGCGTTCAATATGAAAATTGCTCTCGTAGACGACCATTTTGCCGATTTAAACCGATCCGAAGACTTTTTGAAGAAATATTTAGCTGAAAATTTCGCTGAAGTCGCTGATTCTATCGAAGTAGATACTTTTTTGAATCCTCAAGACCTTTTGAACTCTTTTGAGCCGAAAAAATTCGATTTATTGATTCTGGATATTTTTATGAAGCCTTTAAACGGAATTCAAGTTGCTCAAATTGTTCGCAAGCGCGATAAGGACGCTTTTATCATTTTTTTGACTTCAAGCGAAGATTTTATTCTCGAAGGATACAAAGTTTTTGCGGTTGGATACTTTTTGAAGCCTTTTGCAGACAATGCAGAGCAATTTAACGAAACTTTTTCTTTCATCTTCAGAAAATTGCTTGCGAATCAAAAAAATCTTACAGTTACGCTAAAAAATAGCGGTTTAGAAGTTTCAATCCCGTACAAAAGCATAAAATTCATAGATATTGATTGGCAACACCGAATTTGCATACATTTAGCTGAAGAAAAACTTTATCCGAGTGTTTCATACGAAAAAATTTGGTCTGAATTGCAAAAAGACGCCCGATTTATCGAATGTTACCACAGAATTATAGTCAACATGGATTTTATCAAGTATATGGAAGGAGAAGACTTCATTTTGAACGATAAAACGCTAATTCCGATTAGTCAGCGCAAAAGTAGAGACTCAAAAAGCAAATACATGCGTCATTTGCTTAACAGTTGCCTTTAAGCAATAAAAAAAGCCTCCGAAATCATTTTGAACTGATTTTGAAGGTTCAAACACAAAAATTTTGCCCGTTTTAATGTTCAACGTGCCAAATCCATATATATGGATTTTAAATTCTCCAATACATGACGACCTTAAACAACCTCCCATCCAATTTAAAATCAATATAAGCGTTATATTTCTTGCTGAAGAGTTTAAGAGACGCCATACCGAACCCGTGGCCTTCTTTGGAAGTTTGCGGGTAATTTTTTTCATCAAAACGAACTGTCGAATTGCAAGAATTGATAATTTCAAGGACGCATTGCCTTTCAACGCTTTGAATCGTCACTGAAATAATTTTTTCGTCGGATTTTTGCTTTGAGCAAGCGTTGACAGCATTTTCCAAGAGATTTGAGAGGATCAAAGCCAAATCGCTTTCATCTGTCGAAATATTTTCGGGCAAATTTATCTTCGTGCTGACTTTTACGCCTAAATTTTCGGCGCGGCTTACGTAAAACGATAAAGCGGCGTTCAGAAGCGGCGTTTGACAAAAATTTTTGACCTTAGTCCTGCCCAACAAAGTTTCTTGCTTATTTACGTAGTCTTTAGCCGCGTCAAATTCATTTTTCTGAAGCATAACGGCGATTAAGCGGTAAGAGTGCTTTAAATCGTGGCGCATTATTGCTACTTTCTCGCGACCTTCCTGCATTAAGCGGTTATACTCTTTTAAAACGGTTAATTGCTCCTTCATTCGCTTAAAATTTAGTTCCGTGCGCCTTTGTTCCTGCAAATGTTCGGTTGTAAGCAGAATATGACGGTAAAAAAAGAAAAACACAATCGGCAAATAGAATCTGGACAATCTTTCTTGCCAAGAGTGTATCAAAGGTTCCTGCGACCAAAGGAGCAATACGGGAATAACCATTGCAAGCGGGAAAAAGGCTACAAACTTACCGTAATCCTCAAAAAATTTGTTTGGCGGCAGTAAATTTACGAAGAAAAGCCTTGCAAACGGGAGACTGACGGCGAAAAGTGACAAATATATTATTGCATGAGCAAAAATTATCTCTTGTTCGCTTTCAAACAGTTGTATGACGATTATCGCGGCGAAATTATGCAAAATAAGCGTCCAAACTCTCGACATACCGAAAACAAAGACATGTTGAGCGAAATTTCTGCGAATCGCCGCCACAAAGACTGCAAAGCACGGAATCAAACCCATAATCAAAACGAATTTATAAACCGGCGCATGAATTCCATAGTGCGAAAAGATAAAAACATTGCCGACGAAGCTAAAAATTCCTAAAACGATAAATCCGGTTGCCAAATTTTTCTTTTCGGCGCGGTTTATATCATTACTGAAGGCAAAATACATCAAACAAAAGTCAGAAAGCAAAATTGCAACGGATAAGACAGCCAAACACGCAATCATTTCATCACTCCGAAAAAATTTTTCCCGCGCATTATATCATATAAAAAATTTTTTGAGGTGTCCCCTACTTTTACTTTAAATTCATTTTACCACAAAGATTTGACATAGGCTCAATAAAATTTGTGTTTGAGAAGCGTGAGAAGGTCGGAAGCCCGTCGTTTAATCCTCGCAGAGTTTTAAACGCTATTTTGTGGATAATTAAAAGTGGAGCGCGTTGGCGCGATTTACCCGTTCGCTACGGCATTGGAACAGTATTTCTCACAAGTTCCGCCTCTGCTACTCTCTCGGTTTGTTTGAGCGATTGTTGAAAATCATCAATGCCGACGTCCGGGAGGCTACCTTGCTTGAGCTTAATTCCACTTTCTGCAAGGTAAATCAGAGCGCATGTTCGGGCAGGAAAGACCAAGCAATCGGGGCGTCGCGGGGCGGTAAAAACACCAAAATCCACGTCCTTATCAACGACAGAATGCAACTTGTAACATTGACCAGCGGGCAAATTCACGACTCCGAAGCGGCCGGTGCTCTTCTCAAAGGCATAAAAATCAAGGGTAAACAATTCTCGCGGATAAAGCATACATTTGCGAGCAAATTCGCATTTTCACCGCTGAGCATGGAGCCTTTACTTGTATCCCCGATAAAGCCAATTTCAGGATTAAGCATGACTTTAATTCAGAACTGTACAAACAACGCAATATAGTCGAACGGTTTTTTCAGCGAATCAAGAATTATCGCCATATCTACATTCGTTACGACAAATTGACTTTATGCTTTTGAAAATTTTGTTTTATTTGCTACTTTTGTTATTCACTTTTAATTTACCAACAACTCCTAGTTTGCTTACGCTTCGCCGCGTCGAATTCGTCCTTAAGGTCGTCAAGGAACAGCGGATCAATAACCTTGTGAATATTTTCTTCGGAGGTGTAAAACATGCCGCTTGCGCGTTGGCGATTTTCCTTGCTGAAAGTCGATTCAAACATTGCGCCGAAAATCGGCGGGCTTATCTCGTGCCAACTAAATTTTTTGCGGGAATTGAACGCGCCGATACTAGCGGTTGGGTCGCCGATAAAGCGATTGTATTCCGGAAAAGAAATTTTTTCGTCGAAAAGTCCGCCATTTACGTAAGGGAAATTTTTCAAAACTTCGTCACAATCAGCGCGGGCATCTTGCGGAGTGTTCAGCACGTTAAAAAGATTTTGCAGAGCGATATTGCGTTGCTCGTCGTTAAAGCCGCTCAAATAGTTAAAAAATTGGTTGGCGTCGAAAAGTTGCGCGTCGGTGGCATAAAGGCAAAAGACCAACCGCGTACAAATTTTATTTAGGTCGTCCTCGTAGTCAGCAATTTTATTTCTCTGATAGTTATTAGCGAAGGCTTTATAAATGTTGCTGATGACTTCGAGGGCGTCCCTAGAAATTTTTTCTTGAGGCGGCGAATCGTCAGAGGTTGGGTCGATTAAAAATTTCAAACGCGGAAATTGATAGCGCAAATCACGCAACTTGATAATCGAAGGCTCATCGCGCCCGCTTTTATAAATTCTGAATTCGGAAAAGTTGTAAGTGACAATCCAGCGCGGTTTTTCCTCTTGGGGCAGGGCGTCGGAATAACGTT
>Ga0310697_10006998_pt1 | contig 10658 bp, 8 predicted proteins | sample 172DNAGHGlowgp2_FD_203883 | JGI IMG/M metagenome (GOLD analysis project Ga0310697, IMG submission 203883) | Sheep rumen microbial communities from Palmerston North, Manawatu-Wanganui, New Zealand - 1728 DNA GHGlow gp2 (v2) (version 2) | ecosystem: Host-associated > Mammals > Digestive system >...
TGTAGCCCCATTGGATGGCCCATTTGTCGTAGTCGTTTATGCGGGGGAAGATGCCGATACGGTCAATTCCGTCTTCTGGTTGAGCCACATAGTTGAAGCGGGCATAGTCCATAATGGAGGGCGTATGGCCGTTTGCCTCAACCCAAGCCTTATCTCGAAGTGAGTCGACAGGAACTGTGGAACTGCTGCCGAAGTTGTGGCGGAGACCAAGCGTGTGACCCACTTCGTGGCTCGACACAAAGCGAATGAGCTGGCCCATCAGTTCCTCGTCGTAGTTCATCTTCTGTGCCGCTTCGTCGATAGAGCTGCATTGAACCATATACCAGTTGTGTACGAGGCTCATCACATTGTGGTACCAGCAGATATGACTCTCGAGAATCTCGCCGCTTCGGGGGTCGTGAACGTTCGGCCCGTAAGCGTTCTCGATGGGACTGGCCAGGTAACGGATGCAACTGTAGCGAGCATCTTCCATACTCATGGTTGAGTCATTCTCGGGCCATTCCTTTGCCATAATGGCGTTCTTGAAGCCTGCTTTCTCGAAGGCTTTCTGCCAATCGTTCACTCCCATAATGAGGTATTTCCTCCATTGTTTGGGAGTAGCTGGGTCGATGTAATAGATGATGGGCTTGATGGGCTCTACGAGTTCGCCTCTCTTCATCTTCTCGACATCTTCAGGACGAGGTTCCAGACGCCAACGCGTCACGAAGGTCTTTCCCTCCACACGTTGCTGGTCGTCCGAGTAGCTTGTGTAACTGTCTGTGAAATAGCCTACTCGAGGGTCGTAGTAGCGCTTCATCATGGGCTTTTCGGGCAGGAGTACGAAGCTGACATTCAGGCCGAAAGTGGCTTTGCCGGTTCGGCTTGTTGCAGCCATTCTGTTAGTGCCGCCACCATTGTAAGTCTTGACTGTGCGGACTTCAGTGTTCATGGGGAACGACTTGATGTCCTCGATGTAGCTCATCTCGCCGACGAGTCCTTGCAGCGAGAAGCCGTCCTTGACCGACTTGGGCAGTCCCAGAGCAGGATTATCCCCGTTGAAGATTTGGTTTACCTTAATCTTATAGAGTTTGTTCTTGTGGCTTTCCACCTTGAAAGCGCCTATGATGGGGTTCTCGTTGCTGATTGTGATGGCCCGGTTGATGTTCTGCGTGGTGTCTGCAACATTTACGAAGAGACGCGAGCGAAGCAGCAACTGGTCGTCTGGAGCCACCTGGAAATAGACGGTTTGCTGGTTGACTTGCTCTCCGCCGAACTTGCCTATGCCTGCTGGAGTTGAGGTATAGCGGACGGTAGTCAGGAATTCGCGACCAATCAGACTGTCGGGAATCTCGAAGAACCACTCGTTCTTCACCTTCGTCACATTGAAGAGGCCTTTGCGGTCGATGCTTGGCTTCTCCACTTTTGCAGAGTCTTTCGGGGCAGGCTGAGCAGCCTTTTTCTTCTTTCCGAAGAGGCCCTTCTTGGCTTTCTTTGTTTGTTCGGTCTTGGGTTTGTTCTGTTTCTCTTTTGCCAGAGCGGGTGTTCCGGCCATGAGTGTTGCTGCGAGGAGCAGGCTCAAGTACTTTGCTTTCATATTCTATTTGTTATGCGAAATTTTCTACAAAGATACGAAAAATATTTGTTTCATGTTTCTTTGTTTGCGCCAAGATTGCGGTCATGCTCTTTGTCCGGTTAATATAGTACAAGTTTTCGGGAAGAAACGTTTCAGAAATGCATATAATAGCAGGCAAACCGTTACTGCCAGGACGGGAGCAAGCAGGTAACTTGCATAAAGAGAGAGCATGTTGTCCTGTCCGAAGACGTGCCTCAGCAGTATGCCGCTAAAGTCCGTTATCATTATCTCGTGCGAAACATATACGAAGAATGTGCTCTGAATGAGGAATCGGGGAATCTGCCAGCCTTTCCTGACGCAAGTTGTTGCCAGGTTAATCATTGCCAGACTGCCTGCAATAATAAAGAAGGGATAGATGAGATTGCCGGTTGTGGTGTTGTGACCGTCGAATCGCGTGTCGATTATCCACAATAGGAATGCGAGGATGTAGAGGGCATATTTGTATTTTTCCGTGAATGTAGTCGGGTCTGCCTTGTGGAGTCTCAGGTATGCCCCAAAGCCAAAGAAGAAGAAAGCCGTTTTCAGGGGAATCAAGAATTTTATGTCGGTCGGAACCACATAGCAGACGAGCAGCAGGAACAGCCCGAAGAGCCTGGCGTGCTTGAACAGGTAATAGATGAGCGGAGAAAGCAGGCTGACCACCATCAGGTCTCTGATGTACCACAGGGGGACTAGATAAACCTTCCAGTAGAGCAGCAGCCAGCCCTTCTCGTCGAGGAATGCCAAAAGTGCGTCGAGTCCCTCGTGCCGCGAAATGCTTTGAACCGTCAGCAGTATGTACAGGGTGTTCCAGATGAGATACGGAATCAGGAGAGTCCTGACGCGTCGTTTCAGCTTGTCGAGGTACACGGCCTTGTTCCAGACCTCCAACTTGCCGAAAAATAGGTAGCCCGAGATGAAGAAGAAAGTGGGGACGGCAATATGGGTCAAAACGTGACTGATGCTAATGCGGAACAGATTGTAGAAGTCCATTGGCGACAGGCTGCCGAAGTCGATTGTGCCAACCTCTTTGGGCTCTCCGAAACTGTGGATGTACACGACAAACACGATAAGCGGAAACCTCAACCAGTCGAAGACATTGTACTTTATTTCGTCATGTTGCATTTGGGCTTGGTCTATTTGAATAATGCTGCAAAGTTATAGAATTCTTTTCTAATGGCAAAGAAATGTCGGCTGAAATGTTTGTTAAACTTGTAGCCTAACCTAATCGTCAAACTAGGTACAGTTAAAATCAAAACATAACGTGTTAAGATTGCCAACGTAACGTGTTACGTTTGCGATTTACTAGTGTTACGTTTGGCAACTTCAAAGCCGATGTTTTTTTTCTTCGCAATTTTTATGCTTTTTTGTGGCGAAGTTTAAATAAAAAATCGTAACTTTAAGGCCGAAAACTAACTAAATAAAGACTGACGACTATGCTTGTAACACTTAGTGAGATACTGAAGGACGCGAACGAGCGCCACTATGCTGTGGGTGCGTTCAACAGTCTGAGCCTCGAGAATGTGATGGGAGCCATCGAGGCTGCCGAAGAGTTGCGCTCCCCAATTATCCTGCAACTTGCTGAAGTTCAGTTTCCTGAGGCGCCGATGGAAATGATGGCTCCGCTCTACCTGGAGGCTGCCAAGAGGGCTTCTGTACCAGTTTGCGTTCACCTCGATCACGGCCAAAGCCTCGAGACTTGCGTCAGGGCGATTCGTCTCGGATTTACCTCAGTCATGTTCGACGGAGCGGCCCTTTCCTTCGACGAGAACGTCAGGATTACGAGCGAAGTGACACGAATCGCCAAAGCCGCTGGTGTGGATGTGGAGGCGGAACTCGGCAAAGTGGGCAACTCGGGCGTCGATACGGCCGATGTCTTCACGGATGTCGAGGAGTCGAAGCGTTTTGTCGAAGCGACTGGAATAGATGCTTTGGCCATCGCTATCGGCAATCTTCACGGACATTATGTGCATACGCCACAGCTTAACATTCAGCGACTTATCGAAATTCACGAGGCAAATCGCCTGCCCCTCGTGCTTCATGGAGGAAGCGGAACGAGCGTAGAGGACTTCAAAGCCTGCATCCACAACGGCATTTGCAAGATTAATGTGGCTACAGCCATTCAGCGAGGCATCATGAAGCGCATTCGTGAACGCCTCTCGCAGAAGCCAGACGAAGAATATGTGCCCTTGAAGCAAGTCATGATAGACGCTTCGCGAGAGGTTGTGAGCGAGCACATCCTTCTCTTCGAGAGCAATGGGAAAATATGAAATTAAGAGAATAAGAAAATAAGAATAAAGAAATAAGAAAGTATCATGAAACGTAGCGAAATCAATCAAATCATTCGTGAAGCAAAGGAATTCCTGGCTTCGCGTCAGTTCGTACTACCCGAATGGGCAGAGTGGAGCCTTGCAGATTGGAAGGCAAACCGCGATAAAGTGGATTACATCGTAGAGCGAATGCTTGGATGGGACATAACTGACTTTGGCTCAGGCGATTTCAAGCGTTGTGGCCTCTTCCTCTTCACCATCAGGAACGGCAAGTATGGTGTCGACAAGAAACCTTATGCCGAGAAGATTATGATAGTCGAAGAACTGCAGGAAACACCGATGCATTTCCATTGGAGCAAGATGGAGGACATCATCAACAGAGGCGGCGGAAACCTCGTCATCGAGCTTTATAATGCCGACAAGAATGAGGGCTTTGCCGATACGCCTGTCCACTATCGCATAGACGGCATCGAGCACACGATGGAACCGGGTGGGAAAGTCATCCTCAAACCAGGTCAGAGCATCTGTATGGAACAATACCTCTACCATCGTTTCTATGGTGAACCAGGCAAAGGAAAAGTGATGGTGGGTGAAGTCAGCCAATGTAATGACGACACAACGGACAATCGCTTCTACCTTCCAGTAGGCCGCTTCCCTGAAATCGAAGAGGATGAAGCGCCCCTGCATCTGCTCTGCTCCGATTATGGAAAGTTCCTCGGTTAGTTCATAATTCATAATTCATAGTTCATAGTTATGGCTGTTCGAATAAGTGGAGTAGGTTGTTGTCTCGTTGATCGCATTTATGGTCACGTGGATTTCAACTCCGAAGCCTTTCGCAAGTGCTTGAGTAAGAAGCCTGGAGACGGTGGCCTTGAGCCAGGAAAGCTGACCTTCGAAGAGGAGTTGGAACGCTATGCCGGACAACCTTTCGTGTCCGAAATCCTGCCTTCGCTAACCCGAGGAGAGAATGCAGACAAGGAAAACATAGGAGGTCCTTGCGTTGTGGCGCTCATCAATGCAGCTCAACTGGCTCATAAAGAGAGTGTTGTCAGTTTCTATGGTTGCCGGGGAGATGATGAGGTGGGCGTCGGTTTGCTCGACAAACTGAACCAGACGAACCTCGACCTCAGCCATTATCGTGTCGAGAAGGGTAGCGAAACGGCTTCCACATCTGTCCTTTCTGACCCGAACTACGATAATGGACACGGCGAACGGACTTTCGTGAATACCATCGGCGCTTCGTGGAATTACCTTCCAGACGAAGTTGACGAGAGTTTCTACGACTCCGAAATCTGTGTCTTTGGCGGCACAGCTCTAGTTCCTCGCATTCATCAGGGACTGACGGAAATGCTCAAAAAGGCCAAAGCGAAAGGTCGCATCACCGTTGTCAACACAGTTTACGACTTCCTCAGCGAAAAGGAAAATCCAGGAGAACGCTGGCCTTTGGGCAAGAGCGACGAGAGTTATCGCTTCATCGACCTGCTTCTTGTTGACCACGAAGAAGCCCTCCGACTCAGTGGATGCCAAGATATTCCCTCTGCCCTTGCTTTCTTCCGAGAGAAAGGAACTGGGGCCGTCGTCGTGACAAACGGGGCACAAAACGTTTATCTATGGGCTGAGAGCCCTCTCTTCGGCAAAGTTGAGGAGCAGACTATGCCGGTTTCCGAAGCCGTTGGAAAAGCCATCAAGGCGGGCAAGAAAGGCGACAGTACAGGATGTGGCGACAACTTTGCAGGAGGCATCATCGGCTCGCTTGCAAGGCAAATGTCGGACAATCAGTCTCTCGACTTGAAGGAAGCTTGCCGTTGGGGTGTTGTTTCGGGAGGTTTTGCTTGCTTCTACTATGGCGGAACCTACTTTGAGCAGAAGGAAGGCGAAAAGAAAGCCCAATTGCAGGAGCTTTACGACCAGTACGTCAAGCAGGAAGGCGTTTGTTGATATGTTCTATAAGTCGCTCTATGTCGGCTGTAAGTAGCTGATATGGAGCGCTTTGTTTGAACTCGACACTCTTGCGAAGCATCAGGTCGATGGCAGATTGGCTGTGCCGATAGCCGGAGAGTTCGTTCTGCTTCTGTTGCCCATGTAAAGCTAGTTTCTGAATCTCTTTCTCCCTTTCCCTTCTGAGCATATTGCAGATGGGATTGAGAAGTGGCAGGACGACGCCTTCCATGAGTGCATGTCCCTGAATATACAAGTAGGTTTCGGCCGGTCGGATGCCAAGTTCTTCCTGCAGAGACTTGCGGAGGTTCAGGTAACTGTCTTTTGCTTTCGGGTACTTTCTCTGCAGCCAACCTATTTGCTTATTGACGCGGTCACGCAGGTGTTCGAGCGCGTTCTCCGGATGATAGGGATTGATGTCGTGGAAGGTGACTGTCTGCGAGAAGGCTGTGATGCTGTAGGTGCTTGCTTGTCCGTTCTTGTGTGCCCAGATGCTCCAGACGAAGAGCGGCCAGATAATCTTGCTGTACTCCTCCATGAACGCTTCGAGCGAAATGATGTCTCTGTCGTTAAGCGTACTCATCACGCAAGCTGTGTGCAGGGCCGGAGCGTAGCATTGGTAGTTCTCGATGGCATATGCGTAGGTGTGGATGATGAAGGGCGAGGAGAGTAGTGTCCGGCTAATCTCTGTCGCTCCCTGCATAATGTAGTCATAGTCGGCATCCACGCAGGCTATCATGAAGTCTCCCAGCGATGGCCCGAGCTTGTTCATCAAGGCCGCTTTCTTGCCTTTGCAAAGGGAGTAGCGCGATGGCAGCATCACTTCGAACTTGATGCGGTCGGTCTCGAAGTCTTGCAGGACAGAACGCCAGAAAAAGACGTCATCATAGCTCTCGACGTATGCCACAACCTTTCTTGCCGCATTCTTTGGCCGGAGCTTCGATGCGAGCTCGAAGTAGTTGGAGTTGAGATGTTCCTGCAGACGTTTTGCCATCTTGTTGATTCAATGAATTATGACTTGACTTCGATGTCCTCCACATCCGTCACTCTGTCGCTCCATCCGTTCATGATGACGGCGGGAGAGTGTGTCGTGAGGATGACCTGGGCATTGGGGTTGAGGTCCACAACTAGGTCGAGCAGGCGTTCTTGCCATTCGACGTGAAGGCTGACTTCCGGCTCGTCCATGAAGAGCACGAAGGGTTTGCGGTTCTGCACCAGAACGGTGAGAAGGATGATGAGCATTTGCTTTTCGCCGCTCGAGAGTTTGTATGCCGAGATGGTCTCGCCGTAACTGTCGAAGTAGAGTTCGTTCTTGTCGCGGATGATGGTCTTGCCCGTTTCGTGGAAGAGGTCGTTGATGATGTCCTGGAAGTGTGATTTCTCCTGTGCCAACTCCTGCACTTTCTTTGCTGCTTGGGGGTCGTTGCTGGCAAAGAGTTCCACCATTCGGTTCGAGAGGTTGACCTGATAGTCGAGCCATTTGCGTCCGAGGTGATAGATGTGCAGGTCGAGTTCTGTCTGCATCTGGTTTTCAGTCAGTTTGTTCATTATCTCGGAGGAGAGCATAGGCTTGTCGAACGAGCGGATGACTTCGAAGTCGACGGACTTTGCCTCGTTGGGAAAGAAGGTGAGGTGTACGCCGTCGTTTCTGCGCACTTCTTTGTCGACGTCGAGCAAGTGCATGATGACGCGGTTCAGGATGGTGCTTTTGCCTACACCATTGACACCCGAAAGGATGTTCACTCCAGGCTGAAGGTCCCAGCGAATGTGCTTGCGACCATTCCAAAGGGCATCTATTTCAATGCGTTCGATGTATTGTCCGTTCATGTTTTCTTCTTTTTTGACAACTGACAACAAACAACTGACAACTGTCCAATTCCCATAATCTGTATCTGTAGTCCGTAGTATGTTGTCCTAAAATATTGTCGTTGAGTTCCAGGGATATGTTTGAGCACCTACGGAGAAGGTTCCGAGGGCGCGTTCCAGTTTGTCTTGCGTGAGGGGGATGTGGCACATTCTGGCCGAGTCGCGACCGATGTACTTGCGTATCTTGTTGGGCAACATCGCCCAATTTTCTTCTACCGATTTGTCGCCGAGTTGCACCTCGCCAACGTAGGCTATGATGACGGGCAAGTGGAAGCGGTTCACAGCCTTGCTGATTTGCCAGTTCAGGATGGGACTCTCCACATTCGTGATGGGCGAGACGAGCACGAGCAGATTGTCGGCTTGAGCCATCAGGGCGAGCAGACGGGTCTTGACGGTAGAGTCCACTAGGTCGTCGTGTTCGCTCGAGAAGTTGATCTCGTCCATGTTGAGGAAGCGGAAGCGGTCCGGACGCATCCTCTGCCATGCATGGAGTTGCTGGAAAGTCTTCAGGTTCGAATTCTCGTGATCGAGCACACCCTCTGCATCGTAGGCAACGTATGTTTTATGCGTGTTCATGGTCTTCTTTTTGTGCAAAGATACAAAAAAGTTCATAATTCATAGTGCTTAGTTCACAGTTTTTTTATAAATTTGTGAACAAAAAACGATATTTTCATGAAACGTAGCTCATTATTTCTCCTTAGTTTCCTGATTGCTGGATGCTTCCAGCTGGCAGGTCAGACCTTCCATCTCGGTATGGCAGGCTACACCTTCAACAAGTTCGACATCGACAAGACGCTCTCCTTCATGAAGAAGATAGATGTGCACTATCTCTGCATCAAGGATTTCCACCTTCCCATCGATGCCAGTGCCGACCAGATTGCCGCTTTCAAGGCGAAACTGGCTGAAGCGAACGTCATCGGCTATGCAGTCGGCCCCATATATATGAAAGATGTGGAGGCCGTCGACAAAGCCTTTGCCTATGCGCAGAGGGTAGGCGTGGACCTCGTTGTAGGCGTTCCGGGTGTTTGGGGCGACAATGGGCCTCGCTACGATGTGCTCGACAGAGTGGAGCAGAAAGTCAAGGAGACAGGCATCCGCTATGCCATCCATCTGCACGGCCCCGATATGCCGCTCTATCCCGATGCCACTTCCATCTGGAACGATGTGAAAGACCGTGACCCGCGACTGGGAATCTGCCTCGACATCGGCCACGACTTGCGTGCAGGAGCTGACCCCATCAAGGACCTGAAGCGCTATGCCAAACGTGTCTTCGACATCCATCTGAAGGACGTCACCGAAGGCACAAAGGCCGGTCATGCCATCGAACTTGGCAGGGGCGCCATCGATTTCCCCGCTTTCGTCAAGATGCTCAATAAGGTGGGCTACAAAGGTTCCTGCAGCCTCGAATACGAAAAGGATATGTCCGACCCGTTTATCGGAATTGCCGAAAGCGTCGGCTATTTCAAGGCTGTGATTAAGCGAGAGCAATAACATGCTCGTATGATTATTGCCGAGCGGGAACAGTCTCGACTTCAGTCAAGGCTGTGATTAAGCGAGAGCAATAACATGCTCGTATGATTATTGCCGAGCGGGAACAGTCTCGACTTCAGTCAAGGCTGTGATTAAGCGAGAGCAATAATATGCTCGCCTGAGCACCTACGGAGCGCAAGAAGCCGAAGCGCTTGTTATCCCGTGTGACGATTGCGATTAACTAGTGTGACGATTGCATTTGTCACGTTTGAAGTTTGCAAACTTCACGTGTGAAAATCCGAGTTTACCCTGCAGTAGTTTCCTCATCTTTCACACTGCGAATTTACGAAATAATCGCGAATTATGCAAGTAAATTGGCAATTATTTTCACACGAAGATGAAAGTTTTTCCTATGGGGCAGTAAGGCGGAAAGGAGGAAAGGAGGAAAGTAGACATTAAGGTGTTTCAGGGGTAGTGGACAAAGCGGAAAGTGGACTTTTCTTAGTAAAAGTTTATTATTATTTATATATATTATTATTATTATATATATATATATATAATAATATTACGGTATATATTACTTATTATATACCTTAATTATACCTGCTTTTACTGCTTCAAAATGTATTAATGTCTACTTTCCTCCTTTCCGCTTTTCCTACTTTCTCACTTTCTGGTGGGAGATGCTTGTGGATAGAAAGTATTTCGTAACTTTACAAAAGAAGTCCCAGAAATTGCCTCACTGCTTTGCGGCGAAGAGGCTTTTGTCTTATTTCATTGTACCGAGGATTGAGGCGACTTGTTCCGGGCTTGCGCCAAGGCCGATGGCTGTCTTGCAGTCCTGCTGAGCCAGTTTCCGTTTCTTCATAGCCAAATAGAGCGAGGCGCGACTGAGGTAGCATTCTGGATTGTCCGGCTCCAGTTCCAGCGCCATGTTGATGTCCTTCTTGGCCTTCTCGTATTCCTTTCTCTCGACATAAAAACCACATCGGGCCAAGTAGTGTTTGGCATGATTGGGGTAGAACTGGATCAAGGCGTCGAGCAGCTCCATAGCTTCGCGAGGACGCCCGTCCCTGCTGCTCAGGACGGCCAACCCGAGCCGAGCGTCTTCGTGCATGGGATTGAGCTCGAGCAGGCGCTTATAGTCGGCCCTAGCCTCTTTGTAACGCCTGTTCTTCGAGTGGATGAAGGCGCGATAGAATAGTGCCTCCTCGTTGTCGGGCTCCAACTCCAAAGCCTTGTTGTAGTCGTAAAGCGCACGCTCCTCATTGTTCATCCCCAAATAGAGACTTGCCCGATTGAGGAAGAGGTCTGTCGAGGTAGGGGAGAGCCCAATGCCTTTTTCGTAAGCTTCGAGTGCCTTGTCGTTTTCGCCGCGACGCTGATAGATGCCGCCCAAGTACTGATACAGGATGGCATTCGACTTCTTCATTGGATCGAGCCGAATGGTTTGCTCTATCATTCCCTTGGCTTTATCCAACGAATCTGCCGCCAGAGCTTCGATAATTTGCTTGACACTAAGC
>Ga0310697_10006999_pt1 | contig 10657 bp, 7 predicted proteins | sample 172DNAGHGlowgp2_FD_203883 | JGI IMG/M metagenome (GOLD analysis project Ga0310697, IMG submission 203883) | Sheep rumen microbial communities from Palmerston North, Manawatu-Wanganui, New Zealand - 1728 DNA GHGlow gp2 (v2) (version 2) | ecosystem: Host-associated > Mammals > Digestive system >...
ATGATTTGTAGTGTCCTTTCGGTACATTGCCGTTTCTGTTCTCACGTCTGATGGACTTGCAGACGGTGAAACCGTACTTCTCACATTCCTTCAAGTACTGTTCAACATCTGTGCCTGGAGGACATAGAACATCAACATCTATTGAAAGCCTCCTGGCATTGCCGCCAAGAATCAGCAGGAGGCTTGTACCTCCTTTGAATATCAGCGGGCATCCTTCCCTCACCAGCATCTCCAACAGCGAGAAGGCCCTTATGACCTTCTCGACCAAGGCTGGATGCCGGAATCTGTGACTGGAGCAGACCTTCTCAATCCACTCCTCTTCAAAGCATTCTTTTCTAATCATTATCTTGCAAATTCTCTAAATCCCGTAATATTGAGTTTTTCGCATTCCTGCGATCAGCATACCTGAGCAGTCGGTTTCTATTCAAGTCGTAATGGGTGATAGCAGTCCTCAACATCTCCAAGTTCTCATAGCCCTGCAGGAAAAAGAAGTCGGCATCGACCCTGGTATCTACCAACAGTTTCTCCAGCATAGGCACAGGCACATTGTCGTCGCATGTCAGCGGAGCTTCGGTCACCAGCGGCTTTACGATGACATTCTCTTTTCCAAAATCTATATAGGTCGTTGCAATTTCTTTTGTAGGGGCAAGGAAAAGCCGTCCCTTGTATCTGGGCTGCAGGGTGTTGAACACGCTTTCTACCACCTCTCGGTTTGTTTCAACATATATTGTGTTGTTCGGTGTCATGTCATGCAGAAGAGGAGTTATGACACTGCCACTATACAGGCAGAAGTCTGCAAACGGAAACTGCTCGGACAGGGAACGGTATAGAGAGCGAACCTTCGTGCCAGCTTTAACTAAAAACACATTTGCGGGCTGTGATGTGTATACACCACGGCCCACTCTGCGCAGCTTGCCCTTCCGGTAAAGGTTGCTCAGATGCCAACTGAGAGTGTTCCTCTCGATGCCCAAAGTCACTGTCGCAGGTATATCATCTACAGTGAACTGCGGCAGACTGGTGGCATAATTAAGTATGTTGTCGCTTACTCCTACCATTGCACCAGGATGTTAAAGTCGGTGCAAAGATAACTAAAAATCGGCAAACATCCAAATTTTTGCCGATTTTTAGCTTTTTTGTTGATGACCACAACGCATAACAAGAAGTGGGAGACAGGCACCTCACAGTGTGCGCTGTCTCCCACTCATTTGAGTCGGTATTATCTGGGGTCAGAGACAATAATTTTCTCTGCTACCCATTAATAGCATGCTTATTGATTAATAGGCAGAACAATATTATCCGGCGATGCGGTGCCCCAACCAGCAACTTCCTTAACATCAAACTTAACGCTCGTCATGCCGAGGTGGAGCTTCACCGCGTAATTTTTTCCTGCTGCAAAGACCTTGGAAGATGCTTTTGTAATCTTGTTCTTTACTCCTTAATTGGCAAAAAAAGGCACAGAAAGGCCCTCTTCCTCCTCTTCATTCAGACCGTATGAAGAAACTGTTTATTTTCGCGGCATCAGCAGCCCTCTTCGCTGCATGCTCGCAGAGCGACGACCTCGCCCTCGGCACTGCCCAACAGGCCCAGGCGCAAGTGGAAGAAACGCCCGTGGCGTTCGACATCTATGTAGGAAAGTCCACTACCCGTGCTGGTGTGGCTGGAGACATTACATCAGATGCTACAGAAGCCAGTTTAAAAAGCAACGCCACAAAAGCAGGCAAGGCAGGTTTCGGCGTATTTGGCTATTACACCAACGATGAGGCCTATACGCAGTTGGCCACGCCCAATTTCATGTACAACCAGCAGGTGAAGTATGATGGAACATCTGCATGGACTTACTCTCCTGTTAAGTACTGGCCCAACGAGTTCGGTTCAGAGGCCAGCAGCAACTTCAAGGATTATCTCTCATTCTTCGCCTATGCACCGTATGTTGACGTTGATCCTGTGACTGGGCTTGCTGCTAAGGGTACAGCATCAACAGATACTGAAGTGCTTGATGAGGTAGGCTTTGGTACTAAAAAAGCATTGTACGATGCCAAAATTAAGACCGGCGCAGACCCGTTGGATAATTGGGTAGGATCTAGCGACCACGTATCAGAAAAAGCTGCTCAGAATACAGCTGTTACCAATTGGATTAACAATTACATAGCCCAATCCCTCGCTAAAGCTCGCTCAGCTAATATCGTTGGTGTAAGTAAAAACACTGTTACAGGCGACCCCTTCGTGAAGTACGTTGCTACTCTCGATCCCACTAACGCAGTTGACCTTCTTTGGGGTGTTCAGCCAAATCTTTCTGGCCGTTCATCCGGTGATGGAAGCTATGAGCCAATACAGGGTGATTACGCCTATACCACTGGGATGCCTTGGCTGAATCTGACAAAGGAAAAAGATGCCGCTACCGGCAATGTGATCTTCCACTTCAACCATGCACTGACAAAGGTGACCTTCAAGATTGATGCAGACGTGAACGAGGCTACTATCTCTTCTGGCCATTCAAATTTAATGACCGGTGAGACGCGAATCTTTGTTCGCAGCATAACATTCAGCGGTTTTGCAACGGAGGGTGTTCTCGATCTGAATAATACGACTTCAAGCACGCCTCTTTGGCTCAACCTCGACTATAAGAGCACGCTGGCAGGAGCATCTACCACAGTCTATGATGGTCGTCAGAATGGCAGCGAGATGGTGTCAGCCAATGCTACAGAGAAGCCTGCGACCTTGAATCCTGTTATTACAGCTGAAAATGCTAGCATCACCTCAAGTCCTGCTTGGGCCGGTGCTTCTGTTGGAGTCACCAATGCTACAGTCAACCTCTTTGCTGGTACTAACGGCTATGTCTATGTCATACCTAACGGTGACGGTCTTTCCATTACGATTGAATATGATGTAGAGACAATCGACAAGAGTCTTCCCGGATTGCTTAGCGATGGCATCACCCACGGCAGCATCGTGAAGAACAGGATTACGCAGACCGCCGCCCCCGCAACGATTTTCGAGGCTGGCAAGAGCTACACTGTGACGCTCCACCTCGGTATGACGAGCGTTAAATTCGATGTTGATGCAGTTGAAGGGTGGGTTGCTGGTACTGATGCAGATGTTGTTCTTCCTAAGAATGAATAAGCATGCTATCAAAAAAAAGGAGAGAAAAGAATAGCCTCTAATCCCTGATAATACCGACTCAAATGAGTGGGAGACAGCGCACACTGTGAGGTGCCTGTCTCCCACTTTTTAGTTATCTTTGCACCGACTTTAACATCCTGGTGCAATGGTAGGAGAATCCGTCGTGGCAATCCAGAAGCATTCTTCTACTGGGTCAAGACAAGCAAACTTCTTAATCTGGCATAGTTTCCGATGCATGAACAAACTATGATACTTGCATGGAGGAAATCAGGAGGTAAACCCCATTGAGAGTGTTTACCTCCTGATTTGATTGGTTACCTTATAGGATAAAATGAATGCCAAATTTGTATATTACAGAACAATTCGCAATGTTTTATTCATTAATTGGAAGATTAGCAGAAGCATCTTCTCCGTTTACCCATCCTCTGACAGAAACTTCGAACTTGACGCTGGTCATGCCGAGATGGAGAGCGAGATTGTACTGCTTGCCAGCCTCAAAGCCGTTTGTAAGAGAAGTAAGAGTTTTTGTAATCTTGTTCTCTACTACGCTGCCATGAGTCTTGCCGTCACTCAGGTATCCAGCCACATTATCGTCAGCAGTCTCAACATCATAGACAATCGTCACCTTAGGAGTTGTTACAGTTGCAGGTATTGCAAAAACTGGCTGGGCCGTAGAACTAGTATATGTACCATTGAACAGGTTTACCGGAGTATTTTTTACACCAGCTTGAGTCCGTACGCCATTTGCAACGTCACCTGAATTCTGTATGATAACAGGATTCAGTCCCTGAGGAAGTTCACTTGAATTAGACGCACCTTTGCTGCCTTCACTACCGTCAACACGACCATCATAGATAGTGATTGACTTGTTGGCCAGTATTGCACCATTAATATCTTTCCAGAGAGGCTTTTTAGCAGTAGTGTTGTTCAAATCAAGCAATCCTTCATAGGCAAGGCCTTCGATGGTTACGCTGCGGACATAGATGCGAGTTTTACCGTCGGACCATGTAAAAGAAGAAGCGGCCGTTCCACCTACGACATTATTACCTGAAGAGGTTTCATCAACAAATGCATCGATAGTGGCATTGAGACGAACAAGTGCATGTCGGAACTCGAACTTGATTTTGCTGGTTGTGGTAGGCTTTACCATGTTGATGTAAGGGAGACCATCTGTTTGGGGGTCAGATGATGCGCCTGCGATAGTGATATGCTCTGAAGTAGTAGGAGCAACACCCCAAAGGAGGTCTACTGACGTGGCAGCATTGAAGTCTACGATGTAACGAACCATTGGGTCGCCAGTGGCAGCGTTCTTGCTGATGCCTACGATGTTGGAGGTAGGTGAGGAAATCTTCGCCCTAGCTGCTGCTAACCATTTTGTTATAGCAGTAGTGTGATCAGGGTTACTACTACTATAATCCTCATCAGGAATAATATCTTTGCCCCTTTCTCCCGTCCACATTGCATCTTGGTCATCATAGCCCATAGCTTTGTAAACATCAGCATCAGTCATAGTTGTAGTCACAGGCAACCCCGAAATAGGATCCACTTCAATGTACGGCGCATAGGCGAAGAATGAGAGATAATCTACATTTGCACTCACTGCAGCATCGCCGAACTCGTTAGGCCAGTACTTTACAGGGGTATAGTTCCATACCGAAGACACATACTTCACCTGCTGATTGTACATGAAGTTAGGGGTAGCGAACTGATTAAACTTCTGGTCGTCCGTGTAATAGGCGAAGACACCGAAGCCTGAGAGGGAATGTTTTGTACTCTGCAAGCTTCCGGTGGTAACCTCCTGTCCTACACCTGCACGGGTCGTACCCTTCTGTGCATACACATCGAACGCCACGGGCGTTTCTTCTGCCTGCGCCTGGGCCTGCTGGGCAGTGCCGAGGGCGAGGTCGTCGCTCTGCGAGCATGCAGCGAAGAGGGCTGCTGATGCCGCGAAAATAAACAGTTTCTTCATACGGTCTGAATTTTTAAAAAATTTGTTAAAAAGTTAATTGTTAATTATTCGTTTTTTTAGAGGATTACTGCCTTCATAAGACAGTGTCATGCTGAGGCAAATGCCTCTCAGTCACATTTCTGATGGGTAAACGTTTTACTTCTTTGTTGTTCTCCTTTCGTTATTATTAAGAATTAGTTAGACTTTATCAATTTAGAAAATTACATATTGAGTTCGAGATCTTCTTCCTGATCCCAGGGGTCTACGACGGCATCGAATCCAGCCTGTCCCTCGTCGAGGACGTATGGCAAGATGGGGTAGTTTCTGAGCCTATCGCCATAGGATCGAATGATGATTCTCAGCAGTCTCTGCTCTGGATAGACGAGTATATCCTGTCCTACGTCGTAGTGGTATTCGCGCAGCGTCCGGTTGTCTCGCTGTGTTATCAAGAGGTTGAGCCTTACCTGGTCAGGCTGTCGTTCCAGCCCTTCGTCGAGGGGTTGTAGTCCGAATGTGGTGGCCCTTGCCGAGAAGATGGCTACAGAGTCGTCGGCAATTAAGGGGTCGGAGTATCTTCCCCTTGTGAATGCCGGTATGTAGATATGTCCAGCCTCCTGTGTAGTTTTCGCCGTTGCGAGCATCTTTGTGATAGACAGTCCTGCAATGGAAGCCTGCATGGCTCGATAGTACTGCGGGTTTCTGATGTAGACAATCACCTCGATGTCCCAGACGAAGGGGTCTGGCGTAGCGTCGATTTCGTATTCGCGCAGCGTAGAGGTGAAGTCATCCCTGTCCTCATAGTGTATGAGCTGCCATGGTGCCACCGACATTTCTCTCGTAATCTCGATATTGTCCTCGGTGTAGGCATCGATTTGCTCCGGCTGCTCGTAGGAAGGCCAGATGCGCGATGCGGACTGGTTGTCGTGTACGTAGCCCTGGTCGGGTATGGTTCCAGTGACCTGATAGCTGTCCAGCGAGTCGGCATAAGAGCCGTAGTTGTCGGTGAAGAGCGGTGTCTTCCAGGAGTAGTAGCCGAAGAGGGGTTCGAGGGAGGCATGCTGGTCGAGCTCTGTTCGCGAAGTGACTCGTGCGGTGCTGATATTCTCAAGTCCGAGGATGTCCTGATTGGAGAACTCGGCAGGCGAGTAGTTGAAGAGTAGCAGCTGGTAGGATCCTTCGTCGAGTGCTACTCGCGTGGAGTGAACCTCAGCGGTGGTACGTTGCAGTCGTGTTCCGTAGCCATTCTTCGGGAAGAAGATATAGGTCATGCCCCCCGGAGTCTCGTTGCATCGGCTCCAGTCGGTGACAAGCGTGAGCAATGAGAGGTCATCGCCATAGACCCACAGGTCACGCCTCTCACAGGCCGTAATAAGGGCTGCGAGGAGCACCGTCAGGAGGGTGCGGATAGGGTTGTGGCGAATACTGTTCATAGTTCCGAGTTGAGAGTTGAGAGTTTATTAGCCCAAGTGCGTGCTGCTTTTCGTGCAGCCTTCTGCTCCTTTTTCAGCTTTTGCTGCTGTTTCCGCTGGAGTTTCTTCTGCTCCTTCTGGTCGATGCGCTGCAGTTTCCTTTCCTCGCGCTGCTGCCAGCTGTCCTGCCGCCAGCGTCGGATACGCTCAGAGCGTTGTGCCGACCGTTTGTAGTCTATGGTGTAGACGATGGAGAAGGCAGCGTGGTTAGGTCCGAACCAGTTGAATCGCTCATTATTGTGCCAAATGAGGTGTTCGTCGCGTGGTTCAAGGTGCTCTTCGGGGTAGACCGACCCGCCGTAGTAGTGTCGGTTCTTGGTGATGAGCGCTCCGAAGCCGACGGCCATTTCGAGAGCCCAGTGGTGGGAGAATCGGTGCTGATAGCCTAGATTAATATAGGTGTTCAGGTGCTCTCCCTGATAGCCCTCATGCTTTTTCACCTCGAAGTCGTAGTAGCCCGCGGCGGCAGCTATGCCCACATGCCATCCGTCGAGCCATGGACGCTGCCATCGCTTTCCGAGCCAATAGCGCAGCTCAACGCCGAGGTTGATGCACTCATGTGCCCTTGCGTTGTCGGCCCAGATGAACCAGGGATGGAAGTACTCCGCCTCGATGCTCCACCGGTTGTTGTTGAAGAGCGGTATCTCGACCTGCACGTTTGGAGCCACGACTCCCCAGAGTAGGAAGTTGGTCTTGATGGCCCAGCACTTGTCGAAGAACGGTGCGAGGGTATCGGGCAGCAGGGGCACCTCCACGAAGGTGTCGACAGAGTCGTCGGGCTCCTGCGGTTCTGGGCCTTGGAACCCTGGAGCGATGCCTGCCGGTGCGATGCCGGCCTGTCCCAGGTCGACGGGAATGACGGACACTCCGCCATGACCGATTTCCGGTCCGCTAACCTTACCGCTGTCGACCACCACCTCCTGAGCGTCTCGCTCCGGGTCGAAGAAGCCAACGATGGCCGATCCGCTGGAGCGCAGTGGCGCGAGGTAGTTGTCGAGGATGTCGGGCCAGGCCACTCCTCCCCACATCTCGCGCAGCATAGTCTCACGCGGGTCGCGTATGTCGGGGTTGGTGCCGGGGGGCCGCATAATGATGTAGAGCACCTCGTTGCGCCACAGTTCCTGGCTTTTATACACATTGTCATAGAACGCTTGCCATCGTCCGCCTTCGTTGATGATGCGGAAGTGGCCGATTTCGCCTTTGAGGCGTTCGCGTAGGAGGTCGCGCAAGGCTTCTCCTCGTCCTTGTCCGAGACGTATGTTCCCGTTGAAGGTGCCTTCCGGCGATGCTCCGGCGTAGATGTCGAGCTTCAGGCTGTCGGCCGGAATGCCGGCATAACGCTGGCGGAAGTGAGCGATGAAGGTGTCGATATGCGCCTGATTGTCCGCGAAGTCGAGCTCAATGTCGGTGCGGTTGACGTGGAACCTGATGTTGAGCGTGTCGAGCATCTTGGGCTCCTTGCCCTTCACTGGGGTCAGGGACACAACGGATGCGTTCTGTGCGCTTAGCGTCTCCGCCTGATTTAGGCAGAGGATTAGCGCAAGGGCCACGACGTGTAGCATGTATGCAATCTTCCTGTGTGTCATAACTGCCTAGCTATAGTCTTTTTTCAGCGTTAAATCCTGACATCTTTTTTTCTGTCTCACTATTAGAAAACAAAGTTAAGATTTTTTTTTACAAGTAAGAAACTTTTTGGATAGTAAGTGGTGATATTTATATGAATTTTGGTTAAATTAACGGAAATTAAGAAAAATAAGAACAGGGAGATGCTGCCTTGAAAGGCGGTCCACCCACCCCTTTCCATATAAAAGCTCCTGCATATTTATACAGAATTATCAGCTCTGTAAATCACTGATTTTCAGGTGCTTACAATTCAGTATTAATTAGTACACAATTCAGTATTAATTAGCTCACAATTAATAATGAATTACGTAACAATTCAGCCTCGATTACAAAATGATTCGCACAAGACTGCTATATGCACATATTTATGCAGGATTGAGGGGTGGTAACTTCATTATATAATAATAATTAAGTTTTTTTTTGCAATAGATTTTGAATAATTGCCAACTTATTGCTATCTTTGCAGCAAGCTAAAACGTTTATACATTTAACCCAACAACGACTAAGCTTTATGATTTGGAATCCCAGCATTGAATGCATGGACCGCGACCAACTTCGCGAGATTCAGAGCCGGCGTCTGGTAAAGATGGCCGAGTATGTTTATCACAACACCCCTTTCTATCGCAAGAAGTTTCAGGAAATGGGCCTGGAACCGGGCGACATCAAGAGTATTGACGACATTGTGAAGCTACCCTTCACCAACAAGCTTGACCTGCGAGACAACTACCCCTTCGGTCTGGCCGCCGTTCCCATGAGCCAGATAGTGCGCATCCACGCATCGAGCGGTACGACCGGCAAGCCCGTGGTGGTACTTTACACGCGTAAAGACCTTGCGATGTGGTCGGAGTCCATCTCGCGAGCCTTCACCGCCTACGGAGCCACGAAGGATGACATATTCCAAGTGAGCTACGGCTACGGTCTTTTCACCGGAGGACTGGGAGCCCATGACGGAGCTACGAACATCGGTGCAAGCGTCATCCCAATGTCGAGCGGCAACACTCAGAAACAGATAACTCTGATGCACGATTTCGGAGCCACAGTGCTCTGCTGCACTCCCTCGTATGCGATGTTCCTTGGTGAAGCCATTAATGAGAGTGAATGGCCGCGGGAAGAGTTCAAGCTGCGTGTAGGAGCTTTCGGTGCCGAGCCCTGGACAGAAGAGATGCGTCAGAAGCTGGAGACGACGATAGGCATCAAAGCATACGACATTTACGGTCTGTCGGAGATAGCCGGTCCGGGCGTAGGCTTCGAGTGCGAATGTCAGAGAGGCACCCATCTGAACGAGGACTACTTCTACCCAGAGATACTCGACCCGAACACAGGGGAGCCCCTGCCCGAAGGCACACTGGGGGAACTGACGTTTACGCACCTGACGAAAGAAGGCATGCCGCTACTGCGCTATCGCACGCACGACCTGACCTCGCTTCACTACGACAAATGCTCCTGCGGCCGTACACTGGTGAGGATGGACCGCATCCTAGGCCGCTGCGACGATATGCTCATCATCCGCGGCGTGAACGTGTTCCCGTCGCAGATAGAAGCCGTTATTCTGAGCCTTCCGGAGTTTGAGCCCCACTTCATGCTGACCGTAGACCGGGTAAACAACACCGATACCAGTGAACTGAGGGTAGAGGTAAAGGAGGAATACTTCACCGACGAGATGGCTCAGATGGTGGGTCTGCAGAAGAAGCTGGAGGCAGAGCTGAGGAGCGTGATTGGTCTGGGGTTCAAGGTGAAGCTGGCAGAACCCAAGAGCATAGAGCGAAGCGAAGGCAAGGCAAGACGCGTGATAGACAAACGTAACTTTAAATAAAAAACAAGCCATGTTAGCAAAACAGTTATCTATTTTCCTGGAGAACAAGTCGGGCCGTCTGACAGAGGTGACCGACATTCTGGGCCAAGCAGGGATCAACCTCTCGGCCATGAGTATAGCCGACAACAGCGATTTCGGCATCCTTCGCTGTATAGTTAGCGACCCCGACAAGGCATACGCCGTGCTGAAAGAGAACCACTTCGCCGTGAAGATAACGGATGTGATTGGGTTTGTATGCCCTAACACCAGCGGTGCCTTGGCGGTGGTATTGAAGAAACTCAGCGAGAAGGGCGTATTTATAGAGTATATGTATTCGTTTGCTAACGGGAACGTGGCGCATGTGGTGATACGGCCTACGGACTTGGAGCAGTGCGACAACATACTCTCAGAAATGAAGGTGGAACTGCTGGCGGCGAGCGATTTGTACAGGCTTTAAGAGAAAGGAGCCTGGAGAGATGAAGACCCCGGGATGGAGCGGATGCTTTATCCCGGGTTTGCATAATAATTTATGTTTGTAGAATAATTAGGAAAGAACAATATGGCAACTCCAAAACTTGATCAGCTGGACAGGCAAATACTGAAAATGATAGCAGATGACGCACGCATCCCCTTTCTTGAGGTGGCACGGGCTTGCAATGTAAGCGGTGCAGCTATCCACCAGCGAATACAGAAACTGACAAATAT
>Ga0310697_10007000_pt1 | contig 10657 bp, 10 predicted proteins | sample 172DNAGHGlowgp2_FD_203883 | JGI IMG/M metagenome (GOLD analysis project Ga0310697, IMG submission 203883) | Sheep rumen microbial communities from Palmerston North, Manawatu-Wanganui, New Zealand - 1728 DNA GHGlow gp2 (v2) (version 2) | ecosystem: Host-associated > Mammals > Digestive system >...
AAACCGCAGCAAAGAGCTTGCGAATACATACAAGAAGATCGCAGAAAAAAGAGGAAATACATTCCTTGCAGCTTCTTCCTACGCTTCTCCAAGCAAACGTGACGACGAGCACCTTGACGAAAAAGGCCATGAGGCACTTGCAACCGCAATCACAAGAAAGATTGAGGCTATGCAGATTTGATGACAGTAGCACTATCTGAATAAAAATACAGGCAAAATGATGCCAAGTTCATATAACTGATATATAATTTACGTATCAATCATATGTATAATTGGAGAATGTTATGGAACAACTGGTATCAAATTTGCTGATTTACGGAGATCTTCCCCAAAATTCAATATTGATGCAGCTTGCATCGGTTTTTAAGGATTTTCACTCAAATGATTATGACAAGACAGACCTGACTACGAGAATATACAAGCAGATAAAGCGTATTCTCGAGTTGGGAACGGATTATGCTTTTGACAAAAATTTATGGCATAACTATCTGACTTATCTTTTGATCATGCAGGAAAATCCTTTTTCTTTGACATGTGAAAAAGTGGGAAGCAAGGATGGAAGCGTAAATCATTTTGCCAAGAGCGATTTTGGCGTGTATAAAAAACTTTTTGAATATGATTTTTCAGAGATAGAAGATGCGCTTGAGATAGATTGTTTCTCATGTATAACGGATTATAAGGCAATTGAGAAGCCTGAGCTTATGTACAATCATAATGTGAGCGAAAAGGTCAGAGGCCTTTCCGAAAAACTTGAAAAAGCTAAGGATGAAAATGAATTTTTTGATACCGTGACGAACTTCTACAAGGAAATCGGTGTGGGCGCGTTCGGTCTTAATAAGGCATTTAGATTGAACGAAGGAAATGACGGAAAGATTCTTTTCTCATCAATAAACAACATGGACAGTGTTGTGCTTGACGACCTTGTCGGATACGAGATTCAGAAGAAAAAACTTGTTGAAAATACCAAAGCGTTTGTTGAGGGAAAGAAAGCAAACAACGTGCTTTTGTTCGGCGACAGCGGTACGGGAAAATCGACAAGCATAAAGGCTATCGTAAATGAGTTTTACGGTGACGGTCTTAGAATGATCGAGATATATAAATATCAGTTCAGGCTGTTATCGGGACTTATCTCACAGATCAAGAACAGAAATTATAAGTTTATTATCTATATGGACGATCTTTCTTTTGAGGAAGATGAATCCGATTATAAGTTCCTCAAAGCGGTCATTGAAGGCGGTGTTGAGACAAGACCCGACAATATCCTTATTTATGCGACGTCAAACAGAAGACATCTTATTCGCGAGACCTGGAGAGACAGGAACGATGTTGAGCAGAATGCCGACATTCATCACTCGGATACAATGGAAGAGAAGCTGTCGCTTGCAAACAGATTCGGTGTGACGATCGGATATTATAAGCCTTCAAGACAGGAATATTATGATATTGTCAAAAAATTGGCAATCAGGAATAAAATAGATATGAAGGAAGAAGAATTGTTTAGAGAGGCAGACAGATGGGAAATGAATCATGGCGGAATCTCGGGGCGAGTTGCGCAGCAGTTCATCAACCATTTGCTTGGTCTGTGAGTAAGAAGAGGATTATGGCATCCACTTTAGGTTTGGACAACCTATGGCACAGCCGTTCAGATAATTGTTTCTTACTTCACATGCTGCATTTCTGCAATCGCTGCATTTGAAAGTGTAGTGGTAGGAGTATCTTTTTTTGCAGAATTTACAACAAAAAGGCATATTGCTGTTTCTGGCATTAAAAGTGCGGCCGCAGCCAATGCATATTTTTGTGGTATTATGTGACATGGCAAGCCCTCCTTTAGGTAATAATATTATCTTTTTAAAGCGGGATTTATTCAATTAAAATGCTATAAAATGATAATAAAAATATGATGTGTGGTGAATAATATGCATGAAATGAGTTATGTTACAAGGATAGTAGCGATGGCTATGGATTCTGCAAAAGACAGCAAGATAAAGAGTATTCATGTTCTTGTCGGCAAAACAAGCGGAATATTGCCTTATTATTTAAATAAGTATTATACGAAAGCTGTGGAAGGTACACCTCTTGCCGGATCGGAGCTTATATGCGAGGAGGTTCCCGTAAAAGCGCTGTGCGAGGAATGCGGAAAAGAGTATTTTCCCGACAAGAGCAATAGATACCTGTGCCCTAACTGCGGCGGGAAAAGAGCTAAAATAATAGAGGGCAAGGATATAGTAATAAAGAATATAACAGTTGAAGATTGAAAAGCAGAGGTCGTAACAGGCCTCTGTTTTGGATTGGAGAAGAAATGACACGGGTCGATCTAATAACAGGATTTCTCGGATCGGGAAAGACAACTTTTTTAAAAAAATATGCCAAAAAGCTCATGGAAAAAGGTGAAAAAATCTGCATTATCGAAAATGATTTCGGAGCAATAAACGTCGATATGGTTCTTTTGCGGGAGCTCCTTGGTGATAACTGTAATATAGAGATGATCGTGGGCGGAGACGGAGAAACTGCACATCAGCGGAGGCTGAAGACAAAGCTTATAGCGATGGGAATGCTTGGATATGACAGAGTAATAATCGAGCCGTCAGGCGTGTTTGATCCGGATGAGCTGTTTGACATATTGTATGAATCGCCGCTGGATCGTTGGTATGAGATGGGGAATGTCATATGCATATATGATGCGGAGAATGATACGAATCTTTCGCAGGAATCAAGATATATGATGATGTCTGAGATTGCCTCAGCGGGAGTCGTGGTAGTAAGTAAGTTAAATGAAGAGGATGTAAAAAGAAAAGATGAGATTCTAAGCAGAATTGAGTCTTTTATGGATGAATTTGATTGTTCGAGGGTGATAAGAAGCGAGGACATAATCATGAAGAACTGGGATGATCTGGCGGATCCCGATTATAACAAGATTATCTCTTCGGGATATAAGAAAGCCGATTATCCAAAGCGCATGCATATAGGGGATTCAGGATATCAGACGTTGTTCTATTTTGATTTTGCAATGGACAAAGAGCTGTTGCATGAAATGGTAATGAAGATATTTGCGAATAAGAAATGTGGAAACGTGCATAGGATAAAGGGATTTATCAGAGTAAGCGACAACGAAATGATCGAACTTAATGTTACCGGGAAAAGATATGACGCAAAGCCTGTAGAGACGGACAGGGCGGTACTTATAATAATCGGTGAAGCGCTTGATCGCGTAGAATTGGCTGAATATGTGGGGGAGCCATCCGTATAGGTGCAAAGTGCACTGTTTTATAGTATAATTTACGAAAGGAAGTAAAAAAATATACATTCTAAAATATATGTTTGATTAAGGAGAATGCGAATGCCGGACAATCAGAACGACGGAAAAATTGGATACTCATCATCTTCTAATTTTGCGCCAAGTGATATTTTATATATGCTAAAAGACCTTCCGGATGCGTATTGTATTTTTAAAGTTATGACAGATCCTTTTGGTACGGTAAAGGATATGCTGTTTTTGTTTGCAAACGAAAAATATTCGCAGCTGGTCGGAAAACCATCTGCTGAGCTTGTGGGCAATACGTATTTAAAGACTGTTATGAATAGAGATGAAGACTGGATAAAATACAGTTATCAGGCTGCAATCCTAAGACAGTCTTCAACTATAAGAACTTATAGCACACAGCATGACAAGTGGCTTGAATACTGCGCCGTTCCTGTTTATCAGAAAGGTTTTTGCGCATTTATAATTCATGATATAACCATTGCAAAAAAGAGTGAAGATAACCGCGAGCTTGCTTCGAATACCAGCAAGCTTGTCATTGATTGCGCTACTGCATTATCATCTGCAGAGTTTGGAAAAGGAATACGAAAAGTTCTCAAGTTATTGGGACAGGCGATCAAGGCGGATCGTGTCGGGATCGTCGAGGTAAAAGACAAGAAAGTTGTCGATGTAAGAGAATGGCTCAATGATGCCCATGCGTCAAATCTTCCGAGCCGAAAAGATTTTGAGCGCATGAATATAACAGAGATGTGGGACAGACAGCTAAAGGGAAAGAATACGATAGTTGTTAATGACACATCACTCATCCAGCAATATGAAGAAGAAGTCTATAATGAGCTTCTTGCGGGAAGCGTTTCAAGATATATAATTACAACACTTCGTGATAATGATGAGATAATTGGGTATCTTGTTGCGGACAATTATGAAAATACATTACCCATAAATGTCGCAGAAGTAATGGAATCCGTTGCAATTTTCATTTCTTATGACATGAGAAACAGGGCTCTTACCAAAGAGATGATGTATCTTGGAAGTCACGATGCACTTACGGGACTTGGAAACAGAAATTCTCTTAATCAGGCGCTTCTTGTTCTGTCGGGAATGTCCTCGGTAGTAGGTGTTTGCTATATAGATATAAATGGTCTAAAAGCCATCAATGCCAATGAGGGCCATGATGCCGGAGATGAGAAGATCAAGGAGACGTCGGCAATTGTAGCTTCTGTGTTTAAGCGTAAGAATTGTTACAGAATAGGCGGAGATGAATTTATAGCAATTATTCCCGAGATAGCGGAAGAGAAGTTCGAAGAGCTCGTAAAAAAACTTCGCTCTAAACTTGAAAAGGTTTCTGCGGCGACCGGATATATCTGGCTCGAAGATTCCAGAGAAATAAATAAAGCGGTTAAGAAGGCTGATGAGCGTATGTACGAAGACAAGGCAGCCTATTACAAGGACAAAGAGCACGAACGCAGAGGAAAACACGAACTACAAAATGAGGAATAAAAAATCACCCCATAAAAGTCGGAAAATCTGACTCTTATGGGGTGTTGTTTATTCAAAAAAGTTTTATGCAAGAGAAGCCGTAATGATAGACATTGAGTAAACTTCAATTGCGTTGCATCCGCGTGAAAGGTCATTGATAGGAGCGTTAAGACCAAGAAGAATAGGTCCGTATGCTTCAAAATTACCCATACGCTGTGCAATCTTGTATCCAAGGTTTCCTGCGTTGATGTCAGGGAAGATGAATGTGTTTGCATATCCTGCAACAGGTGAACCAGGAGCTTTCTGCTTAGCAACATTGGGAGCTACCGCAGCGTCGAACTGAAGCTCACCGTCAATCGGGATATCAGGATAACGCTCCTGAGCCTTCTTGGTTGCGTTCTGCATCTTTGTAACTGTTTCATCCTTTGCAGATCCCTTTGTAGAGAATGAATGGAAAGCAACCTTGGGATTTACACCAAATCTCTGTGCGCAATTTACTGTCTCGCCACAGATCTCAACAAGCTCGTCTTCGTTGGGGTTGATGTTGATACCGCAGTCAGCCATAGCGATAACTTCGTTCTCCCCTGTAGCTGAAGGACGAACAAGAATAAAGCATGATGAAACAATAGTGTTTTCAGGCTTTGTCTTGATAATCTGAAGTGCAGGTCTAACTGTATCTGCAGTAGAATATGTTGCACCACCGAGAAGACAGTCACCAAGACCCATCTTTACAAGCATTGTTCCAAAATAATTTGTCTGCTTAAGAATCGGAATAGCTTTCTCGGGAGTCATTCCCTTACTCTTTCTAAGTTCACAGAAAGTGTCAACCATTTCGTCAAATCTATCATAATTTTCGGGATCGATAATCTGAGCGCCTCTGATGTTATATCCGGCATCCTCAGCAGAACGATTGATCTCATCGACATTTCCGAGCAATATAGGTTTCAAAAAGTTTCCGGCGAGAAGACGTGAAGCGGCCTCCAAGATTCTGGGGTCTGAACCTTCGGGAAAAACTATAGTCTTCGGGTTTGCCTTAAGCTTCTGTATCATATCACCAAATCCGTACATTTATTATCCTCCTTTTATATATCAGGTATTTCTTAATATGTAAGCGCATACATATTCTAGTCCTATTATCAGGAAAATAATTTGATTTCACTCAAGTTTTACATTAGTATAAAAAGAAAAACAGGAGAAATTTTTAAATATGAATCCAATGAATTTATTACAATTACAGCAGCGTTTTCAGATATTCCAGCAGGAACATCCCAAGATCATCGCTTTTTTCAAAGCAATCGGAAATGATTCAATGAAAGAAGGAACAATTATTGCCGTGAAAGTGACTACACCTGACGGAAAAGAGATTGAGTCAAACATTAAGATAACCGCCAATGATATAACAACTTTTCAGCAGCTGATGGAGATTGCCAAAAACAGGTGATCAGAAATTTTTTTTGTAACAGCTTTCATATTTTTCAAATCCAAGCTTTGCAAGATATTTCATATGATGCTTATCGGGACCGCTATAGGTAAGGGTTTTTATTCCGTCAGCAGGAAGCTTTGAATACAAAAACTTACCTATAGAAAAGTCTCTGAATTGAGGAATTGAATAATCTAAAAGAATGTCGACGTTGTTATCTGCTTGTTTTTTTCCGAGAAATACACCTGCAGGTGTTCCTTCGTGAAGAACCGCGTAGCCGACATCTGCAGATTCAAAGTCGATATTGATACCCGGAAAACACTTGGAAATATCCGCTGCGTAATGATTGAGGAAATATTTTATCACAGAATCATCCTTGGTTATTTTTATGCAAGTGTATTCAACGGATGTATTGCTCAGCTTTACAAGATAATAGATGTTTATCAAAACGAGGCATATATTCATTATTGCCGTGGGATATGAGTGAATGATAAACGCATATATTGTGAAGATCACACTGCCTACCGAATTTACTATCCTTAACTTTGCTACAGATGCCATAAGGAAAGAAACAAGTACCAATGACGATCCCAAATAACCGATTGTTTCTATAAATGTATTATTCATAACAATGCTCCCAATAAATATAAAAAATATTTGATATACGTATGATAACAAAAGATTATACGATATTCAAATTATCAGCCGGACAGCACATTGGGCAGGTTGACCGCATATTTTGGCAATGTTAGAATTAAGCCAAAAAAATGAAAGATTAAGAGAAAGAGCGATCTTTATGTTGCATTTAAAAAATATATTAAACAACAGCATTTCTATACTTTTCCGAATTCTTATCGTAGCAGTATCTTTTTTTATCCTGATATCAAAGTTTATTTCATATAATGAATACTTTAAAAGAAATCTTGTTATGGGCAACGCTGTCCTGATGTTGCTTGGAATTGTATTTTTTTCTTTTTTATATTTTTGGTTCGGACGTTTTGGTTTTCAGTTATCCGGAGTAAAATGCGCCGTAGTTCTCATAGTTCTTTTTGTTGTTCAGGTGATAATTTCACTTGGTTCAATGTATGGAACCGGATGGGATGCGGGAACACTTACGGAAGACGCATATAATCTGGCAATCGGAAATTCTTTTGAGCCGGGATATTATTCTCATTATACCAATAATATGCTATCACTGGTTCTTTATTCCGTTTTTTTTTCATTCGCTACGCATATTGGATTATCTTCCTATGTGCAGGCTTACGGTTTATGCGTGGTGTTTAATTGTATCATTTATTACTGCGTGGGACTGCTTCTTGCAGATAGCATATATAAGCTGACGGGCGATAAAAAAATGCGGGCTTTGGGATTTTGCATATGCTATGTATTTGTGTGTATATCGCCATGGAATTTTGTATTATACACGGATTCTTTGGGAATTATCTTCCCGGTTCTTGTGTTGTGGATATACTTATCGATTAATGTGGATTCTGTGAAAAAAACTGTCATAAAATGGATAGTACTGCTTCTTGTCTCGATAGTCGGATTTCATATTAAAGCAGAATCGCTGATAATGTTTATTGCAATTGTTATTGCGCATTCCATTCATGTTTTTGTTGAAAATAAGGGCGTGGAAATTATTAAAAAGCTTATTCCGATAATGCTCATATTGGTGCTTGCTGTGCCCGCTTTTAAATTGGGCGACTATTCTGTGATCAAAATCTATGAAAATCAAACGGGGGTAGAGCACGATCGAGAAAAAAGTTTTTCAATGTTTCACTGGCTTATGATCGGTATGAATGTAGACTCTGACGGTACTTTTAACGGCGAGGATGACACTTTTTCACATTATATTTCTGACAGGGAAGAGCGGGTGTCTCAGAATAAGAAGGTTGTTAAACAGCGCCTTAAAAAAATGGGATTGGGCGGATTCAGCGAATTGATGATCCATAAACTCATTTTAAATTATAATGACGGCTCTTTCGGAAACGGGCTTGATGGAGAAGGATTTATTACCGATAAGTTTTCGCAAGATACACCGGCAAATTCATGGATTAGATTTTTTTACAGACCTGATCATAAGGGCTTTTCTGTTTATTTGAGTCTTATGCAGCTTTTGTGGCTTGGAATGCTTTTCTTTAGTCTGTTCGTAAAGAATGAATGGAAGTATCAGTTAATTATGCTCAGTATTATCGGTCTGTCTGAGTTTGTTATGTTGTTTGAAGCACAGCCGCGATATCTGATTGTTTTTGCACCGATATACATCATTACGGGAATTCTTGGTATGAATAATTTTTTTGATCTTGCAAAGAAATTATTGATGCATTCTTGAACGTGAAGTTCAAGAATGCATCAACAAAGCCAATTTAGATTGACTTTGTCGACTCTTGAATCACTTCCTCACGAAATCCGCAGCAGATGCGGATTTCTGTAATTTCATTTAAGATGTCATATTCAATAAAAAACTCGGACATTTCAAAGTAGAATGTCCGAGTTTTTGTATTGAATAGAAAGTTTCTTTTATAAAATTATGCCTTGGCCAATATCAATTTCTCTAAGTATGCAATCCTTGCACAGACTGTAAATATATCTGCGGCCTGCTCAAGCTCTTCAAGAGGTGGAAGAGAAGGAGCAAATCTGATGATCGAGTCATTAGGGTCCATATGATAAGGGAATGGAGCACCTGCCGGAGTTAAGATCACACCTGCCTCTTTTGCAAGCTCAACGATACGTGAAGCGGTTCCCTTAGGAGCTTCATAAGTGATGAAATAACCACCCTTTGGAGAAGTCCATGTTCCGCAACCGGCATCACCGAGATCTCTTTCCATAGTTTTGATGACCATCTCAAATTTAGGTCTTAAGATCTTGGCATGCTTTTTCATGTGTTCGTCAACAGATTCAACATCCATGAAGTATCTTGCATGACGGAGCATGTTGATCTTATCAAATCCGATCGTCTGAACGGTAAGAGTCTTCTTGAGTTCCTGTCTGTTTGCGTTGTTGCATGCGATAGCTGCGATTCCGCCACCTGCGAATGTAATCTTTGAAGTTGAAGCAAATTCAAATACAAGACTCGGATTATCTGCTTCTTCACACTCATGAAGGATATTTAAGATCTTGCATTTTTCTTTATATAAATGATGTACGGCATAAGCGTTGTCCCAGAAGATCCTGAAATCTTTTGCTGCAGGCTTAAGGTTTGCCATACGACGTACAACTTCATCAGAATAAACAATTCCTTGAGGGTTTGAATATTTCGGAACGCACCAGATTCCCTTGATGGAGTCATCTTTTGACACGAGATCTTCGATCATATCCATATCGGGGCCGTCATCGTTCATCGGAATGTTTATCATTTCAAATCCGAAGTGCTGTGTTATCGCAAAGTGTCTGTCATATCCGGGAACAGGGCAGAGCCACTTAACTTTTTCAAGTTTACACCAAGGTGTGCATCCGCCAAAACCAAACATATATCCGCGTGCAACAGTATCAAACATTATATTTAAGGAAGAGTTACCGCAAACGATAACCTGCTCGGGCTGACAGTCCATTATCTCGGACATTAAGTGCTGAGCCTCAACAATACCTTCCAAACAACCATAGTTTCTTGTTTCAACGCCGTTCATGCATCTCATTAAAGACTTACCGTCTAAAATATCAAAAATAGGCATAGAAAGATTGAGCTGCTCAACAGAGGGCTTACCGCGGCTCATATCAAGCTTAAGGCCTTTCGCTTGCCACTGTTTGTATTCGTTAGAAAGAACCTCTTTTTCCTTAATTAATTCATCTTGTGACAGTTCACTGTATTTTTTCATAAATCAATCCTCTACATATTGTATACAAGTATTTTGGTATGTATCTAACATATTATTGCAGTATCGTCCTGACAAGTCAAGTACAAAAACTTCCTGCGCCCCTGTGACGCGCGGATGCGGTATTTTTGATATAATTAAGTTGAAGGATATGGACAATTGCATTTTGAAAAATACATGACAGGGGTAATTTTGAATTTACCGAATGGAGGACAGGGATGGAAGGACTATATAGTGTTTCTGAAAATGTACTCAGATATGCCGTAGAATATTCCACACTTCTTTTGGAATTATTCGGAATCTGTATTCTTGTATTTACAGCTGTAAAAAGTTTTATATTCTGGCTAAAAAAAGATGAATCTATCAGGCTTGAACTTGCGCAGGGGATAGCGCTTGCGCTTGAATTTAAGCTGGGCGGAGAGGTGCTTAGGACTGTTGTTGTAAGAGAATGGTCGGAACTCGGTATTCTGGGAGCAATTATCGCACTCAGAGCAACGCTGACCTTCCTGATTCATTGGGAAATTGAAAAAGAAAAAATAGCACTTCAACCCAAAGAGAATATTAATAAAGATACTCCTTCGTGAACCGGTGCCGTTGACTGCAGGATCATGACGGATTTGTCTCGAAGGAGTAAATGATAAAAGAAAGCGATTTCTTTTACAGACGCTTATTTATGAAATAGCGAAC
>Ga0310697_10007001_pt1 | contig 10656 bp, 14 predicted proteins | sample 172DNAGHGlowgp2_FD_203883 | JGI IMG/M metagenome (GOLD analysis project Ga0310697, IMG submission 203883) | Sheep rumen microbial communities from Palmerston North, Manawatu-Wanganui, New Zealand - 1728 DNA GHGlow gp2 (v2) (version 2) | ecosystem: Host-associated > Mammals > Digestive system >...
TCAACGACATAGCCGCAGCCATGTACGACAGAGAGGATGAAATCCTCAACTACTTTGTCAACAGGCCGACCAATGCATCAGCAGAATCGCTCAATGCAAAAATCAAGGACTTCAGGGCTCAGCTAAGGGGAGTCATTGACAAGAAATTCTTCATTTTCAGACTGGTCAAGATTTTCGGTTAATCCACGCGGTTATGCAGGTGACCCGAGGTTGGGTGTTGGGGTTATTGTTTCGGCAACACCCACCCCAGCGAAAGTACTGTAAACAAAGGGAGTTCGAGCGATTGGGGTTAGTGTTGGCGTTAATGCTCACAATTGTTACCATTAATGTTTGCAATTGCTACCATTAATGCTAGCAATGGAATCAATACTACCACAGTAATCGAAAATACTTTGGCAATGATATAGAAGTTGGCACAAATAATTCTTAAAATGCAGTCAGAGATGACTGTATTTATTGTATAACATAACTTGTGTTATTATCATTTATAAACGTGTTATACAAGCCACAAATGCGGTTGGCAATGTCATTTGCAACTTCAACTATCCTACCACGAAAACGCTCATTATATCCATTAGTGACCACTATTCTATTTGGATGCTCATTATCTTCTTGTCTCAGAAATATTGTGAAGATATGAGCAAAAAGATTATAACTGATAAGGTTTTCGTCTACAATTATATCATCTATTGTTATTAACTTTGTATTACCATCACCACCAACTATTGTATGGTATTTGATATAGCAATACCTTTCATTTTGATGAGGTTCTATATCGTTTTGTAAAACCATTATATTTGCATTATCTTCTAAAATGCAGTCGTGAACATTATTATCAACATTTATGTCTTCTTGTTCCATTAAAAGAAGATTGGAATGACCAATTATGTCATCTACGTTTACTAATCGATTAAACCTAAAATTTGCTCGTTTTATTCTCATATTCTATCATTTTTTTGCAAATGTAGATATTTATTAGAAATAAACAAAGAATATGGCATATTCGAGAGAAATTATTAAGAAAGTTTTGCAATATGTTAGGTTTAGAGTTCCGCAAACAGAAGAGAAGAATTCTTACTATACAGAAATAGGAAACACACTTGTTAGAATATCAAATCATTGCACAAGACTGAGAGTGTGGGATGAAATTCTTGAAAAGAATCCTAAATGGAAAGGCAAGCCCATAATAAGCATTGTTTTCGAGGATGATGAAGACACATTTGATGAAGTAGACTGTTTGGTACTAAAAAGGTTTAGAATGAAACCTATCAAAGTAACAGAATACGTTTATCGTCTACAACAAGGAGACCCACAGTTTATTACGCCACAAGATGAAAGGCTGATAATAAGTGGCATTAAACAAGTACAAGGTGGAAAATACACAGACTTAACGAACAAGTGTTCAGAACCTATTCTTAGGGTTTCACAAAATCCTCCAAGTGTACCACCAAATAATCAAGAATTAAGGCAATAACATAGAAGTTGACCCAAATATCTAAAAAAATGAGCAGCCAATCAAGGTTGCTCATTTTCTATTGTTTGAATGTTGATTGAACATAATTATTAATAGTAATATTGTTGTTTGATATTGCCTCAATCAATACATCAATGCTATTTGCTAATTCATTACTAACAGTAGATATGATGTTGGGGTCAGTTATATTTTCATCAGAGAATTTATCCTCAATAATTCTTCTAATCATATCAGCATTATTAAAGTCGTATTGACCCACTAAAATCCTTTGTAGAGTTTTCTTCTTATCAATACCATTATTGATGTCTACAAACTTAAGATATTGAATACAAGGTCTTAGTTCTGTTATCCAATGTGCAAAGTCTCTATTATCTTGACTGTATAATTGACAATATTTACAAAGACACCAATTCTCTGCCAGCTGAAATCTGATACTTTCTATTCTTTTGACATACTTCTTTAAGGGTTCTGCCATTTCCATCAGTACTTGCTGAGTTGCATCCCTAACAACTTCTTTTAATTCTTCCTCTGTAAGTACAATCTTCTTCATACCATTACATTGTATTTTTCTACAATAAATATCCTTATTTGTGCAAAGATACATAAAAAATCTGATAAAAACAAATCCTATGAGATATTTATTTAGAAAATATATACGTATATGAAGAAATTGATTAGACTCACAGAGAGTGATTTACATAGAATTGTAAAGGAATCTATAAAAAGAGTTTTGAAAGAAGAGCGACAATTTCCAATTGACCCTTCTGACCTTGCAAGAGAATTATTTAGCAAAGGTGTTGATTTCAATTTGTTCGTTCATCGTCTTGAAAAAACATATGAAATGTTGCAAGCAGACAATCAACCATCTGACCCAAGAATAGCATTGGTTCAAGCAATTAAAAACTCAAGTGATTTCGATGACACAAGTGGAAAAGATTATTCTGAAGGTGATGGTTTATTGTCTTCTCCTTATGGTAGATATGGAATAATTCGTATTGGCTATAGGATTAGACAAGGTTATGAAATTGAATTCTTTGGCTATGACAACGAATATGATTGTATAGAGCCACTTGAGTTAAACGATAATGAAATAAAAGAAATAATCAGATTAATACAGTAATACAAATATGAATAAGAAATTGATTAAACTAACAGAAAGTGACCTTCATAAGATAGTGAAAGAGTCTGTAAATAAACTTTTAAACGAGGGACTTGCTGGGTCAAAAATTACCTATAGCGAAGATGGAACACAACAATGGTGGAAGATAGAGTCGAATCGAGAACGAGGGAATTTAATGATTAGACTCATTGAGGAAAAATCTAATATAACGAGTCCTTGGATTGTAATTAATGGTGATTGCACTCTTGATTTCTTGTAAGTAGTAACGAAATTAAGCAGCCACCAACCCAACACGAATCTCAGACCATTTGCGTACTAAGCCAATGGACTTGTCGAACATATGGGCGAATCTCTCCGATTCGCTCATTTTTATTGTGTTCCAACGGTACTTTGTGTCAACTGCTATATTATTGCCAATACTTTTGGACTATTTCAAATTTCTTTCGGAGTATTACATTTTAGTGGCAGGAGGCCGCATTATTGCGTCCGCCCGCCTGAATCTCTTTTACTTTACGTATTTCCTGCCGTTAATCAGGTAGAGGCCATGGGGTAGTGTGCCTATAGCATCGCTAACGTTGGTGCCTGCCGGCAACTGGAGGAGCATGCGGCCGTCAAGGGTGTAGACCTTAACAGAAGCGTTGGAGAGGGTGTTGGCTTTGACGAGCTGGATGTCCGTATATTGGCTGGTCACATCGTCGATAAGATGTTTGTTGTCGCTGTTCTTCTGCGCAGAAATCTCGAAGTACTTATCGGTGGTCACATTGTTGAAATCGACGGTCTGAGGTGAGCCGGTATTTGTACTGAACACGAAATTGACAAAGTCATCGTCGCCATTAATGACGTACTGCTTGCTATACCACTGCTTGCCGCTGACGGTTGTCGTTGTGCTAACCTTGTCGCCAGGCCACTTTCCACTGCTTGGCGAATGACTGTCGTCACCGCCCCATGTCCAGAAATTGACAGTTGACCAGCCAACATTGTCGGTATTGACATAGACGGTAATGGTCTTTTTCTCGGTGGGGACAGGACTGGAATAGCTGCGAGTGACAATGCCGCTGACGGTAGAGCCAATGAGCAGACCGACTTTCAGCGTCATGTCACCTTCAATGGTAATCTTCGTACCGCTGGCAACCTTTGTGCTTGAGGCCGTCGGTGTGCTTCCATCGGTGGTGTATACCAGCTGGGCATCGTTGTTGGCACTGACAGCAGTCAGCATGGCTTGTTGCTGACCTTCATATTCGCCTGAGGGCAGGTCAACCCATGCCGTTTCCATATTGTTCGACATCCAGTAGGCATAGTGATAGCCTGACAGTATGCAAGTGTATGCACCATTGGGCGTATATGTTGAGGCTTCTTTGCCTACAACGGCAACAAGGACTTTGTCATCCTTCCCCTCAGTACGCACAGCATAGTAGTCCTTGTTTGTGGCCATATTCAGTGTTGAACTCTCGTTGTGCAATCCTACGGCATTGCGCACATCAATCATCGCCTTAATGTCGCGTTTGCAGTTTATCCAGTGTTTCAGGAAAATACACGGTGTACCAGGCATAGCTAACAGGAAGGCATTGGCTGCCAGTGTGTCTTTTCGCAGTGGTCCGTTGGAACTTCCGTCGGGACGTACTTCCGTATCGTGGTTCTCAACGAAGGTCACAGCATAGCGGCGGTAGTTGCCACTATTGAAATTGCTGCTGACGAGTGGCCAATTACCCTCATTCTGCTTGCCCAGATAGGTCCAGTCGCTTTTGTCGGTGGCATTGCGAACGACATATTTGAATTGGAAGTCGAAAGCAGCACTGGTCTTATCGGTAGCATCAATCCAGTTCTTAATGGTATTGGAACCGTCCCAGCATTCGCCCACACTGAATGTAGGCTTGGAGTCTTCGTTATACATTTTGGTGAACGAACCGCTATAGCCCTTTACCATGTCGTAGCGGAAACCTACATAGCCGAGGTCGTTGAGCAACATGTTCAGGTAAGCCTTCACGCTTTTCTGTACGTTCTCACTCTTATGGTCCAGGTCGCGCATGCCATCCCACCCCTCACCGGTATCGTTGTTCGACGAGAGTGAATAGCCGTTTTGGGTAGCCCAAGTCTTGGTCTTGCCGCCATCGTCATCAGCACAGATGTCTGTTGACTTCAGTTCGTAGGTTACGCCATTATAGGTCTCAGCAGGGAAATCAACCCAGTTTGATTTGTTTCTACGGTGATTGATGACTACGTCAGCTATCGTGCCAATGCCTTTCTGTGTAAAAGTATTGATCATCGAACGCAGCTCTGTTTCACTGCCAAACGAACTGTTGTAATGGCCAGGGAACCAGTAGAGATCGTCGTAGCCCATAGAGGTACCACCGCAGTCGCCACTCTGAGGAATCCATACGAGTTTGAAGTACTGCGACAGTTCATCAGCCTGCTTCTCCAGTTTTACCCATTGCGACTGCGAAAACGAGTCCCAATAGAAGGCCTGCAACATGACGCCTTCGTATTTTTCTGGCCAGCCCTGCGCCAACATAGGCAGGGTTACTAAAAGTGTAATGATAGATGCGAATAAACGTTTCATAATCATTGGGTTATTAGTTTTTGTACTGCAAAGATACGGATTAATTGACAATTGACAATTGACAATTGATAATTTCGTGGCGGCAGGAGTGTGCAACCGATTGCATACGGCTATGTTTTCGTGAAGCCTAACGTCAGTACGCTGAGGTGGATGCCAGGGATGTCCTTGAGGACTTCAATGCAGGCCATCAGTGTGGCTCCCGTAGTGCAGATGTCGTCGACGAGCAGTATGTGTTTGTCCTGCAACAGACTGCCGTCGCGCAACTCAAACATGTCGTCTACGTTTTCCTGACGCTCGTGACGGCTAAGCTGTGTCTGACTCTTAACAAAATGCTTGCGACGCAGGGCTTTGGTGACGACGGGCAGATGGGTAATATCGCTGATGCCGATAGCCAGTTGCTCGCTTTGGTTATAGCCGCGTTGTCGCATACGCTTGCGGCTTAATGGCACAGGCAGCAGGATGTCGATACCGTCGAAATAGCGTGCAAACTGCATCTCATTAGCCATCAACCGTCCCATATCCTCGCCTATATCAGGACGGTCGTGGTATTTCATATCATAAACAAGTCGGGCCATCTCCGAATGGGGCTCATAGAACAGCAGGGCAGCAGCTCGCTCCACAGGGGTCAGGTGCCAGAACAGCTGAGCCATAGGGTTATCCTCAGGCGTAAACTGATAAGTGGTACGGGGCAGGTGCAGCACGCACACCGAACAGAGGCTTCGCTCCGTGGGTGCCAGTCGCTCACCGCAGACCACACACTGTCGTGGTGAGATAAAGTCAAGAAAACGCGTCCACCAGTTCATTGTTCATTCATTCGTGTAATTCGTGCAATTCGTGGTTAAAAGTCATCGTCGTCTGGTTCTTCTTCCACGTCAATGCACTGGCGGATGATGTCAAAGGTAAAACCGCGTCCCAGTGCAAACCGCATCAACTTCTGGTTCAACTCGTAGTCGCTGTTGGCTTTCGTCGTCTTGCGTTTCTGTTTCAGCAAGGGACGCAACACGCTGAGGTATTCGTCGTCATCCACCTCATCGAGCACACGCTTACGAATATCTGCGTCGATATGTTTCTGCCAAAGGCCTTGATCCACCTTGCGACGACCCCATTTGTTATACCGGATCTTATCCTTAACGAAGGCTTCTGCATAACGCTCGTCATCAACATATTTTTCCTTCACCAGTCGCTGCATCACGCGGGCTTGCGCCTCCTCGGACACTTCCCAGCGACGCATCTTCTCCAACATTTCCCATTGGCAGTGCTCGGCCTGTGCACACAGCACCGTCAGCGTCAGGTAAGCTTCATTCTCACTCTTCATTTTTGCGCTCTTATCATTCGTTGTTTGCCGTATTGGTCATTGTTAAGCGTGATGTCGTGATACGACATCTTACTCAACATCTCGCGGAGAGCCTCCGCATACAGGGGGTTCATCTCGAAATACAACCACCCGTCATCCTTTAGTGCCGTCTGTCCGTATTCCGCAATAGCACGATAGAACAGCAGCGGGTCGTCGTCAGGAACAAACAGCGCGGTATGAGGCTCATGTTCCAATACGTTAGCCTCCATGGTCTCGCGTTCCTTATTACATATATAGGGAGGATTGCTGACGATGAGGTCGAAGGCGGAGGTCAGATGGCTGATGTCTGAGGGCAGATGTAAGACGTCCACCTGTTCAAACGACACATGAATATGGGTACGTTTGGCATTCTCCTCTGCAACTTTTAACGCCTCTTCCGAGATATCCCACGCCGTCACTTCCGCTTCGGGCATTTCCGCTGCCAACGTAATGGCAATACAGCCAGAGCCTGTTCCGATGTCGAGAATATGGGTAGCGTCCGTTGCTATTATCCATTGGCAGAGTTCTGCTGTTTCAGGCCTTGGAATCAGTACATGCTCATTGACCACAAACGTCCTGCCGCAAAAGTCAGCTTGCCCCAATACATACTGTACCGGCTCCTGTCGCTCCAACCTAAGTGCTATCTGCTCCAACTCGTCTTGAGGTACACCGCTGTCACGACCCATCAGGAGGTCGCTCAACGTCAAGCCATAGCGTACTTCATAGATGAGTCTCGCTATCGCTTGCGCCTCATTGTCACCATACACCTTCGCTATTCGGTGCCATAGCTGCTGGTAGGTCATTGGCTGATTTGGGCCGCAGCTCTGAGTATATCGGAAAGCTCAACACCCAGCACCTGCAGAATATCCGTCACCGAGAAGTCCTTATTACCCAATTTATCGGAGTGTATCATCACTGTTGGGTAATAGAGGCCCGTCTTGTTATTATATTTGGTATCCAGATAAAGCTGACCTAATAAAATGTCTTCCAACATCAGCGACATTGTCAGGTTGCTATTGAAACTCTCTACAATGGCTTTACATTCCTGCTCCGTCGTCCCCTCCTCCATGCACTTGGCAATCTGGATACCGTTGACCACCAGATAATTCACATTGTCGGTTGTGGCATTAAAGACCAGACTATTATTCAAGGCCTTCACGGTGAAGTCGGCATGCACCTTGACATCATGACTGAGCAGTTTCTCGAGGTCACCATCGTCCTCCAGTTTGGCCGTCATCGACAGCAGCGGAATATCTTCACCCACCTTGCCGTAAGTCAGATCAACCGTACGTCTGTGCATGCTGTCCTTGTCGTACGTCAAGTTAATCTCATAGTCACGATAGTACATCTGACCATTGTAGAAATAACCTGTGATGATAATGGGCAGCCACCAAGGACGTGCGCATTCCGAGTCGGACTCAATCCTTACCACCTGTTCGCCGTCCTTAAAGATATAGAATTCGCTGGCTTTGTTCGTCACAGTGTGCGTCTTGAAACCCCGCCATCGAATGGAGACTTCCTCTTCGATTTCGCCCTTCACCGTGTATAGGCTACCATCCTTTGCGGTATAGTTTACCTCACCCTTCTTGGTGGTGTTTATTCCAAACCACGAAGAACTGCTCTCGCCCATATCGCCTAATGTCACCGTTAAATCCCATGCTAGTTCCAAGGCATCGTTGAATGCCTGGAACGAGAACCGACGACCTAGGTTCGCGGCGCGCGTCGTGGCCTGCTCGCCTTCCAGTAAGCCAAGCAGTGTCGACAACTTGTTCTCAAACTCAATGCGCTCGTTATTCTCTTCAGCACGGGTGGTTGCTGTCGTATAGGGTACCACCTCTTTCAGCCCTTTCAGTTCTTGGAAGTTCAGGTCTGATAGCTGTTTGTTAAACGAGTTTGCAGCATCCACCAGCGGGTTGGATGTCTCCACCTCGTTCTCTACTGGCTGTTCAGCAGGTTTGCCGGTTAGAACATCGTTGTCCTGGCTACAGCCTGACATGACAAATACTCCAGCTGCCATCAACAGCGTCAGGAATAGGGAATTAATAGCTTTTTTCATAGGGTTGTTCTTTTTATTTCGTTTCTGCTGGCAAAGATAGTGTAAATTAGGTAAAATACCAAATTAATTTAGTTTTATTTGGTATTTTCATCTTTTTTCTTTAACTTTTCGTTTCACGAGAAGGTACTTTCGTTCGAAAGAACAAAGAAAAGTAAACTTTCCTTTGGTTCTTTGCTCACTTATTCGTACCTTTGCACCGATGACGAACGATGAACTATACATGCAGCGTTGCATTCAACTGGCTGCAAACGGCATTCAAGGAGCACGCCCCAATCCGATGGTCGGGGCTGTAATAACAGTCAGCCAACAGCTAATAGCTAACAGCCAAAAGCCAAGAATCATCGGCGAAGGCTACCACGTACGTTGTGGCGAAGGACATGCGGAGGTTAACGCCTTTGCCAGCGTGCGTCCTGAGGATGAGACCTTGTTAAAGGACGCAACGATTTATGTTTCTCTGGAACCTTGTTCACATTACGGCAAGACGCCGCCCTGCGCTGACCTGATTATTAAAAAAGGAGTAAAACGTGTGGTTGTAGGCACTATTGATCCCTTTGCTGAGGTGCAGGGTAGGGGCATCAAGAAGTTACAGGATTCGGGTATCGACGTTACTGTGGGGGTATTGGAAAAGGAATGCCAGTGGCTGAACCGCCGTTTCTTTACCTATCACCGTGAGCACCGTCCGTACATCATCCTCAAATGGGCACAGACCGCCAATGGATTCATCGATGACCATGGGAAAGCCCTGCAAATCAGCAACGAACAAACGCAGATGCTCTCCCATCAGTTGCGTGCCGAGGAGGATGCCATCCTCGTGGGCCATACTACCGATGCACGCGAACATCCGCAGTTGACCGTTCGACACTGGCACGGCCCCAATCCCAAGCGTATCGTACTGACCCACGACCGCCCCTTACCACAATTGATGGACGATCTCTACCAGCACGTCATCCAGTCACTCATCGTCGAAGGTGGCCGTCAGACGCTCGAGTCGTTTATCATCGCAGGCCTCTGGGACGAAATTCGTGTCGAGACGGCTCCCATCACCGTTACCGACGGCACCCATGCTCCCCAGCTTCCTGCCAACGTCTCGTTGCTCAGTCGTGAGACCTACGCTGACAATACCCTGTGTCGCTATGTAAGGGCTTTCATTCGGGGCTGAACCAGAATCGATTACGCTAAAATTACGCCAAATAAGAAAAAGAAAAATCGCCAAGTTGCTTATTTCTAGCGACTTAGCGGTTGTTTTGGTTGGGGTACCCGGACTCGAACCAGGAAAGGCAGGACCAGAATCTGCAGTGTTACCATTACACCATACCCCAAAAATACGGGTGACAAAGTCAGTGCAAATCGAGTGCAAAGAACTTGCTCTTTGCCGAGATGCAGCCTGACTTCGCAGCGCGTTTCTCGAAATGCGCTGCAAAGGTACAGCTTTTTCTGAAACTACCAAAATTTTTAGGCACTTTTTTATAAAAAAACGCAAAATTTTCATGTTTCTGCGTTTTTTTCAATAATAAGATGTAACTTTGTAGCTTCAAAATACGCATTATATTATTAAATGGAACAAACGACACAGTTAGTAGAGACTATTACAAAAGGAATACAAGAGAAAAAAGGCCAGCGCATAGTGGTTGCTGACCTAAAAGGCATCGAGGGTGCCATCTGTAGTTATTTCGTTATTTGTCAGGGCAATTCACCGTCGCAGGTGGAGGCCATTACGGAGTCGGTAGGCGACATGGCCCGCGAGCATTTGGGCGAGAAGCCTTCGACGGTTGTGGGACTGGAGAACGCCCAGTGGGTGGCTATGGACTATGGCGACGTGCTGGTACACATCTTCGTGCCCGACATGCGCGATTTTTACGATTTGGAACACCTTTGGGACGATGCGAACTTAACTCATATAGAAGACATTGACTAATGGAACAGCAGAATAGACAGAACAATAAGCCGCAGATGAACATGCCGCGATTCAACATGAACTGGATCTACGGTCTGGTCATTATCGCGCTGGTCATGCTTTACTTTACGCAGGGCAATGAGAAATCGAGTGTAAGAACCGAGACGAGCTACTCCGACTTCAAGACGATGGTCATGAAGGGTTATGCGGAGAAGATCATGG
>Ga0310697_10007003_pt1 | contig 10656 bp, 8 predicted proteins | sample 172DNAGHGlowgp2_FD_203883 | JGI IMG/M metagenome (GOLD analysis project Ga0310697, IMG submission 203883) | Sheep rumen microbial communities from Palmerston North, Manawatu-Wanganui, New Zealand - 1728 DNA GHGlow gp2 (v2) (version 2) | ecosystem: Host-associated > Mammals > Digestive system >...
AAGGAACGCATCGAGGCCATCAAGCACGACACCATCCAGGGTGGCGCCGAGATCATCAAGCTGCGCGGCCGCAGTTCCATCCAGAGCCCGGCCCTCCTGTCCATCAAGGCCATCGAGGCCGCGATGCCGGGCGGCGACCAGTTCCCCTGGCCTTCCGGCACCTATGTGGACACGCACGAGTTCAGCCACGTGTTCATGGCCATGCCTACCTTCATGGACGCTACCGGTATCCACTACACGATGCCCGAAGGCAACAAGGAGGAGATGGCGGACCTCAAGGCCTCTTACGAGCACCTGGTGAACCTCCGCGACCAGATCATCGAGCTGGGTATCATCCCGCCGGTGGACGAGTGGCACAAGATGAACCCGTACCTGTGGAACCGTCGTCTGCCCCGCATGAAATAACGGAGGCACCGTATCAAGCGAAAGTCCCTGACGTTGAACGCCAGGGACTTTTTGTTTACCGCAACTTTTCCAGCGGCACCGTGCCGGGGATCACGTCCTCCGGCGGTTCGCCGTGCAGGTAGATGATCCGCTGGTTGGGACTGCCGCGGAAGAGGAGTTCCGTGTCACGCTGCTCCAGGATGAAGGGACCGTCCACGAGGACGTCCAGCCAGGGAAGCATCTGCGCGAGGGACGGATCGGCCTGGATCTCCTCGAGGGTGAAGCCGGTCCAGCACCAGATGGTCTTGTCGGTTTCCTGCTTGATGCGGCGGGCGAGTTCCGTGAAGGCTTCCACCTGATAGAAGGGGTCGCCGCCGGAGAAGCTCACGTTGGACATGGAATCGGCCTTGATCTTTGCGAGGATGTCATCGACCTCCATCCACTCCCCCGCGTTGAAGTCCCACGACTGCGGGTTGTGGCATCCCTTGCACGCATGCTTGCAACCAGCACAATAGACGGACGTCCGTAAACCCGGGCCGTCCGCCATTGTCTGTTCAAGAATCTTGAGAACCCTGATCCGCATTATTCGTGAATCACGCGGTCGTGGAGTTCGGCCAGCTTGCCGGAGTTCCAGCGGTTGGTGGTGCCCACCAGGTAGCCGGTGATGCGCTGCAGGGTGTCGATGTGGTGGCCGTGGCAGTGCGGGCACTCGTGGAGGTCCTTCTCGGCGTTCTCGTAGCCGCAGTCCAGGCAGCGGTTGCGGTTGTGGTTCACGGAGCCGTAGCCGATGTCGTACTTGTCCATCAGGTCCACGATCTGCATGATGGCCTCCGGGTTGTGGGTGGCGTCGCCGTCGATCTCCACGTAGAAGATGTGGCCGGCGTTCTCGTACTTGTGGTACGGGCCTTCGATCTTCGCCTTGTGCTCCGGGGTGCACTTGTAGTACACGGGGATGTGGCTGGAGTTCGTGTAGTAGTCCTTGTCCGTGATGCCCGGAAGGATGCCGAAGGTCTTCTTGTCCCGCTTGGTGAACTTGCCGGAGAGGCCTTCCGCCGGGGTGGCGAGGAAGGTGAAGTTGTGCTGGTAGGTCTCGGCGAAGCCGTTGATCTTCTCCGCCATGTGGGAGATGATCCGCAGGCCCAGTTCCTGCGCCTCGTCGCTCTCGCCGTGGTGTTTGCCCACCAGGGCGATCAGGCACTCCGCCAGCCCGATGAAGCCGATGGAGAGGGTGCCCTGGTTGATGACGGACTCGATGGTGTCGTTCTCGTCCAGTTTCTCGCTGCCCAGCCACAGGCCGTTCATCAGAAGCGGGAACTGCTTCTTGAGGGCGGTTTTCTGGAAGTCGAAGCGCTCGTTGAGCTGACGCGCGGCGATCTCCAGGGCCCAGTCCAGCTTCTGGAAGAACTTCTGGATCCGGAGGGTCTTGTCCGACTCTTCATTCATCGCCTCGATGGCGAGCTTCACGATGTTGATCGTGGTGAAGGAGAGATTTCCGCGGCCGATGGAGGTCTTGGGACCGAACTTGTTGCCGTACACACGGGTGCGGCAACCCATCGTGGCGACCTCGTGCTCGTAGCGCTTGGGGTCGTCGGCCTTCCAGGCGTCGTCCTGGTTGAAGGAGGCGTCGAGGTTCAGGAAGTTCGGGAAGAAACGGCGGGCGCTCACCTTGCAGGCGAACTTGTACAGGTCGTAGTTGCGGTCGCCCGGGAGGTAACTCACGCCCCGCTTCTTCTTCCAGATCTGGATCGGGAAGATGGCGGTGGATCCGTTGCCCACGCCTTCGTAGGTGGTGTTCAGGATTTCACGGATGATGCAGCGGCCTTCGGCAGACGTGTCGGTACCGTAATTGATGGAAGAGAATACGACCTGGTTGCCGCCGCGGCTGTGGATGGTGTTCATGTTGTGTACGAACGCCTCCATCGCCTGGTGGACGCGGCCCACCGTCTGGTTGATGGCGTGCTGCAGGGCGCGGTCGCGGCCCTGGAGGCCGATCAGGTCATGCTTCAGGTAATCGTCGATCGCCTCTTTCTTCAGGTCGCTGTAATCCGTGTTGAACAGGTCGCTGACCTGGTCCACCTCTTCCTCGAAGGTCTTGCGGACAAACGGGGCGAGATAGAAGTCGAAGGCCGGGATGGCCTGGCCGCCGTGCATCTCGTTCTGGACCGTCTCCATGGAAATGCAGGCAAGGACGGAGGCCGTCTCGATGCGCTTCGCGGGACGGGACTCGCCGTGGCCGGCCTTGAGCCCATGCTCCAGGATGATGTCCAGGGGGTGCTGGATACAGGTGAGGGACTTCGTGGGATAGTAGTCCTTGTCGTGGATGTGGATATAATTCTGGGCGACGGCCTCACGGACCGGGTCCGAAAGGAGGCACTCGTCCACGTAGCTCTTCGTTGCTTCGGAGGCGAACTTCATCATCATGCCCGCCGGCGTGTCGGCGTTCATGTTCGCGTTCTCCCGGGTGATGTCGTTCACCTGTGCGTCGATGATGGTCTCGAAGATCTCGTTGGTCTTGGCCTTGCGGGCCAGGTTGCGCTTATTGCGGTAACGGATGTACTCCTTCGCCACTTCCTGGCGGGGGCTGTTCATCAGCTGGTTCTCCACCACGTCCTGGATTTCCTCCACGGTCATCTCTTCCTGCTCGAGCTGGGAGATCGCATGGGCGATCTGGGCGGCGAGGACAATGTCTTCACCACTCTCGGTCACGTCCATCGCCTTGAGGATGGCGGCGACAATCTTCTGGTTGTTGAATTCGACGCGGCGTCCGTCGCGTTTCAGTACACGCTTTACCATAGTAGTGTCAGTTAGCGGCATCGCCGGCGGGTTGGCCGGTTGCCAGGGGTTTATGTTTTCGTATTCTTTTTCAGGGTCCGGGCGTTTGTGGGGACACCCTCCGAAGGACAAAGATAGTCCATTCCTTCCAATGTTGTTCGAGTTTCCCTGAAAAAAGTTTTCAACACCGCCCCTTGTTCGCTGTTAATTCACTACGAAACAATTACTTACAAAATTTCTCAATTTAGAATTTATCTAAATTGGAACATTCCTGTTACTATTTTCAGGAGTTTTCAACACGCGGCGCACAGGCCTACTTCAACCACGATTCCGGGTTCTGCGGGGTACGTTCCTTCCAGAGTTGGAAGTGCAGCTGGTCCTCCCCGGAGATGGTGTCCACGGTTCCCAGGACCGTGCCGGTCGTCACCGGGTCTCCGGCCTTGACGGCGACGGATCCAAGCTTGCAGTAAAAGGTGAAATAGGAACCATGCTGGACAAGGACGCACTTGTTGTAGCCCGGAATGACGACGATCTGCGCGACCGTTCCGTCGAACACCGCCTTCGCCTGCGCCCCGCGTGCGACAGCGATGGTGACGCCGTTGTTGAAAGGAAGCTTCACGTTCCTGTACACCGGGTGGTAGTGCTGTCCGTAGGAGTCCACCACCGTTCCCTCCGCCGGCCACGGGAGCCGGCCCTTGTTGGAGGCAAAACTGCCCGAGAGCGCCGCGTCCACCGCCGTGGACGTGCTCTTCCCGCCCTTGGCGGCAGCTTTCTTCCCGGAGACGGACTTGGAAGTCGCTTTGCGGATGATGGCGGCGATCTCACGGTTCAGGGCCTCCACCTCCCGGTTCTTTTTCGCCAGGTCCTTCTGGTACTTCTTGCGGTCCTTCTGCAGGCGGGCGACCAGCGCCGCCGATTCTCCCTCCTCGGACCGCAGGCTTTCCACATCGGCCTGACGCTGTTTCCGGACAGACTGCGCGGCGGCCTTCAGCGCGGCAAGGCGTTCTTTCTCGACTTCGAGGTCGGCCTGGACCTGGCGGACTTTCTCCGCCTGGGCGGACAACTCGCGGGAGAAACCCCGCAGGTAGCCGAAACGGCGCGCGGCCTGTCCCAGGTTTTCGCTCGCAAGGATATACATATACCAAAGCCGGCTGTCCCGATTCTTGTAGGCGCTCCGCACGAGACGGTCATAATACAGGGAAAGCGTGTCATGACGGGCCTGGAGGCGGTCTATTTCCTTCTGTTTCAGACGGACCGAGTCGTCGAAAGCCTGGATTTCCCGGTCACTCTCCGCGATGAGTTCCTGCCGGGCCGATATCTTCCGCCGCACCAGGGTGAGGTCCGTCAGGGCGCGGCTGGAAGTACGGCTGTTTTCCTGGAGCCGGCGGTTGATCTCCGCAATCTCCTTCTGGAGGGCAGCCTTGCGGCTTTCCTGACGCCGGGTATCCTGCGCCCACGCCGCCGCTCCGAAAAGCAGCAGCACCAGGACCATATAAAGGATACGCCTCACTTGCCGACGGCTTTCAGCCGGGCCTCCACCCGCTCCTCGAGATCGGGAATCTCCCCTTCCGTATCCTTGGCCTTGGCCTGGTTCCAGTAAACCTTCGCCAAATCATACTCTCCCAGCGCATAAAGGACCTCGGCATAGTGGTCCAGCTGGACGGCGCTGTCCTTGCCCCCGTAAAGCATCGCGTGCTTGAAGACGGGCTTCGCCTCGGCGTCCCTCCCCAGCAGGTGCAGGATCCAGCCGTAGGTATCCAGGTAGGTGGCATTGTCCGGTTCGGCCTCCACGGTCTTTTTGGACATGGCGAGGGCCTTTTTGAGTTTCTTCCCCTCTTCGGAAAGGTAGTACGCGTAATTGTTCAGGACCGGCGCGTAATCCGGATCGATCTTCAGGGCTTTTTCGTAGGCCTTGTAGGCCTCTTTCGTGTCCCCCTTCATGTGATACATGTCGCCGATCTGAGACCAGGCGGACTTCAGCAGTTCGGGATTGTCCTTGCTCCGGGCGATGACATAGCGGCTGTTATTGATGACGGCGTCGTAGTCTTTCAGGTTATAGTCGGCCATGTTCAGGTAGTCCATGAAGCCCATCTCCTGGAAACGGTCGAAGGCGGCGATGCTGCGGTCCCGCACCTCTGTCCAGCGCTCCGCCATCCCCAGGGCCTGGATGCAGGTCACCGTCTGGGGAAGGCTTTCCGGGTACAGGTCGGCGGATTTCACGAAGTGGCCGATGGCCTTGTCCATCCGACCGGTCGCATAGTAGTACCCGCCCGCGGTGGAAAGCGCCGTGCTGTCTTCCGGATGCCGGGCCACGAGACGGTCCGCCAAGCTGTCGAAACCCGCCTGATGCAAGGTGATGACCTTCGGATCGAGGCTGCGGATGACGTTATTGATGTACATCCCCTTCGACTCCACCGGAACCATTTCACTGTCAATGAATTCATCCACCGTTGAGAAATACTCCGGATAGCGGCGGGTGGTCCGGTACACCTCCGCTTTCCCGAGGATGGCGGGGACATAGTCGCTCTGGGTATGGAGGGCTTCCTCGTAGCAGGCCATCGCCAGGGAGTCCTTGTACTCCCCCAGATAATAGTCGCCCATCATGGAGAGGACGGAAGGAGACGTAAACTGCTCGTTGAAGGCCTCCAGGGTGCCGATGGCTTCCTCGTCGCGGCCGAGCTGGCGGTAGATGTCATAGCGCGTGCGGGCGATCTGCTCTCCGGGACCGGTGATCTTTTCGATGTCCGACAGGGCCTGCAGGGCCTTCTCGTACTTCTCCTGCTTCAGGTACAGGCTCAGCAGGTCGTAGCTGACCTCCGTCTTGTCGGGAAACTCGGCCAGGATGCTCTCCAGCATCCCGACCGTCATCTCGTCCTCCCCGGTGGCCTGGTACAGGTCCGCAAGACGGCGCTTGTACCAATAATTATGCGGGTCCAGTTCCACGGCCTTCCTGAGGTGGGAGACCGCCGCGTCGGCATTCCCGAGCATCGCCTCGTTCAGCCCCAGGTAATACTGGACGGCATCGTTCCCGGGCGCCGCCTTGGAAAGGGTCTGCAGGAGGTTCCGGGACTGGGTATAGGACCGGTTGTTATAGAGGGCCACCGCGTCCACGAGCGCGCTTTCCACGCTCTGGGCAAAGGATAAGACCGTCGTGAGGAACAAAATGGCGGAGAGTATCGTCCTTCTCATCTTCTTCAATTTTCCGTTTCGCTGCAAGGCATTTACAAAAATAATACAATTCCGGGAATTTTTTACGAAATTTGTCTTAGCGTTGATTTTTCCGCTCAGGATGAAACATTTTAAGGTCAGATTGCATCTTATAACCTGGACGGCAACGGAAGATCCCCCCGCCGGCGGGGCCCTGGAACGGCTTGTTCCGGCCTGCCGGGAAGGAGACAGGAAGGCGCAGAAGCGCCTTTTTGAAGCGCTTGCGCCCAAGATGATGGCCCTGTGTCTCCGCTACACCGGAGACCGGCCTGCGGCGGAAGATGTCCTCCAGGACGGGTTCGTGACGTTGTTTTCCAGGCTTGACAGCTATTCGGGGGCAGGGTCCTTCGAAGGCTGGGCCCGCAGGATCTTTGTCAATACTGCCCTGATGCATCTCCGGAAAACCGACGCCCTCAAGCTCAGCGACGACATCTCCGAGGCGCGCTCCCTCTCCAGTGAGGAAGCAACCCCCGTCCAGCAGATCGGATACAAGGAACTGATGGAACTCATCGCCGCACTCCCGGGTGACGCCCGGACGGTTTTCAACATGTACGTGATCGAAGGCTATTCCCACAGGGAGATCGCACAGGCGCTGGGCCTCAACGAGGCAACCACGCGCTCCAAGCTCCAACGGGCGAGGATCAGGTTGCAGGAAATGATCAAGGAACGAGAGAAAAAATGAAAGAGAACGAGTTTGATATCTATGTAAGGAACCTCATGGCCGGAGCGGAAGAATCCGTTTCCCCGGACTTGTGGAAGGGCGTCGAGGCGCGGCTGGACCACTCTGCCGCCCCGAAACGGGCCGTCCCTGCATGGTTGTGGAGAAGCATGGCCGGGGTCGCCGCCGCTGCCGCCGTCACGGCGGCCGTAGTCCTGACCTCCCCCGAAAAGAACCTTTCTAACCAACCAACTATAAACACCGTCGCCTCGGCGACAGACGCTCCCCTTCCGGAAGAAACCCTGCCGGAAGAGGAGGTCTCCCCTGTCGTGGAGCAGGCCTCCCGGCTGCAGGCCCGTACGGCCCGCGTCTGGGAGGCTCCGGCTCTCGATGTCTGCAAGGAACCCGACGAACCTCTCCTCTCCGAAGCCGTGGTTCCCGACGAGCACCGCAGGCCGCAGAGCATCATCGTCCCGGCTGCGCGCCGGGAAGAATCCGTCTCCTCCGACCAGGACGCCTTCAACCGCCTCGCCTTCGAGGAGCACAAGACGCACCGGCGCGGGACCTACTCCATGAGCCTGCAGGGCAACCTCCAGTCCAACACACGGCCGCAGAGCCCCGCCAGCACCATCCGCAGGACATCCGGCATCTTCGTCGCACCGAACCCCACGCAGACGGGCATCCTGTCCGAACGCCCGGAGTTCAGCTTCGGCCTGCCGGTATCCGCCGGCATCGGCTTCCGCTATGACTTCACCCCCCGCTGGGGCATCGGCACCGGCATCCAGTACTCGAACCTCAGCCGTTCCTTCATGGGCGATTACTTCGAGGTCAGCGACGGCGTCGTCACCAAGTCCCTCTATGACACGGACATCAGCAACCAGCTGCACTATGTGGGCATTCCCTTGAACCTGTTCTTCAACATCGTGAACGACGGCAACTGGAACGTACACGTGCGCATGGACGGCCTGGCGGAAAAACTCGTGGACAACCACTTCGTCATCCACGACACCGGCGGGGACATCCACTACCGGCAGAAGGTGAAGCCGCTCCAGTTGTCCGCCGGCATGGGCGTAGGCGTGGAGTTCAAGTTCACCCCGTACCTGGGTATCTACTTCGACCCCACCCTCCGCTACTACTTCGACTGCGGCCAGCCCCGGTCCCTGAGGACCATCCAACCGCTGCGCCTGGACTTCGAAGTGGGCCTGAGGTTCTCCCCGAAACGATAAGAATCATTAAAAAGCATACTGAAACAACACAAACGGACTATCCTTTGTGTTGTTTTTTGTTCCGAGTTCCTATCTTGGCGGCAAAAAAGCCATGCGGAAACTCGCTATCTTCTTTCTTGCCGCCACCCTGGCGGCCTGCACCCGCGACCTGCTTTTCCCGGGTGTGCCCCGTTACCAGATTGATAATCCCCGGCCGCCCGGGGACTCCTCCGGAGCCGCCGCCATCCCGCCCGGCGGGCACGTCTGGCTCACCGCCGTCCGTTTTCCCGACGGATTCGCCTGGGAGGAGGACACCTGCGCCGTGGACGGGCCGGTGTGGATCGACCTCTACTGCGACGGCAAGGTCGTCTCCTCCGTCCCGGCGGGTGAATGCGTCCATCCGGACATGCACCGGTTTGCGGAAGGCCATCTCTATGCCGACTATTCCACGGCCGGCGAGACCGTCATCCTCCGCGACGGACGGGAACTGTTCCGCTTCCCGGGCCGCGAAACACTGGTGGGTTTCCTCCTCCGGGATGAGAATGTTCATACTTTAGGACAAGACCGTGATGGTCAGGGATTTACTTACCGGATAGACGGCGTTCAGGCGTACCGGAGCGAAACCGGGAACATCGTCGGAGCTGCCGACAGAGATGCCCTCACCGGCGCGGAAGATGCCGTCTATTACTGCGTGAAGGTCCCGACGGAAGGGACGCAGGAATACCGGGTGATGCGCGGCGGGGAGACCTGGCGGACCCTGTCCGACGAAGGATACGGAAACACGTTCGATATCCGGTATGCCCATGGCAGCGTTTACCGGATCCGTTCCCGGCCCCGGAAACTGGTCCTGGAAGCCGACGGGGAAGAATTCACACTGCCGCTTCAGGGCGGAGAGGCCACGCTCTGGGGCCGGTTGTACGCCCGGGAGGGGGATGTCCTGGCGCTGGTCCGGGCGACCGGCCCCGCAGGCCGGCGGTCCTTCCTGTTCTCCGCCCGGGACGGGGCGCTCCCGCTGGAGAGCGGAGCCGTCGTCACGGAGGTCCTGTCGGACGGGGACAGGACCGGCTGGATCCTTGCCGGCGAGGACGGGGACCCGGCGCGTTTCCGGTGGAACGGCGGCGGGGAGCTCGCCATCGGTCCGGGCGTGTACCTGACTTCCGGCCGGTGTGCGCTGGTACGGGAGGGGCATCTGCTGCTGGCCCTGACCGGCCGCAGCGGGACTCCGAACCGTTTCCAGCGGGACGGCGAGGTGACCGAAATCCCCTTCAACGGCTATTTCACTTCCATAACGGTGGAATAATCGTTATCTTTGCGGGTATGATCGCATACCCGAACGTCAAACTGAACCTGGGTCTCCGCGTCCTTCGGCGCCGTGCGGACGGCTACCACGACCTGGACACCCTGTTCATCCCCTGCGAGGCCTTCCACGACACCCTGGAGGTCATCACCGGGGACGACTGGAGCCGCACGTCGGCCCATATCCAGGAGACTTATACAGGCGGCCAGGTGGCCCAGGGCATTTCGCCCGACGGGAAACTCATGGTCACCATCGCCCGGAAGGAAGGCGTGGACTGGGAACCGCTGAAAGACCTGGCCGCCCGGGCCTATGCGCTTCTGGGTGAGCGGTTTGACCTCCCGCCGATGAAGGTTTTCCTGGAGAAGACCTCCCCGGTGGGCGCCGGTCTCGGCGGGGGCAGTGCCGATGCGGCCTTCGCCCTCAGGATGATGGCGGAGCTCGCCGGGCTGGACCTTTCCGACGCCGAGCTCGCCGGCCTCGCCGCCCGGCTCGGGAGCGACTGCGCCTTCTTCATCTACAACCGGCCGATGCTGGGAAGCGGCCGCGGGGAGATCCTCGAACCCTTCGACGTGGACCTTTCCGCCTACCGGATCGAAGTGACCGTTCCGGAAGGAATCGCCGTGTCCACGGCCGACGCCTACCGCGGCATCGTCCCCGGCGTACCGGAGTTGTCACTGCGGGAAGTCCTCACCCGTCCGGTGGAGCAGTGGAAGGACTTGCTGGTTAACGATTTCGAGACGACAGTCTTCGCCAGGCACCCCCGCCTCGGGGAAATCAAACGGTCCCTTTATGAAGCCGGCGCCGTCTATGCCGCCATGTCCGGCAGCGGGTCGGCCATGTTCGCTTTTTTTAAGAAATAGGCTTGTTTCCTTCAGAATCTTCGTTTTTTGCGGGGTTTTTCTTATATTTGCACAAACCTATGAAAGACTTTGGCCATGGCCGGTACCGTAGGTGTACCGGCATTTTTGTTTGCCATGGCCCGGCCTGGAAAGAAAACTATGTTTAACCTACTAATAAAGCGAAAATGAAAAGACTCCTGCTTTTCCTGACCACGTTCGTGGTTCTGGCAAGTACCGCTTTCGCCCAAGTTTCCACCGTCCGCGGCTCCGTCCGCGATGAGAGCGGCGAACCGC
>Ga0310697_10007004_pt1 | contig 10656 bp, 2 predicted proteins | sample 172DNAGHGlowgp2_FD_203883 | JGI IMG/M metagenome (GOLD analysis project Ga0310697, IMG submission 203883) | Sheep rumen microbial communities from Palmerston North, Manawatu-Wanganui, New Zealand - 1728 DNA GHGlow gp2 (v2) (version 2) | ecosystem: Host-associated > Mammals > Digestive system >...
TCGATACCGCGCACGACATCCAGGAAAGCTCCGTGGTAATAGTAGGTTTCCGGACTCTCCAGCCCGCGTGTCGTGAAATTGGCCGGTTCGGAGAGATTGCGGTTAAATCCCTGCCGACGCGTACAAAGCCACACCTTGATGGTTTCGGGATTGTCTGAAGGATCTTCATACCAGGGGTCGCAGTTATAGCCGAGATAATTGACATACACCGGGTACTTCCCGTCCTTGACGGGTTCCAGGAGGAGAGCTGAAATCGGTTCCCCTCCCCAAGACAGCATATCCACGCGGTATGCCTTGCGTACATCGTTGGAATGCTCCGGCAATTCCGTCAGTTTGTATTGGGGATCCACCTCAGCCAGTTCCTGAAGGCTCCGTTCCCAGAAAGCATCGAAATCATCGGCCTTGTCGGGTGGCGAGACCACCTTTTCGGGGTCGCCGATGCCGATTACGAACCGCTTGAGCGGGTTCTTGCCCAGTGTCGCATCCACCCGGTAGAACCCGTCCGGCAGGTCGAAGGTGAAAGGAACGATGCCGTCCTTCGTTAGCGTCTTTTTCCATTCACCTACCGGCTCACCTTTGTCCGTGGCGAGCTTGACGGACAGTTCCACCGCCTTCTGGCCGAGGTCCTTCACTTCGAAACGCAGGGGCTTGTCCTTCCCGAGAATCCAGTCATTTTCGACCAATGCCTTAGCATACGGGGCGGCCCAGGCAGACGCCGCCTTCCGTGTCCGCCCGCCCGCCAAGGCTGCTTCGGGGACATTGAAACCGCGCATCGCAATATAAGGCTTTCCGGCACAGTCTTCCTTCCGGACCTTGACGGTAACGGTCTTGGATTCGCCCGGCATGAGGAAGAAATAGTTGTCGGAATACAGGACCGGGAGCACGAGGTCGCCGGTCGCAGGATCGACTGCCTTGAGGCGAAGCATCATGGCGGGAACCTTGTCGTCATTGGTCAGGGATACCGTAAACTCGTATCCGTCAGCCGTGGTCTTGCGGGAGACCTTGGTCTTCGGCGTAGTCTGGGCGACGGATCTCAGCGCCTGGAGATTGCCCTCCTCGCGGCCGCGCCAGTAGAAGTTATCCGAAAGCACGCTGCCGTCGGCTCCGGTCAGGCACAGCTTGATGAAATATGCGTCAGACAGGTTTTCCGGGAATTCCAGCGGGAAACAGGCGACGGTCTGGTCTTCCCGGATATCAAAGGTAGAGTCCTGGGTCCAGACGACCGTGCCGTCCAGATTGACAAGCTGGGCGCTGGCCTTCACTCCCTTTTGGTCGAAAGCGTGGTAGTTCACGACTTCGATATCCTCCCGGATCGGGTTCCATTGGATATGGAGCGGCTCGCAGGCTTTCTTGCTGCCGAAGTAGGCGCCGGTCGGCTCAAAGTAGTAGTCGTACGTCTGCCAGACCATGGACGGCCACGCGGGATGGCTCATCCAAAGGATCATTCCGCGGCGATGCTCGCTGCGGCCCTCGAAGATGGCGCGGTATCCGTCGTAGTTGACCCACTGGGCCAGCTCGCTGAATTCCTTGGCATTGACCGGCTCGCCGAATGCCTTGGCGATGATCTGGTTGAAACTCTCGGCGCTCTGGGCGGACGAAGCGTTCGGCACGCCGCCGAGCGTATAGTCATGCAGGCCATACATCGCATTGGGATGGGCCAGGGTGTTGACCGGTTCGATGTGCTCTTCGCCGAAGGCGCGCAGGAGGTTCTCGTAGTTCATCACATTGGGCATGCCGCGCTCGCTGTGCATCTTGTCGTGTCCGTACAGGCTGAAGTAACTCTTGACAGGAAGAGCCCTGTAAGGACCGCCGCCGCTGACCACGCCGGCTGCCGAATGCGGAATGTAATACAAGCCTGGATGCTCGCGCGGAACCATCTCGGAGAGGTAATCGTTGATCTCGTCCGGCGGATTTCCCTCGTTACGCCCGACGTATATGCCGATCGAAGGGTGGTTGCGCACACGGCGCACGTACTCCGTGGCGATTTCGTTGAACAGGTCGGGATGGTAAGGATTGGGGCCATCGACGGGGTTGGCGAGCCAGAAGTCCTGCCAGACCATCACGCCGTGACGGTCGCAGGCCTCGTAGAATTCCTTGTCTCCCGTCATGCCGACCCAGTTGCGGATCATCGTGAAATTCATATCGGCGTGGTAACCCACGGCAATGTCATACTCGCGGCCGCGGTAGTTGAGCAGCATCTCCGGGAAGCCCCAGTTGCCGCCGAAGCCGATGAAGCGGCGTCCGTTGACATAGAGGCTGAGCCGCTCCGTTTTGCCGGCTCCAAGCGCCATTCCGCCGTGAGGCACATACGCATCGACGGAGAAGTCCATCTGGCGCACTCCAGTCTTGAAGCAAGTCTCATCGGAGACCTTGCCATCGGCGACGAACGAGAACTTCACGTCATAGAGGTTCTGCTCTCCGTAACCTTTGGGCCACCAAAGCCGGGGGTTGTCCAGGTGAAGCGCCGGGACCTCGGCAGGCGTGACCTTCACAAGCCGGCATTCGCCCGGGGCAAGGTTTTGGGCCAGGTCGAACCCGATATCGCCGAATGCGCCCTTGAGCGAGCCGGATACAGGCTTGTCGGAGTGGTTGACCAGTTTCACTTCAGCCAGGACGTCTGCGGAAGTGGTGTCCGGAAGTGGCAGGACGGTCCGGACGAAAGGATCGGCGATGCTCACCGCGCCCTTGTAGCACAGGTAAACGTCGTCCCAGATGCCGATATCACGGCCGCGGACGGTCGGAATCCAGTCCCAGCCGATGGTCGCGTGCATCGTCGGATTGTCGCCGCCCACGATACCGCCGTTCTGGTCCGTGCTGTAGGCGGTCTGCTCCTTGATGGCGCCGTAGTGCTCATTCTCGTAAATGAGGACGGCAAGGTCGTTGCGACCCTCCTTGAGAAGGCCGGTCACATCGAATTCGGCTTCGCGGAATGCCCCCTCGATACGGCCGAGGGACTTGCCGTTGAGAAAGACGTCGGCCTTCCAGTTGATCCCGTCGAAATGCAGGTACTGACGTTCGGAATCGATCCGGGCGTCGAAAGTGTCGCGGTACCAGAACGGGGAACGGAAATAGGAGTCCGAAGCCAGGAACTGGTTGTCGGCGAAGTTGGGATCGGCCACGGCACCTGCGTTGACGTAACTGGCGAGCACGGTGCCGGGAACGGTGGCGACCATCCAGCCGGTGTCATCGAAAGAAGTGCCGGACAGGGCCGTGCCATCGGCCTGAACCAAGGATGCACGCTGGAGTTTCCACGCACCGCCTGACAGGTCCTGGCGGGCTCCCTGGCGGGCAGCGGCCTTTTTCGGCACGACGGCGGCGCCCCCCTTCCCATAGACCTCGAGTTCGGCCAGTTCGAGCGGACGTCCGTCGGCGGAGGCGTCAAAAGCCACCTTGACATAGCGTCCTTCCGCGGCCTTGGCGAGTTTTACCTCCCCGAAATCATCCGCACTTTCCACCTTGGCAACGGACGTCCAGACCTTGGCGTCATCCGAGACGAGCACCTCGCCCGATGCGGCGGGATTGAGCCAGTCGAAAACGAGTCTGTCAAAGGAAGACTTGAATCCCAGGTCCACGCAAACCCATTCTCCGGTAGTTCCTGCACTGCGCCAAGCGCTCACGAACCGGGTGCTCGGGAGTACGTCCAGAAGTTTGCCGTCCCGGTAGTAATTGACGGTATGCAGCGAGAAAGAAGTCGCTCCGGGAAGGTTGAAATCGTAGCAATAGGATGAATAGGCCTCCGGCGTCTTCAGGTCGATCGTGCAGATGACCGGACGGGTGACCGTCCTTCCCGCAGGGACTGCCTGCTGCGGGAACGGCATCATCCCGGAAGGAGCCGTCTCGGGCGCCTTGTAATCATAAAGGAAGATCACGGGAGAAGGTCCATCCACCGTCGGACCTCCGCCAAAATTGTACGGACGCGGCGGGGTGGGCGGACCGAAAAGACTTGCTGCGGAAACCTTTCCGAGTTCCTTCCAGGAAGAACCGTCGGAACAGGCCAGGAGCGTCAGGGAGGCGGACTTGTCCTTCCCTTCCGGGAATGTGGCGCTTCCCAGGAACTCCACCCTGTCGGTAGCCACGGGCGAACCGTGGAAATCGACTTGAATCGTCGGTGCGCCGGCATCGAATGGGATACGCGAATCCGGCTTGCCGTCAAACAGTTTCTCATGGTCAGGCTTGGCGACAAGTTTGCCGCCTGCCGTCAGATCGATGTACGCGACAGGGCCGCTGGCGGCTATGCCATCTGTGATCAACTGGGAAGTGAGGTTGTAATCGTAACTGGACGACTGGTAAGTCATCCGCCCAAGGGCAATGTTCCGGTACGTATCGCCGCCCCTCACGATGGAGGGTGCGGCGGACTCGTCGGGATTGCCGGGATACACGCCGATTCCCCTCGTTCCGGGGGCCTGCTTCTGCGAGCAGGCTCCCATCACGATGAGCAAGGCGGTTCCTAGAAGGATTTGAAAACGTTTCATGGTGTTATGGTTTATCTTACCGGTGAGACTGGGTCAGGATGGCCGTCCATCCGCCGCCCGGGGCCAGATGAATCCGAAGTTTGTCTGTGGACCGGACCTTGCAGGTGGAATGCTTATAGTCCTCGGCGGCACGGTCTGCGTTGATGCCGTCCGCAAAGACATCCGCCTCGAACAGACCTTCTTCAAGGAACGAGAAGTCGATCTCGATATCCCGTGCCGTCCAGTCGGTCATGGCGCCCACATACCATATGCCATCTTTCTCGCGAGCGACGACGATGTACTCGCCTATCTTACCGTCCACGCCGACTGTCCTGTCGAAAACGGTCGGGACCTTCGCGATGAAGTCGGTGCATTCCTGTTCGCGCTTATACTTGGACGGGCTGTCCGCCAGCATCTGGTACGGTGCGTCGAAGACGGTATACATGGCCATCTGATGGACACGCGTGCCCATGCTCATCGGGCTGGAACTGTCCGCATGATAACTTCGCGCGATGGCATTGTCCATCGCGCCCGGGGTGTAATCCATCGGGCCGATCAGCATACGGGCATAAGGGGCGGTGACGTCATACCGGGGGATGTCGTCCACCGGACGCCCGTTCACGACGGCCGTCCATTGGCAGTTCTCGAGCCCCTTCACCCCTTCGAAATTCAGGACATTCGGATAGGGGCGTTGGATGCCGAAGGCCTTCATGCCATGCAGGTCCAGGATCAGGTGATTCTCGGCGGCCAGGGCGGCGAGTTTGTACATCACGCCGTTCATCCGCTGGTCGTCCGCATCGAAAAAGTCCACCTTGAATCCCTTGACACCCATCTGGGCATAGTGCGGGAACGCCTTGGCGGCTTCCGCCTCCGCGGAGGATGCATGACACCACAGGACTATGCCCACATTCTTGGAAGCCGCATAGTCGACAATGGCCTTGAGGTCAAGCCCCGGGCGCACATCCATCAGCGAGCCGGCGCTCCACCCCGCATCGATGAGGACGTACTCCAGGCCGTTGTCTGCCGAGAAATCGACGAAGTAGCGGTACGTGTCCGTATTGATTCCGGCCCGGAAATCGACACCTGTCACGTGGATGCCGCTCCACCATTCCCAGGAAGTCTTCCCTGGTTTGATCCAGGAAACATCGTCAAGCCGGCATTCGGGAGCCAGGCACTGGGCCAGGTCGTTCTCCAGGAGGTCAATATCACGGTCGGCGATGGCCAGGACGCGCCAGGGGAAGGTCCGGGTTCCCTCCGTCCTGGCGATATAATCGGCCCTCCGGACCGGAACGGTATACCGGCCTCTCCGGCCATACTCCAGCGGATACGGAGCGAACTCGCCGGTCAGGCTCTGCCGGTCGGCCGTATTGACCTTGAGGAACATGCCGGGATAATCCTCCGCTCCCGCTTCCATCACGGCAACCTTTTTCCCGCCATCAAGAGCGACGATACAGGGGACGATGGACAAGGAATCATCCACCATCTTCGACATCGGTACCTCGGTGTAATAGGACTCGAACGAATAGCAGTAGCGCTCCCCGCCTCTATTGTCGTTGACATAGGGAATGAACGTATCGTAATCCTTCTCAAAGCGGAACTGGACCTTCTCGTCCTTCACGGTCATATTGTCCTTACGGGAGGTCAGGAAACGGTATGCGACACCCGAGTCGTAGGCGCGGTACTCAACGCTGTAATGTCCGGACATCTTCAGGACCAGTAGATTGTACCGGTCACGGATCTCCGACTTGTGATAGACCGGAGTCCGGAAAGACTTGTCAACCGAGAGCATTTTGGCCGAAGTCACGCGAGGAGCGGCTCCGAGGACGGTGCCCTCATCCAGGACGACGGCCATTTCCGAGGGTTGGATTATGCACACGCCGTCCCGGGTGACCCGCCAGTTGATATTCTGTCCGACGGAAACGGTAACCTCCGTCCTTCCGTCAGGAGAAAGCACCTTATAATCCTTGGCCTCCGAGGCCGAGCACACCAGAATGAGAGACGCTGCGATAAACATCAATTTCTTCATGGAATCAATCATTGAGTGTAATTATGCCGTTTCTTTTACAATTGTGATAAAAACCGTGAAGATGCCATCCCGGCATCTTCACGGGACCATCAGACTAACCAATCAACCTGCCGGCCAATGGCTGGCTGTATCTGCGTTGCACTCATTTCACCTAGGATATGGATCAATAGCCCGGATTCTGCTCCAGGGAAGGATTGGCAGTCAATTCGTCGTAGGGATAAGGGAGAAGCATATGATGCGCATCGGGTTTCTCGCCGTCTTCGAACACTTCGCGCGTGAATTTCCAGTCACCGACCGAGGAATCGGTCGTCATCGACGGAATGGAGTGTCCGATATCATATTTGTCCAGCAGACGTTGACGCTCGCTCACGAAATCCTTCCAGCGGAGAAGGTCATACCAATGGTCGGCGCACTCGAAATAAAACTCGAAGCGGCGTTCCGCCTTGATGCCATATCGGGGATCGTCCATGCTCAAGGAAGAGGCGTCGTCCAGTCCTGCACGGCGGCGTACCATGTTCAGGCACTCCAGTCCGAGGGATTTGTCGCCGGCACCGTTGGCCGCGCATTCGGCATACATCAAAAGGATGTCGGCATAACGGAGGATAGGACGGTTTGCCAGGGAATGTGCCACCCAGCCACCGCTGGGAAGCCGGTCGGAGGTGTAGGTGACACCCTTGACTCGGGCATATCCTGCGGAAGAGAACCACGGAAGGTTCAGTCCGGGCTTTCTGACGGTATAATGGAAATACAGGCCGTCGGTCGCAAACTCGTCAAAGGTAAGGACGGTGGCGACACGTCGGGGACTGCTTCCGTCGTGCTCGATCATTTCCTTGGCGAAGGCATCTGTGGTGTTGATGAATCCCCAGGAAGATGCCCAGAGTTCGTCCGGGTGGTTGATAAGTTCAGGGCGGAGGCCGTTGTACCAGTAGTAATCACTGAGGATACCATAGATGGCCGTGGTCATATCAACCGCGTTCTCATCGATTTCAAAGAGATATTCGCGGCAGAAGTCACCGCTGAGGCGGAGAAGATTGGAAAACTCGGGGTTGAGTTCATAAAGCTTGGAATCCATCACCTTTTTGAGATTGGCCGCGGCCTCGGAATACTTACCCTGATATAACTGGGCTTTGGCGAGAAGTCCAAGGCAGGCTTCCTTGGTCAGACGTCCCCCGATTGCCTGCTGGCCATCCGGATTCTTCTTCGACGGGAGGACGGCGGCGGCTTCGGTGAGGTTTTCCTCGATGAAGGCCCATACCGTCTGGGCCGGAGTGTTCGGCATCTCGAACTCCTCCGGCTGGAGGACGTGGTCGACAAGAGGCGGGTTCCCCCACATCATCACCAGATTGAGGTACCCCCATGCGCGGATACCCTTCGCTTCGGCGACCGCACGCTTCTTGTAATCCTCCTGCGAATCCTTGAACGCATCCACGACAATGTTACAACGGTATATCATGTTGTAGCAATTGTTCCACATGTCATAGATCTGCGCATTATCGGCGCTGATGGCGAGATTGCCGATCTTGATGTGCGGCGGCTGGTCCGTCGAGTCGGAACCTCCGGTCCAGTTGTCTCCGGTGATCTCATTTGCGATCAGGAACCAGGGGCGCTGATAGAAATTCCTGACTCCGTAGTACATGGATGCCGTCAGGCGTTGGACCTCGAGTTCCCCGGCGTTTTCAAGGAACTTCTCGGTCTCGTCCACACTTTTTTGCGGAATGTCCAGCACATCCTGGGAACAGGAAACGGTGCATAAGCCGAGAACGGCCAGCAATATGTATTGAATCTTTTTCATGATAAGCGACTGAGTTTATTGTAATTCATCGAAACATCTAGAATGTCACGTTCACACCGAAAGTCATCGACTTGGCCACAGGATAGCCGAACTTGTCAAGACCCATCGAACTGTTGTTCTGCATGATTTCCGGATCGGGGCCGGGATATTTGGTGAAGGTCACATAGTTGTCCAGCGAAATGAAACCGCGCAGGTTCGAAATGCCGACCTTCTTCGTGAGTTTCGAGGGAATGGTGTAACCCAGTTGGATCTGCTTGATCTTGAAGTAGGAAGCATCGAACACGACCGCATTGGAGAAGCAGAAATAGTTCCAGTTGGAGACCGTCATGGCCGGGTACCTGGCCGCAGTCCCCTTCACATAATAGGAGTCGTACCACAGATCCTTCATCTGGTTCTTGTTCGGCCGGTAGATGACCAGCCACATATCGGCCCCATGGGAACCCGATCCGACGAGGGAGAAGTCGAATCCTTTCCATGCCGCCTGCAGGGTGAGGCCGTAGGTGAAGTCCGGAATCGCGTCGCCCATGTCATCCTTATCGTCGGCATCGAGGTAACCGTTCCCGTTCACATCCTTGTAACGGGGAGAGCCGTCGTCATTCATGCCTTCATAGATGTATCCGCGATAGTGCCAGAGGGGATATCCTTCCTCAAAATAAGTGGCGACGGTGGACGTGGAGTGGATGTTCGCACCGTTCTGGCGTCCAAGACCGCCCAGGTTCTCCACCATATTGTAAAGCGTGGCGAGGTTGCCGGAAATGCTGTAGGAGAAATCGCCGATCTGCTGTTTCCATCCCAATTCAAACTCAAGACCGCGGTTGCGGATCAAGCCCAGGTTCTTCATCATCGAGGAATTGCCGGTGATGCGGGGCGGAGCCACGGAAACGAGCAGGTCGGTCGTAGCCTTGTCGTAATAATCGACCGTGGCGGTGAGACGGTCGCGGAAGAAACGCATGTCAACACCCAAATCGAACTGGACGGACTCTTCCCACTTCAGTCCGGGATTGGCGAGACGGGAGTTAGTCGTCTGCTCCACATTCGTCAGCACCCCGTCGATCGTGTACAGGGAATTGCCGGTCTGAAGGGTCGATGCATAGGGATAGCCGGACAGGACGTTGACGTTTCCGTTCTTACCATAGGATGCGCGTATCTTCATGTATGAGAAGTATTCCGGATTGATGGCATCCTTGAAGAACGCCTCGTTGGAAGGGGTCCAACCGATGGATGCGGAAGGGAAATATCCCCAGCGTGCCTGCTTCGAAAGTTTGGAGGCGTCATAAGCATCAGCCCTGAAGTTCACCTGTGCATTGTACCGCCCTTTGTAGGACCAGGTCAGACGGCCGAAATAGCCGATCTGCGAGGATTCCGAATCCGTACCTCCCTGAATGCTCTTCGTGGCGTCGGCTGTCGCATTGGAGATATAGCGGAAGAGTTCGTTGTCCTCGTTTGTCAGGTGATTGACGCTGACACCCACGCTGATGCCATGATTCCTGCGGAAGGACATACCCGCCATGGCTGTAAACTCGCTCTGGCCGAGTTTGAAGGTGTAGTTGGCGAAATTCTCCCACTGGGTGGTATTATTCGTGGATGTGCTGCGCGACAGGGACATGTTTAGGGCGTTGGAGACGTTGTCACCGTAGAACGGAGGGGCATAGTTGTAACTGTCTCCAGCCGTGAAATTGTAACCCAGGCGGGAGGTGAACGTAAAGCCATGGAAAGGAGTCAGGACGGCCGCGAGGACCCCGCGAAAAACATTGAAACCGTTCCGGCTGTTGGTCCGGTCAATATTGATATGGGGATTGACCATCTCGGACATATACGGAGAAACCGCCCAGTAATTGCCGGTCGCCTCGTTCTTCAAAAGGTTGTATCCGGAAGCGAGGATCGTCTGCATTCCGTACTTCTCCAGATCGGAAGGAGCCACTTCGATACGACAGGTCGGGTCCATCAGATAAGCGCCGCCCGTGACGTTGCCCTGCTCTTCCGAATACTGGAGCGTCGTTCCACGGCTGCCTCGGTCGACGGAGATGTTGCTCTGGAGTTGGAACCATCGGTTGATCTTGTAAGATGCATTGACTTGTCCCGAAATACGCTTCATGTAGTCCTTGTTCCCGGTTACAATACCGTCGTTGTCCATATAGGAAAGCGATGCGTAATACGATCCACGGTCATTACCGCCCTGGGCCCCGAGGGTATAACGGGAAAAACGGCCGGTCTCATATACTTCCTTGACCCAATCGGTGTCCGTTCCGTCCCAGTTGGCAAAGACGGAGGCACGTCCGATGGCGGACTGGAAATCGACATACTCCTTGGCGTTCATCACCTTCATCCGGCTCGCGTTGTCCTGCAATCCGTAAGACGCATTGAAGAAAATCTTTCCCTGTCCGCGC
>Ga0310697_10007007_pt1 | contig 10654 bp, 9 predicted proteins | sample 172DNAGHGlowgp2_FD_203883 | JGI IMG/M metagenome (GOLD analysis project Ga0310697, IMG submission 203883) | Sheep rumen microbial communities from Palmerston North, Manawatu-Wanganui, New Zealand - 1728 DNA GHGlow gp2 (v2) (version 2) | ecosystem: Host-associated > Mammals > Digestive system >...
ACCGCATCCGCCTGAAGATGGAGGACGAGGCCTATGTCCTCGCCGAGATGCAGCCCGAGGAAGCGAGGGCACTCATCAACGTCCATGACGCTATTGAGAACAAGAACCTCGTGTTCGCAGGTGACGGTGCCGTCTGCACCGTCGACATCTATGCCGTCGACGACGACTACAAGGCTACCGGCGACGCCATCGCCTTCGCCAGCCTCACCCCCGGCCGCTATGTGGCCATCGCCGCCGTGTCGACAGCCCCGTCAAGGGTCGCGTCTATATCCTCAAGGGTAAGAAGGTGGTGTACTAACCACGACACATACAGAACGAAGAGAGGCGACGGGTGACCGTCGCCTTTCTTCGTTGTTTCGAGGTACGAGGTACGAGGTGCGAGGTACGGGGGGTTACAGCTCTTTTATGAGTGTGGTGACGTAGGGGCGGGTCCAGTCGCTGAGGTGTCGGCGCTCGCCGTCGAATGACAGGATGTCGATGTCGATGGGTACGATGCCCAGGCTTCTGGCTGTTGGCGTGCGCCCGAAGTCGGCCTCTATCTGCTTGAGCCGGCTGTTGAGCGACTGCTCGTCGAGTGGGGTGCTGGCTGCTACCAGCTGGTTGAGGTAGGCGTCGCGGCGCCTGGTGCCTATGGGGTCTGTCCATCGCTCGGCGGTGTAGCAGGCGTCGTGAATAATCTCCTCAAGACGCTGTCGCGCCTTGAGGAGATTGGATTTCTGGTAGCGGTTGGATGCTATCGAGAGTATGACCTTATGCATTCTTGTTGATCCGCGACTTGATCTTGTCGACGTAGGCGTCGATGGTGGCCACGGCTACGATGTTGACGACGTCGCGTACGGTGGCGCCGAAGTCGATGAAGTGGATAGGCTTGTTCAGTCCCATCTGGATGGGGCCGATGATCTCGACGTCGGCATCGAGCATCTGCAGCATCTTGTACGACGAGCGTGCGGAGGTCAGGTTGGGGAACAGCAGCGTGTTCACCTTCTTGCCGTTCAGGCGGGTGAAGGGGTACTGCTCGTCGCGCAGCTCGTTGTCGAGGGCGAAGCCCAGTCCCATCTCACCGTCGATGGGCAGGTCGGGATACTGCTGCTGCAGCATCTCTACGGCAGCCTTGACCTTCTTGGCGCCGTCGCTCTGTGACGACCCGAAGTTGGAGTGGGAAATCATCGAGATGACCGGCTTCTCGTTGAAGAAGCGGACGGCCGTCGAGGCCAGCTTGGCAATGTCGACGAGCGTGTCGGTATCGGGATTCTCGTTCACGAGCGTGTCAGCGATGTAGAGCGTGCCCTTGGGCGAGTTGATGATGTGCATGGCGCCGAAGTGCTGGTATTCCGGACGTATGCCGATGACTTCGTTCACCACCTTGATGGTGTTCGAGTACTTGGTGTACAGACCGGTGACGAAGGCGTCGGCCTCGCCAGTCTCTACCATCATCATGCCGAAGTAGTTGCGCTCGAACATCTTGTCGTTGGCCTCCTGGAAGGTATAGCCCTCGCGCTGCCGCTTCTCGGCCAGGATGCGGGCGTAGCGCTCGCGGCGTTCCTGCTCGGCGGGATGGCGCAGGTTGACAATCTCTATGCCTTCGAGCGAGAGGTCCAGGCTCTTGGCCAACTTCATGATGACCTCGTCGTTGCCGAGCAGTACGGGCTGGCAGATGCCCTCGGCCTTAGCCTGGACGGCGGCCTTCAGCATGGTCGGGTGAATAGCCTCGGCGAAGACCACGCGCTGCGGATGGGCGGCAGCCGTGGCATACAGCTTCTGCGTCAGCTTCGTCTCCTGGCCCAGCAGCACCGAGAGCGAGTCTTTGTACTCTTCCCAGTCATCTATCTGCTTGCGGGCCACGCCGCTGTCGATGGCGGCCTTGGCTACGGCGGCACTCACCTCGCTGATGAGTCGCGGGTCAACGGGCTTCGGTATGAAGTAGTCGCGGCCGAAGCGCAGGTTGTTCACCTTGTAGACATCGTTCACCACGTCGGGAACGGGCTGCTTGGCCAGGTCGGCAATGGCGTGGACGGCGGCCAGCTTCATCTCCTCGTTGATGGCCGTGGCGTGGACGTCGAGGGCACCGCGGAAGATGTAGGGGAAGCCGATGACGTTGTTGATCTGGTTGGGATAGTCGGTGCGTCCTGTCGACATCAGCGTGTCGGGACGAGCCTCCATGGCATCCTCATACGAAATCTCGGGCACGGGGTTGGCCAGTGCGAAGATGACGGGGTCTTTAGCCATCGTCTTGACCATCTCCTTCGACAGTACATTACCCTTTGACAGTCCGACGAACACGTCGGCGCCGTTCACGGCTTCCTCCAATGTCCTGATGTCGGTGCGGTTGGTGGCGAAGAAGCGCTTCTGCTCGTTCAGGTCGGTGCGGTCTTCGCGTATGACGCCCTTGGAGTCGAGCATCACGATGTTCTCCTTACGGGCGCCGATGGCCATATATAATTTGGTACACGAGATGGCGGCGGCGCCAGCTCCGTTGACCACAATCTTCACCTTCGAGATGTCCTTGCCGATGACCTCCATCGCGTTCTTCAGGCCGGCGGCACTGATGATGGCCGTGCCGTGCTGGTCGTCGTGCATGACGGGGATGTCGAGCGTACGCTTCAGGCGGTCCTCGATGTAGAAGCATTCGGGTGCCTTGATGTCCTCGAGGTTGATGCCGCCGAAGGTCGGCGCGATGCGCTCCACGGCCTCGCAGAACTTCTCGGGGTCTTTCTCGTTCACCTCGATGTCGAAGACGTCGATGCCGCCGTAGATCTTGAACAGCAGTCCCTTACCCTCCATCACGGGCTTGCCGCTGACGGCGCCGATGTCGCCCAGTCCCAGGACGGCGGTGCCGTTTGAGATGACGGCTACGAGGTTGCCCTTGTCCGTGTATTTGTAGGCATTGTCGGGGTTCTCCTGAATCTCGAGACAGGGGTAGGCCACACCAGGTGAGTAGGCCAGCGATAAGTCTGTCTGTGTACGATAAGCCTTTGTCGGCTTCACTTCAATCTTGCCGGGGCGTCCGCTTTCGTGGTAAGCCAGAGCGGCGTCTTTCGAAATCTTTACCATGTGTTGAGTATATTATAAGTTGTCGTATGTCGCCTTTTGACGCGCAAAGTTACAAAAAACCTGTGAAAATGCGGCGCGTTTTGCCGTTTTTTTGTACCTTTGCGGGCAAAATACAAGTTTATGCAAGAAATAAAAGGTTTTACCGAGTATAAGTTGGGACTCCGCGACCGTATCCTTGATGCAGCCATCAACGCTTTTGCCCTACGCGGCGTGAAAGCAGCGAAGATGGACGACATCGCCGCCTCGCTGACTATCTCGAAGCGTACGCTCTATGAATTGTACGACACGAAGGAGCAACTCATCTTCGAAGCCATCAAGCGCCACCACCAGCTGAACGAGGAGCGGCTGTCGGCCTTTGCCAAGGATCCAGCCCACGACGTGCTCGACATCGTCATCTTCGTCTACCGTATGCACATCCAGGAATCGGGTTCGCTGAAGCCGACCTTCTACGACGAGATTGCGAAGTATCCGCAGATCGTGGAGTACCTCGAGGCCGATCGCGCGCGCAAGGCGGCTGAGTTCCAGAACTTCATGCACCGCGGCATCGACGAGGGCTTCTTCCGCGCCGAGATCGACTACGAGATTGTGGCCCACCTGTTCGAAGCCATTGGCACGTACATGCGTCATCACCGACTCTACCAGCAGTACACGTTCGAAGACCTGTTCTTCAACATGCTCTTTGTCAGTCTGCGCGGCCTCTGTACCCCTAAGGGGATAGAGAAGCTGGACAAGTTCTTCGCCGAAACCAAGTAATGAATCCCTCCGCGCGTACCTTTACTTTTATCGGTCTGGTCATTGTTATCCTCCTGGGACTTCATCTGCTGCCTGCGATATCGGTGGCGGGCTGTGAGTTGCGTCCTGTCAACATCCTGAGCGACATCCTGCCCGAGGTGTACCGGCAGAAGTACGCCATCGACGTCATTCCGCGTCCCGAACCGCCGAAGCCGCGCATGCAGGCCGACACGCTGGGCACAGCGGCCGTCGACGTCGAGGAGTATTGGCCAGAAGGTGTCGTACCCATCGACGACTATTCCGAGGGACAGTCCGGCGGGATGGACCACTTCTACCAGATGATAGACCGCCGCGACAGCCTGGGGAGACCGGTGCGCATCGCCTACTACGGTGACTCGTTTATCGAGGGCGACGTGTTTACCGCCCATCTGCGCGAACAGCTGCAACAGGAGTTTGGTGGCTGTGGCGTGGGCTGGATAGACCCTGGCAACAAGATCAACGGCTTCCGCCGCACCGTGCGCCAGCGCTTCAAGCTGTTCGACGAGTATGAGGTCGTGGCCAAACCCTTCAACCACGCCTTTCAGGGCATCAACCAGCGCTACTTCGTGCCCCGCGAGGGAGCGTCGGTGTGGACGCTGGGCACGAGCTACTGTCCGCATGCCGCGATGTGGGAGCTGTCGACCCTGTATCTGCGCACGCTGAACGGCGTCAGTGTCGACGTTTGCCAGAACGACATCCGCGAGGCCTGGTCAACGAAACATGTGGCGCCCAACGGCCATGTCCAGCAGGTGGTGACCGCCTGTGACACGACGCGGAGCATCAGCTACCGCTTCGGCGGTGTCACCCACGGGACTTACGTCTACGGCATGTCGCTGGAGGGACATGGCGGCATCACGCTTGACAATTTCTCGATGCGCGGCTCGTCGGGGGCCAAGCTGCGCTACATGCCCGCCGACGTGCTGGCAGACTTCGCGCGGCTGCGCCCCTACGACCTCATCGTGCTACACTTTGGGCTGAACGTCGTCAGCGACCGCAGCCATGCGGCCAACTACAAGGCATATATCAAGCAGATGGGCACGGTGATTGAGCTGCTGCGCGAGGCATACCCCGAAGCCAGCATCCTCGTGGTCAGCGTGCCCGACCGCGACCAGCGAACAGCCGCCGGCGTGCGGACGATGAACGGCATCGAGTCGCTGGCGGCCTATCAGCAGATACTGGCCAGCAACCAGCACGTGGCCTACTTCAACCTGTTCAAGGCGATGGGCGGGCGCGAGAGTATGCTCAGGCTCGTAGAGCGCGGTCTGGCCAACAAGGACTACACCCACCTGATGCACGGCGGCGGCGAGGTGGTCTCGAAGCATCTGTACGAAAGCCTCTCGGCAGGCTATGTCAATTATCAGCGTCATCACCACATACCATGATAGAGTCAGAATCCGTCATTGCCGAATTACAACGCGTGGGCCAGCGAGTGGTTGAACAGCTGACCTATTCGCCCGACGAGCCGTTGCTCTTCTCGTCGGGGCTCTTCCTGTTCCTGTTCCTCGGCTTCACGCTGGTCTACATGCTGCTACAGCGCACGCAGACCCCCCGCATCCTCTTTGTCACGCTCTTCAGCTATTACTTCTACTACAAGTCGAGCGGCTTCTACTTCTTCCTGCTGGCCATCGTCACCGTTAGCGACTACTACATCGCCAAACTGATTTCTGCACCTCGTCGCTCGCGCCTCGTTGCCCGGCTGTTGCTCGCGCTCAGCCTGGCCGTCGACCTGGGGCTGCTCGCCTACTTCAAGTACACCAACTTCTTCTGTGCCACCTGGGCCGACATCGTCGGCGGCAACTTCCAGCCCTACGACATCTTCCTGCCTGTCGGCATCTCGTTCTTCACGTTCCAGTCATTGTCGTACACCATCGACGTCTATCGGGGCAAGATGCAGCCGTTGGACCGGTTGACGGACTATGCCTTCTTCGTCTCGTTCTTCCCACAGCTGGTGGCAGGCCCCATCGTCCGCGCACGCGACTTCGTGCCCCAGATCCGGCGTCCCATCGTGGTGACCGACGAGATGTTCGGCCGCGCCGTCTACCTCATCTGTGCCGGACTACTGAAGAAGTGCGTCATCAGCGACTATATCTCCCTGAACTTCGTAGACCGCGTCTTCGACAATCCCGCGCTCTACAGCGGTGTCGAGAACCTGCTGGGAGCCTACGGCTATACGTTGCAGATATACTGCGACTTCTCAGGCTATTCCGATATGGCCATCGGACTGGCCCTGCTCTTGGGATTCCGCTTCCCGCAGAACTTCGACTCGCCCTATCAGAGCCGCTCCATCACCGAGTTCTGGCGCCGCTGGCACATCTCGCTGTCGACCTGGATCCGCGATTATATCTACATCTCGCTGGGCGGCAACCGCAAGGGGCGCGTCCGTCAGTATGTCAACCTGATGATAACGATGCTGTTGGGCGGACTGTGGCACGGCGCATCGCTGAACTTCGTTGCCTGGGGTGGACTTCACGGACTGGCTCTGGCCGTCCACAAGTTCTTCAGCCAGCAGGTGATGCACCACGACCGCGACTACCGCAGCCGGGGATGGCGGGGCTTTGGCGCCGCGCTGCTGACATTTCATTTCGTCGTGTTCTGCTGGGTATTCTTCCGTAACGCCACCTTCGCCGCCTCGTTCTGTATGCTCAGCCGCATCGTCGGCGACTTTCATCCCGAACTGTTCACGCAGGTGGTCTGCGGCTATATCTACATCGTGATGCTGATGGTGGTGGGCTACGTGGTACACTTTCTGCCCATCGGCATCGAGCAGCGCCTCTCACGGCTGTTTGCCCGTGGCGGTGTCGTTGTCGGTGCCGTAGCTGTGGCGTTGGTCATCTATGTGGTGATTCAAGTCAAGTCGTCGACCATCCAGCCCTTCATTTACTTCCAGTTCTAAAAGAAAAGCACAAATTCACGCAACAGGGCCCCGTCGCGTCATTATTGCTTGATTTTCTCCCACGTGTTGTTCTGGGAGGCGTTGATGCTGAACAGGATGTCGTAGACGGTCTCCTTCTCCTTCTGCGTCCCCTTACCTTTATATATATTGGCCAGCTCGTCTTTCTTGTAGTCTGTCCAGATTTGCGGCACTAGGCTCAGCGGCTTCTCCTCGTGGGCTTTCTTCAGGCCGTTCTCCAGCGCTGTGGTCACCTCGGTGCGTCCGCGCTCAACGTTGTTGGCCATCTCGTCGAGTCCCTTGCGGTAGTAGTCGTACTGCAACTGACGGAAGGGGCGCATGGCCTCATCGAGATAGTCGTTGATGATGGCAAAGCGGTTGCGGGAGTCCTCGAACGACTTCCAGCCCGGATAGCCTAAGTCCTGGGCATTGTTGACCAGATACATGCAGCGCTGCAGGATGTCGGAGCCGCCCATCGGCGCAAAGGTGTCGAGGTCGATGCCAATGATGAGATAGGCGTAGTAGGCCATGAGCGCCGTCAGCTGGTTGTCTACCGTCTCGTCGTTGAAGTTCAGCTGGTCAAACTGTACGAAGGTGAACTGGAAGTCCTTGTCGGTATTGTTGTAGATGGTAGTCGTGTAGGCCGAGTTGTAGACGGGGCGGTTGGCCTGAATGATGGCCGAACACTCGAACCGGTTCTCGGCCTGCACGTACTTGTCGACGGTGATGTTGAAGTTGCAGCTGATGCGCTCGTTCTCCTGGAACTGTAGCTCTGTCCACTGGCGTTCGTTGACGAATTGTTCGAGTGTCTGCTTGAGGTTCTCGAACACCGATGCGTCGGTTCCCTGTATCTTCGAGTGGTTGATGTTGACCTTTGCCAACAGCTCTTGACTGTGTATGTCAAGAGCTGCAAGCATCCATACAAGTAATACGATGAACGGTCTTGTCATTTGTTCATATTTGCTTCGCGTAGCCTGATGCGGGTCAGCACCTGCTTGGTGTTGTAAGTGAAATCGCCGCCAAGAATCCAGCTGTAGTAGCCGGGGTCGAAGCGCAGGACGTCGGCCACGGGCTTGCCCTTGTGCTTGCCGAAGTTGAAGACCTCGACCTTCTTGCCGTCAATCTCCTGCCAGACGATGCGGCCGGCAAAGTCGACATTGTCGTTCTGCTTCGAGAATTCTGCCAGCTTTTCCATATCGTTCTCCAGCACCTTCTCCTCGTCCTCGTTGGCTCCTGGGGCATATTTGTCGAGTTCGGCCATGAGCACGCGGTAGGTGGCCTCGGTGTCCTGGTCGGCACGGTGGGCCTCGAAGTCATCCTCCATCTTGCGGCCGCAGTAGAACTTGTAGGCGGCGGCGAGGTTGCGGCTCTCCATCTTCTTGAAGATGGTGCAGGCGTCGATCAGTCGGCACTTTGAGAAGTCGAAGTCAATGCCTGAGCGCAGGAATTCCTCAGCCAGTAGTGGCACGTCGAAGTAATTGGAGTTGTAGCCGGCAATGTCGCTGCCTGTGAACACTTCGCTCAGCTTGGCGCTCAGCTGCTTGAATGTCGGCTTGTCCTTCACGTCGTCGTCCGAGATGCCTGTCAGCTGTGTGACAAAGGGATCGATGCTCTTTTCGGGGTTTATCAGCTCGTTGCCGCGCTCCTCGCGTCCGTCGGGGTACACCTTAATATATGATATCTGTATGACGCGGTCCTTTACCAGGTCTAATCCCGTTGTCTCAAGGTCGAAGATGACCAATGGCTTGTTCAGATTAAGTTTCATGATCTATGTCACTATCCACAATACACGATTTACAAGCTAACTGTCTCAGTCGTTGAGCAGCATGGGCATCATCAGCATCAGCACGTCCTGGTTCTCGGGCTGCTCTGAAGGCAGCACCAGTCCGGCGCGGCTGGGGTCGGCCAGCTGGATGATGATTTCCGGGCAGTCGAAGTTGCTGAGTACCTCGATGAACGACGAACCCTTGAAGCCGATGCTCATAGACTGTCCGTTATAGTCGCAGGTCATGCGCTCGGTAGCCGTCTTCGAGAAGTCGTAGTCCTCGGCGTCGAGCTGCAATGTCGAGCCTTCGACGTGGAAGCGTATGAGGTTGCTCGACTCGTTGGCAAAGGGCTGTACGCGGCGCAGGGCTGACAGCAGGCCGAGGCGGTCGGCACGCAGCTCGTTGGGGTTGTTCTGCGGGATGACCGAGTTGTAGTTGGGGTAACGTCCCTCGATGAGGCGGCAGATGATGGTGCCGTCACCGTAGTAGATCTCAGCGTTGCGCTCGTCGAAACGTATGGTGACGTCGCCGCCGTCCTTGCCGAGCAGTCCCTTGAGCAGCGTTGCAGGCTTCTTGGGGAGGATGAAAGAGGCTGGCTGCTCGCTGCGGATGCTGTAAATCTTATTGCGCACCAGCTTGTGGCCGTCGGAGGCGACGATGGCCAGGCAGTCGGCCGTCAGGTCGAAGTAGATACCGTTCATGACGGGGCGCAACTCGTCCTGTGCCGTAGCGAAGATGCTGCGGTTGATATTCTCGGCCAGCTGCACGTTGCTGATGACGATGGTGTTGGCGGCATCGCTGACGCTCTGTGCCACGGGGAATTCGTCGGCATTATCGATGGGTAGCGAGAACAGACCGTTCTGGTAGCTGATCTTTGCGATGTTCTGCTGTTGGTCGACTTCGAAGGTGATGGGTTGCTCAGAGAATCCCTTGACGGCTTCCAGCAGGTCGTGATTGCCGATGGCGAACCGTCCTTCGCTGTCGGCCTCAATCAGCTCGATGCCCGACTGCATCGTGTTCTCGCTGTCAGAGGCTGTCAGCTGGAGCATGTTCCCCTTGATGTCGAAGACGAAGTCGCCCAAAATCGGCAGGGCGTTCTTGCTGTTGATAACTTTAGAGAGTGCGACGAGCTTTGAGCTCAGTGCGGTGCTTGATACTGTAAATCTCATACTATTTCGTTGTTTTAGATTCGTTTCTTTCGGTGTACAAAATTACAAAAAAATGTGTGATTAGAAAAATTTATGCTTAAAAATTCTGCTTTTCAAACTATTTTTAGTACTTTCGCGGTCGCAAATCACTAAAAACAACATTTTAATGCATAAATAATATGGATTTAACAGGAAGAATCATTGCAGTATTGCCTGCTCAAAGTGGAGTCTCGGCACGTACGGGTAACCCCTGGATGTCTCAGGACTATGTCATCGAGGTCCCCGGACAGTTCCCCAAACGTTGCGTGTTCCGCATTTTTGGCGAAGACCGTATCAAGCAGTTTAACATTCAGATGAACGAGGACGTGACCGTTCAGTTCGATATCGATGCCCACGAGTATCAGGGCCGTTGGTTCAACGACGTTCGCGCATTTAACATCTTGCGTGGTCAGGTGGCACCTGTTGCTGGGGCACCTGTCGGTGCCGCTCCGTTCCCGCCTGCACAGCCTGTCGGAGGTGATGCCGCCACGGCTCCGTTCCCGCCGGCACAGGAGCCTGCTGCCGAGGGATCGAGCGACGACCTGCCGTTCTGAGGCTTTCTTTAAGGCTTAAAGTAATACTGTCCGCGCCGGCGCGTGATACGTCCGTAATTGATAGCGTGGACAGGACAATGATGATAGCAGCTGAGACAACACGTGCAGCTGCTATCATTTTTCCATGTTGGCGTCTCGCTGAATGTGATGTCGCCGACGGGACACACCTCGGCGCAGCGTCCGCAATGGATGCAGACGTCGGCATCGACCGTGAACTTACTGTCGGTGATCATAAAGCGGTTGAAGTAGGCGCCGATGACGTGGCTGAACGTCCAGGGGGTCAGCCCTAATGTCAGCTGTGAGTAGCCGGCCTGACGGTCGCGGACGATGGTCTCGTAGACGGCGAGCTGCTGGCTGGCAGTTGCCTTCTTCTCGCGTTCACGCTCGGGCGTGTCGGTGTACATGAAGGGCAGGCAGACATAACTCTCGGGCATT
>Ga0310697_10007008_pt1 | contig 10654 bp, 3 predicted proteins | sample 172DNAGHGlowgp2_FD_203883 | JGI IMG/M metagenome (GOLD analysis project Ga0310697, IMG submission 203883) | Sheep rumen microbial communities from Palmerston North, Manawatu-Wanganui, New Zealand - 1728 DNA GHGlow gp2 (v2) (version 2) | ecosystem: Host-associated > Mammals > Digestive system >...
TGCATGGCACCATTGGGGATGATGTTGGTCTTCCAGAGCTTGTCCCAAACCATGTTGTACTTCTGGCTCCAGGTCTCTTCGCCAGCGCCGTAGGCCAGTTCGTAGTGGTCGCCCACCTTTGTTTCCTTTTCCCAAACGGCAGCCATTTCCTTTGCCTTTGCGTTGTACTTGCTGTAAACGTCGTTCAAGCCCTTCATCTTTGCAATCTCAGCATAGCCGGCGATGCCCATGATGGCCTTGATTGCGAGGTTGCAGTTGCCAGCCCAGTGGCCTGCGAAGTCATCGGTGCAAAGCTGGTTGGCGGGGTGCAGACCGTTCTCCACGAGGTAGTCTGCCCAGGTGGTCATGATGTCGAAGTACTTATCGACGTACTTCGTGTTGCCTTCGAGCATGCAGATGGTGGCAGCAAGGGTAATCATGTTGCCGGCTTCTTCGAGAGGCATGTCACCGCCATAGACCTGACCGTTGGCCTTGGGATACTGGCCGAGGTCGTGCGCAGCGAAGGGCTTGGTCCAGCGACCAGAGAGGCTGTAGTCGAAGATGGACGTCATCATGGCCTTCTGAAGCTCAGGGTTGTAGGCCAGGAAGATGGGTGCTTCGGGGTAGGTGAGGTCAACGGTGTTGACGCAGCCGTTGGAGTTGTTCTCCTTCGAGAACCAGAGCAGGTTGCCGTCCTTGTCTTCGAAGAGCTTATGGGCAGCCATCATGTGGCGGTACGAGCCGGAGAGAATCTCGGCATACTCCTTGCCGCCTGACTTCATGCCGTCGTCGTAGATTCTCTTGTCGAGGTCGCGGCAGCGCTGCATGATGCTGGCGTACTGGCTCTCCATGGTCTTGAAGGCTTGGAAGATGGTGACTTTGCCGCCGTGTGCCCAGTAGGCTTTGTAGCGGTGGAAGAAGTATTCGATGTCTTCGATTTCGTCGTAGCCCATCATCATGAAGCTGCTGGCCTTGTCCGTTGAACCGAAGTCGTGGGTGTAGGCAAGGGTGCTGCCTTCGTCTTCAATAGCGACTTCGCCGTTGATGGCGGGGATGTAGAAGTAGCCCCAGTCGATGCAGATGCCGTCGCCTGTCTTGGCGAGGATGGGCTGCTCGATGGTGCCGGTGCGGACGTAGCTCACGCCGTCCTCTTCACCCATCGTAGTGATGGTGCGCTGCTTCTCCTTGTTGACGGCAAGCAGACGGCTTGCGCCGAAGTAGATCTTCACGTCGTGCTTCTTCTGGTCGGTTGCCCTGACTTGATAGGAGATGTAGTTGATGGGCATGGAGATGAGGTCGTAGTCATCGATGAGCATCGGCGCTGTGAAGACGAGGTCGAGCTCAACGGGACCGCAGGCGAAGGTGTAGTAAGTGTTCGTGGCGAGCACATCGACGCTCTTCTGCTCGGCAAGCTTCACTTCCTGTCCTTTGGGCTTGACGTTCTTGAAGAGGCCGAAGTCGGCGTATGCACCACCAGTCGTGTTGTGGCAGTGAGCCGCGATGGTGTTGCTGCCACTCTGCAGAAGGCCCTTCAGGTCGCCGTCGAGGTGGAGCACCACACCGTTGACCCAAGTCTCGCCCGTGTCGGCCACCTTGGTGCCGTTGATGTAGAGTTCGAACACATCGTCGTGGCTGTACTGCAGGTAGAGGTCTTCCTGGAGGTCAGCATCGCTGAGGGTGACGTCGCGACGGATGTAGATGTCGCTGCCCTGACGTCCCCAGCGGCTGCGGATGTTGTCGCCTTCGCTGCCCCATGCAGCCTTTTCTGTGCGCCAGGCGCTGTCGTCGAAGGAAGGAGCAGTCCAGCCTTCGCCGTTCTGCGTGTCGCGGATGACTTTGCCTTCCCATGCCTCTTCGTCGGACATTGGTGCAATGGCTGAGAGGATGTAGTTCTGTTCAGCACCCAGGAAACGGTAGGGTGTGCCATCGACGTAGAGCAGGCCGAGGATGGGCTTCTCGTCGTTAGTCCAGTGGCGTGTGGTGCCGTCGGTGAGTTTGTCGTACGGGCTCCAGATGGAGAAGTAGGGGTCGTTGACAATCAGGGGCACAGAGGGCAGACGCAGGTCGGTCTCTGCATAGGGGGTGAAGACATCGACTGTCTTGGTGCAAGCTGTGGCAGCTACTGCCACGAGCGCGGTGAGGATTAGTTTTCTCATAAAGTTTATAATTAATGTTATCTGAATGGTCTGAGTATTCTGAGTGCTCTGAGTATTCTGAGAGTTCTGAGTATTCCGATTGCTCCGAAGCGTTTCGGCTTCTCCGGAGCCTCGGCTTTCTTTTACTTTACCTGTGGCTTTTTCTCAGTACCACCGTGGTGGTACTGGAGTTTTCCCACGGTGGTACTGGAGTTTTCCCGTGGAAGTACTGGCATCGTAACACGGGGTGTTTCACCTCATCGGCGGGAATGCCGAGATGCGGAGCCTTGCTGCTCCCATCGGGATGAGTGTGATGTCCTCTGGCTTTCCGCGATGTGCATCGGCATCGGGCAGTATCTGGCAGAGTCCGGTGGCGTCCATGCCCCAGCCTTCGACACGTGCACCCTTGGCTTTCACCGAGATGGGTGTGCCGTCGTGGCTCCATGGATAGTTGTTTTCGGGCCAGGGCTTGAACTCAACCTTCATGCCGTCGAGGTTGCCGCGAAGAGCGTAGTTCCACGGCGAGTCGGCGTAAATCTCAAAGGTCGGCCATTTGCTCGGGTCGGCGGTGGCTTGCCAGTGGCTGTCGCCGATGGCGGTCTTGCGGCTGTCCTTCTCTTCGTAGCGTTCCTTTATCTTCAGGCTCATGGTGAGCGGACCGTAGTTCACGGAGATGGAGTTCTTGTTGAGCGCCCAGATGCGCTTGGTCAGCCGCATGGGGAAGTGCAGGCAAACCTCGTCGCCCTCTGCCCACTGGCGGCTGATGCGGAGCAGACCGGCGGTGGGCTTGTGGTCAATGGTTTTGCCATTGACAGTGACGTGCGCCCCCTCGGTCCAAGTCGGGATGCGCAGGTAGAGCGGGAAGGTTGCCGTCTTCTTCTTGAGACCGGAGACGCTGACCTTGATGTCTTCGCTGAAGGGGTAGTGCGTCTGTTCGTCGAGCACGATGTCCTGACCTCCAGCCACCTTGAGCTTGGCGGTGCAGTCGCCGTAGATGAGGAGGGCAGCTCCGCCGTCGGCACTGGCCAGGACCATGTTCTCGGCATAGTACGGCCAACCCATCGAGTGGTTGTGCTGGCAGCAGCGGCTGCTGAAGGGGTTCATGCAGAAGAACGGACCGCCATTGTCCACGCCAGGATGATGGTTGTTGGCATCTGCCTGAACCTGATTGGGACAGGTAAGGTAGCGCAGAGCCCGCATGTCCTCCGTCAAGGCTGCCGGGTAGTCGTTGAAGGCCACGTCCTCGAGGTTCTCCATCCAGAGGAGGTCGCCCGTCTGCGCCATGAGTATCTCGTCGCTGAGCATCTGCTCCACGAAGCCGCAGGTCTCGGTGCCCTGTCGCGGGTCGATGTAGCCATGGCGGCAGTTCTCGTCGCTTCCAAACATGCCGCCCGGCACCTGACCGTAAATGCGGCGGATGAGCCAGTAGTTGTTGTATGTGGCCTTCAAGGCCTTAGGGTCGCCCGACACGAGGTACCATTCGGCAGGCTCACGGAAGCACTCGGCCACGTTGACATTATGCCAGTTGGGCAGTCCGCTCTCTTGCATCCAGTTGGCCGTGCAGCGGTGTATCTTCTTGCAGAGCTCGAGCAGGAACGGCTCGCCGGTGCGGTTGTAGAGCCAGATGACGGAGAGCAGGTTGTCGCCGCCACGGCTGTTCTCCCAGTAGTCGCGCAGGAACTTCTCGTCGGGGTACTGGAGCTGCCACTTGTAGTAAGCGGTGAGGACTTTGATGACACGCTCGTCGCCGCACCACTCGTAGTAGTCCTGTAGGATTTGCAAGGCAAGCATGTTGGCCCAAAGCTCCCTTCTTGTATCTTGCTCCTTGCCCCCTGCTCCCTTATGCTCGTTGACTGGACCGAGGAATCCGTCGGCCTGGCTGCTGCGCAGAATGCCTTCTATCCAGAACTTCGTCTCGTCTATCATCGCCTTGTCGTTCAGTATGTAAGCAAGGTTGGCATAGCCTCGGAGCCAGTACGGCACTTCCTCCCAGCCGTGACCTCCGCCCGCTTCGAGCCATGCGTTGCCCTTCTTGTCGAGCCAGTCGCTGATTTCGCCGAGCTGACCACTCAGTCCGTTCTTCTGCCTAACGAGCATCTCGCCCACCCAGCCACGAGGCGTGACGGCTGCGGGCGGCAGCTTGATGAAGGGATTGGCAGGCAGCGGCGCACGGTTGTTTACGTAGAGCGTGCCTGTGCGGCTGATGTCGGCTTGTGTTACCATGCAGGCTTCATCTGCCCAAAGCGGCAAATGGAGTAACATTACTGTCAGAAAGAAAGCTTTTTTGATGTTCATAATATATATATAATGTATTTAAGTTTCGGAAGTTATAAGATGAAGTTAAATAGGAAGTTACGCCAGCGTTGCTGGCTGGAAGTAAAGCACTTCGTGCTGGACGATAGCCTTGGATGCTAGCAGCTTCGTTTACTATTGTCCATTTTAACTTCCATGAGTGTAGCGAATTAACTTCCATTTTTACTTCCATTTTTACTTCCGAAAGTTCAGTAATGTATATTTCGCGTGTAAAGGTACGATTTTTTTTGCCAAGATGCAAGCAAAGTTACTCTTTTTAGGCCTTATCGGTCAGATAAGACTTCGTTTGGTACGCAGGCGTCTCGCCCCACGGCTGGTATCTAACCGCATGTGTGTCTTGTGAGCCTCATGGGTAAGACAAAAAAAGCGGGCTCAGCTAAATGCCGAGCCCGCCTGAAGTGAATCAGTGAGGGTGAAGCTTACTTCTTGACAATCTTCTTGCCATTGATGATGTTCACGCCCTTCTGAGTCTTGCTCATCCTCTGGCCAAGCATGTTGTAGATGCCCTTGCTGGTCGGAGTGTTCGTCTTGATTTCGTCAGAGGTAATGCCCTTGATGGCATCAGGATCCACGTCACCGTTGCCGTAGTACTTGAGACGCCAGTTGTCCATTACAATCCAGTCACCGGCAGGCGTATCTTCGTCGTATGCCTTGTCGATACCAATGGCCAGGTGACCGGGATCGTCAGCAGAGATGGTGAAGGCAAGCTTGTTCTGGTAGAGACCATACTGGAAGTACTCGTTAGCAGCCTGTTCGCAAGCAGACATGGGCTGGCCGTTGTATGTGCCAGGCATACTCAGGCCTCCGTAGGTGAAGCCGATGCCGGGCACCTTGTTAGCCTCGATGTGGATAGGCATGAGAGGAATGGTCTCACAAGCGTCGGGGTCATCAGTGTACAAAGCAGAACCTGCAAAGATGAGGGCACGCTGAGAGATAGGCTGACCGGCAAGGTATTTCTTCACGTGAGCATCCTCGATGCCATCGCGATAGTAACCTTGAACCTCGAGTACATAAGTACCTGCGGGCAGTGCTTCTGCATCTTCAGATGGCCAGAGCTCCTGGCTGTTGTTGAACTCTGTGGAGTTGTATGATTCGAGCACGAAGTTCTGGTGGTTGCCGCCACGTCCCCATACGTTGCCGTTGGTGAACATCCAGTCGTCGGTGCTAAGGCGCTGGTCGTAGCCCGGGTTCTTGATGAGGAAGGAGAGGTCAACAGGATTGTCCACGCTTGCAGTCTTGATGAAGCTGAGCAATTCCTCGCGGGTGATGAACATCCACTGGTTGGTCTCCAGCTCGGGAGAGTGCATGTCTGTATCCACTACATAGTAGGAGGGAGCGTACCTGTTGTCGCCGCTGCGGAGGCCGAGCAGCTTCTTGCCGCCGGGTTCGAAGACGGTGCCGTTGTAGCATGTCGTGTCGGCTGCGCCGAAAGTCTGACCATACTGGGCAATGTTATATACATTTGGTTTGCCTTCGACGGGGATGAGTTCCCAGCGGTTGTCGCCCATCGGACAGTCGATGTAGCCGTTCCAGCCCATGAAGTCCATTGAACCGAATTCGCCATTGGGACGGAAGGTCTCAATATAGAATGCGCCTTCAATAGGCTCTTCGTCAATGATTTCGCCGCTCTCGTCGTCAACTACATCCTTCATTGCCTGAACGAGCATCATCGGGTTGGAGATGTACTCAAGAACGAGGTGAGCACCCCAGTCTTCGCCTCCACCAAGGAAGTTCTTTGCTCCCACATTATATATATAATACTTTGGACGCTCATCATCCATTGGGTCAGTATAGCTAAAGTCTACTTCGCCAATCTCTTCCATTGTGACTGCCTGTGGAACACTGCCTACATAGTTCTCTGTGTGGCGCTCCATGGCAGTAGCCTTGCGGGCGTTGCGCAGAGGCTGGATGTACTTGTTGATGTCGTTTGCTGTAGCGCAGGTATCGAGGGCTGCAGCAACATCGTCGAGAGCGGTACCCCAGTAACCCTTGTCTTCCATGAGACGGCAGATGTCGTAAGTATCCTTGAGGGCCTTCACGCTGCTGCTGTAAGCGAAGATAGCGTTGATTCTCGGCCTCAATTCCCTTGCATAAGCTCTCAGTTCAGCGGGGTCGTTCTTGTTCACTTCGAAGTATTCCTTAGCTTCGTCAACAAGAGCCTGCACGTCCGCCTTCATCCTGTTGGTCAGCAGCGTGTCGGTCTTTGCGTATGCGAGCACGTCGTTGAAGAGCTTCACGCACTCCTCGTAGTTAACCTCTGTGACGTTGATGCCGCAGTCGTAGAAGTAACCACCCCAGTTCTGCTGGATGTAGGTGGCGATGACGTTCTTGCCGACATTGAGGTAGCGGGCGGGAATGTGAACCTGTACGGGGTTCTTACCGTTGGTCCAGCCTACGTTCTTCTGCAGCAGGTGACCGTTGACGTATGTCTCGTAAACGTCATCGTGGCAGACATTCAGCTCGTAGGAAAGACGGTCGTTAATCTTTTCGAGCTCGAAGTTACGGCGAATCCAGTAGTTGGAACTATTACCGGTTGCCTCCAGGATACCAGAAGGCCAGATGCTCTGCTGCTCGGCCATATAGCCTTCGCTGCCGGTAGGCATCATCTGGTCGTCCCACATGGAATCGTCGAAGTCAGCCTGTGTCCAAGCCAAAGTCTCGGTGCGGCCGGTTACCTCGGGAGCATCGACGGCCTCGTAATAGATTTCCTCGGAAGCCCAGTCTAACTCATCTTCTCTTGCTTCTCTGTAGTCGCCTTCGCCATTATTGAGCGTTTCATCCCATACCATGTACTTGACAACGGTCTTGTTCATGTCGAAGTAGTTGAAGTAGTGTGTGCCAACCCAGAGTTCCTTCTCGTCCAGCTCTTCATCATCGGGGTCGAGGTCAAGCAAGGACATCTCCTTGATGGTAACAGTAGTGCTGTCCTGTCCGCCGCCGAAGTCGAAGGCAACCTTGAAGTTGTTGACTTCTATACCGTCGAATTCGATGTCAACCAGTGTTCCTTCGTATTCCTCGCCTTCTACGGGAGCTTCTACTTCAATGGCATCCTCGTAGGCAAGTTCGATGTCGTCGTTGTCGTTGTCAGTCAGTTTCACGATGACGTTGGTCAGAGGCTTGTCAGCTTCCAGTCTAACCTTGAAGTTGTATCCGTGACCTTCCTGAATCTTGATAGGTGTCTTGAAGTGGAGTTGCTCCATCCACTCCTCCTCGCAGGAACCCTCGAGCATGAAGGTGTAAGCATCACCTTCCTGTGCCTCATAGAGTGCAGACCAGGGGTGCTTGGGGTTGTTGCTGGGAGACTTGCCGTCCCTGTTGTAGCCGCCAGTGTTGTTGAAGAGCACCTTGCCTTCCCAAGGTGTGGTGTAACCCATGTCGAGGCCACCTTCCATCTTGGTGTAGAGGCCGCCGTCGGCAAAGGCACCGCCCCAGTTCTGGTGAACGTGGAAGGCGAGCACATTCTCTTCGCCGTTAAGCTTGATGAGTGCCTTCTGCTCGTCGGTCAGCAGGATGTACTCGGCATTGTTCCAGCCTTGGTTGTAGTGTACGTTGCCTTGCTCATCAAACCATTCTCCTTCGGTGCCTGTGCGCTCGAAGACGAGTTCGCCGTTGATGTAGTACTCAGCGGGAGCGTCGTCATGACCGCAAGCCAGATAGACTGGACCGGAGAGCAACTGGTCGGTCGTGAAGGTGCGGCGCACGTAGATATCGGCCATGATGCTGCTGGTTGTCCACTGGTAGGAAGGATTGCCGTTGAATGTAGCGTCGCTGCTGTAGGGAGCGGTATGCTCCTCCCAGACGATGGGCAGGAAGTTACCTTCGTCGTCGAAGCGGTCGTAGTTGACATCGACAAGTTCTCCGTACTCGTTGACCTTCGTCTCTGCCATGTCAAAGCCAGGCTCGTACCACTGCCTGCCTTGGGAGTCCTCGGCAGGCTCGCCGCAAATCTGATTGTAGTTCGCGTTCTGCTCGTTCCATTCTCCATACTCTGTTCCGGAGTTATAGACCCAGGTCCATGCCTTCCACTGGATGTCGCTGTCCCAATAGGAAGAAGGCAGCAGAATGATGTTTGCACCGACAGCTACCAAGCCGTCGCCTGCGCTTGCCATCAGAGAGAAAAGCGCAAATGCACATGAAAGTAATGTTTTCTTCATCATGTTTGGTGTTAAGTTAATACTAAAATGCATTCTTGCTTGCAAATTTAGCGTTTTTATCTTTATGTTCAAAATAAAAGTAGATAAAAGTTTGTCTTTTATTGCAAAATTTCATATCTTTGCACATAAAATATAACATTAAAGGATGAAATTCATATCACTTGGCTCTGGCAGCAGTGGCAATTGCTACTTGTTGCAGTCGGGCGAGACATCCATATTGCTTGATGCGGGTATCAGCATCCGTTCCTTGAAGAAGCATCTCAAGGACTGCGATGTCAGCTTGGAGCATGACGTGAAGGCAGTGTTCGTCACGCATGACCATGCCGACCACATCAAGTCTGTAGGGTGTATTGCCTGTGATTATGGCAAGACCATCTATGCTACGCAACTCGTACACGAGGGCATTGCGTGCAACCGTTGTCTGAAGATCGATGTGCCGAACGACCGTAAGGCATTCATCGAGAAGGGGACGACGCTGGAGGTGGGAAACTTCCGCATTACGCCGTTCGATGTTCCTCACGACAGCCGCGACTGTGTCGGCTATGTCGTGGAGGCGGATGGTGTGCGGTTCTGTCTCATAACCGACATCGGGCATGTCACCGATACCATCCGCCAGCAGGTTGGCTTGGCACAGTATCTGGTACTGGAGTCGAACCACGATATCAATATGCTCTTGATGGGGAAGTACTCGCCTTATCTCAAGGAGCGTATCAGCAGCGACCGCGGGCACTTGAACAACGAGCAGGCCGCCTATCTGCTGGCAGAATATGCTACGCCGCAGCTTCGCCATGTATGGCTCTGCCATCTGAGCGAGGAGAACAACCATCCGGAGCTTGCCAGGAAGACCGTGGAGACTGTCCTTCGTCAGCATGGCATCATCCCAGACGTAGATTTCAAACTTGATGTATTAAAGAGAAAGTCCCCCTCGGAGTTCTATTCTCTTACATAAAATAGAAGATTGTTGAGGCATTTTGTCGCTCAAGACAAAAAAAAGTGCCAAAACATTTGGCGGTTTCAGGAAAAGTTCATACCTTTGCACCCGCAAACAACAAAGAGATGCGTCCTTAGCTCAGTTGGTAGAGCAATTGACTCTTAATCAATGGGTCCAGGGTTCGAGCCCCTGAGGGCGTACAAGGTGGAAGGATGAACTGGATAACAGTTCATCCTTCGCTGTATTAAGAGAAATATGGAAGTTAAAGAAGTTAATGGAAGTTAAAGAAGTTAAAGGATGATACCTTTTGCAGCCCCAAGCTCCAGCATCCAAAGCTATTGTCCTTTAACTACCTAAGCGAGCGTAGCGAGCGATAACTTCTTTAACTTTCTTAACTCCCCCTAATATAATATATATATAATGTATAGGACAAAGACATGCGGCGAGCTGCGGCTTGCCAACGTAGGAGAGAAAGTCACCCTGGCAGGATGGGTGCAGAACGTCCACAACCTGGGCGCATTGACATTTGTTGACCTGCGCGACCGTTACGGTATCACTCAGCTTGCTTTCAACGAGGACGCTTCCGATGAGCTCCGCCAGCAGGCAGGCCGTCTGGGACGTGAGTTTGTCATCCAGGCTACAGGCACGGTGGCCGAACGTTATTCCAAGAACAAGAACCTTCCGACGGGCGACATCGAGATTCTCGTCAGCGAGCTTAACATCCTAAACGAGAGCCTGACGCCTCCCTTCACCATCGAAGAGGAGAGCGACGGCGGCGACGACATCCGCATGAAGTACCGCTACCTCGACCTTCGCCGTCCCTGTGTTCGCAAGAACCTCGAGCTGCGCCACAGGTTCGCCTTCGAGGTGCGCCGTTACCTGGACCAGCATGGCTTCCTCGAGATAGAGACGCCTGTCTTGGTGAACAGCACACCGGAGGGCGCTCGCGACTTCGTTGTGCCCAGCCGCATGAACCCCGGCCAGTTCTATGCCTTGCCCCAAAGCCCGCAGACGTTGAAGCAGCTGCTCATGGTCAGCGGCATGGACCGCTACTTCCAAATCGTGAAGTGCTTCCGCGACGAAGACCTTCGTGCCGACCGTCAGCCGGAGTTCACGCAGATCGACTGCGAAATGTCGTTTGT
>Ga0310697_10007009_pt1 | contig 10654 bp, 10 predicted proteins | sample 172DNAGHGlowgp2_FD_203883 | JGI IMG/M metagenome (GOLD analysis project Ga0310697, IMG submission 203883) | Sheep rumen microbial communities from Palmerston North, Manawatu-Wanganui, New Zealand - 1728 DNA GHGlow gp2 (v2) (version 2) | ecosystem: Host-associated > Mammals > Digestive system >...
ATCCAGGGAATGCACCGCATCCGCAAGCTCTTTTACAAATTCATACACCGGTTCCGGACAGTCTTTTCCATACTGTCCGATCAGACGGACAATTGCGGATCCGACAATCGCTCCGTCAGAAACCGATGCCATGGCTTTTGCCTGCTTCGCGTCGGAAATACCGAAACCGACCGCGCATGGGACATCCGTCACGGAGCGGATTACCTCTGTCATAGGACGGATATCCGTCTGTATGGAGGAACGCATCCCGGTCACTCCAAGTGAAGAAACAATATAAATAAATCCTTCCGCCGCTTCTGCGATCATTGAAATCCGATGTTCACTTGTCGGAGCTATCATACGGATGAAATCAACTCCGTATTTTTTACAGTACGGCGCAAATTCCTCCATTTCCTCATACGGAACATCCGGAAGAATCAGGCCGTCGATTCCGGTCTCTGCACAGCGTTTCAGAAACCGGTCGGAATCATAGGAATAGACCACATTCGCATAGGTCATGAATACCAGCGGGATCTGTATTTCCCTGCTCAGCCGTTCCGTCATTTCGAAAATCCTGTCCGTTGTGGTTCCGGCCTTCAGGGCCCGCTCACTGGCGCTCATGATGACCGGTCCCTCCGCTGTCGGATCTGAAAAGGGAATGCCCAGTTCGATGAGATCCGCTCCCGCTTCCGCGAGTTTTCTGACCAGCAGCTCCGTTGTTTCAAGATCCGGATCGCCGCAGGTGATAAACGGAATCAGCGCATGGCCATGAAATGCCTGTCGAATTCTGCTCATTCGGAAAGTTCCTCCCCTCTGTATCTCGCCACACTTACGCAGTCTTTGTCACCCCGTCCCGAAAGATTGACCACAATATTCTGTCCCTTCATTGCCGGCGCGGCCTTGATGGCATATGCCAGTGCGTGCGCGCTTTCAATTGCCGGAATGATCCCCTCCATACGGGAAAGGTATTCAAAGGCCTGTACCGCTTCTTCATCCGTAACCGCCGCGTATTCTGCCCGGCCGGTCTGATGAAGCCACGCGTGTTCCGGTCCGATCCCCGGATAATCCAGTCCCGCTGAAATGGAATAAACCGGCGCAATCTGTCCGAATTCGTCCTGACAGAAATAGGATTTCATGCCATGAAAGATTCCCATCCTGCCGGCAGCGATGGTTGCGGCGGTCTCCGCAGTATCAATCCCTCTGCCGGCTGCCTCACAGCCGATCAGGCGTACCTCTTTGTCCGGAATAAAGTGATAGAACGCGCCGATCGCGTTTGAGCCTCCGCCCACACAGGCGATGACCGCGTCCGGAAGTCTTCCCGTTTTTTCCAGCATCTGTTCCCTGATCTCCTTTGAGATCACCGCCTGAAAATCCCGTACGATGGTCGGAAAGGGATGCGGCCCCATGACGGATCCAAGACAGTAATGCGTATCACTGATCCGGGCTGTCCATTCCCGGAACGCCTGGGAAACCGCATCCTTCAGAGTACCTGTTCCGGTCTTCACCGGTATGACATCTGCCCCGAGCAGCTTCATTTTATAGACATTCAATGCCTGACGCCGGGTGTCCTCTTCTCCCATAAAGACCACACACTCCATTCCAAACAGAGCGGCGGCGGTCGCGGTCGCGACCCCGTGCTGGCCGGCACCGGTTTCGGCAATCAGGCGCGTCTTGCCCATTTTTTTCGCAAGCAGTGCCTGGCCAAGCACATTATTGATCTTGTGTGCTCCGGTGTGATTGAGATCCTCCCGCTTCAGAAAAATATCCGCTCCGCCAAGATCCCTGCTCATCCGCCCGGCGTAATAAAGCATGCTTGGACGGCCCGCGTACTGATTGAAAAGATCGGTCAGTTCCGCGTTGAATTCCGGATCCTGACGGTACTTCTGATATGCCTCATCCAGTTCGATGACTGCGTTCATCAGGGTTTCCGGTATGTACTGGCCGCCGAACTCCCCGAATCGTCCTTTTCTTTCACTCATTTTCTGCCTCCCTGACATGTCTTACAAACGTCCGCATTTTTTCCGGATCCTTGATCCCGGACGTTTCAATACCGGAGCTCGTATCCACTCCATAGGGACGGAATGTCCGGATCAGATGCCTTACATTGTCCGGATTCAGACCGCCCGCAAGAATATAGCTGCGCTTCAGCTGATGAAGAAAGGAGTGATCAAATGTCTTCCCTTCTCCGCATCCTCCATCTGCCAGAATCAGATCCGCGTGGGACTGTTCCGCTTTTGTCACTGCTTCGAAAGAATCGATCTTTACTGCCTGAATGATCGGACAGGATACCTTTTCTCTCAGAAGATCGATATACCGGTTGTCTTCCGTTCCATGAAGCTGAATCACATCTATCAGCCTTTCCCTGGCCAGAGCAGCCGGAAGATCCAGGGGCTCGTTTACAAATACCCCCACCGCGGACACCGCAGGACTGAGAAGTTCCTTCAGCCTGCGGAGCGTGTCAAAGTCCACATATCTTCGAAACGGTCTCGAACAGATAAAGCCTGCGTATTCCGTCTTCATTTCATTCACGGTCCGCACCGCCGCCTCATCCCTCAGCCCGCATAACTTGATCACGGTCATAGATTGCTCAGGGAAATGTACTGATCCATGACAGACAGCGCTTTTCCGGAGTCAATCAACTCTCCCGCAATCTGGATTCCTTCCGCGATGTCCCTGGCCTTTTCCGCCACGAAGATCGCTGCGCCGGCATTCAGAAGCACTGCGTTTCTTCTGGTTCCCTGAATGGATCCATCCAGAATCCCGCGGGTAATTCCGGCGTTTTCCGCCGGTGTGCCGCCGACCAGTTCCGTTTTTGTTCCGCGCGCAAGACCGAAGTCTTCCGGTCGAATGACCGTCTGTCTGGTATACCCATCCTTCAGTTCCATGACAGTGGTTTCTCCGCAGGCGGATATTTCATCCAGTCTGTCTCTCCCATAGACAATGAGCGCCCTTTTCACACCCAGACGGTCAAGCACTCCGGCAAGCGGATGAAGAAGATATTCATCATACACGCCAAGCAGGAAGTATTCCGGTTTCGCCGGATTGGTCAGCGGCCCGAGAATATTGAATACGGTACGGAATCCAAGTTCCCTGCGGATCGCGCCGACATATTTCATGGCGCTGTGATACTTCTGAGCAAAGAAGAAGCACATATTCACGGATTTCAGAAGCGAAAGGGCTTTCTGCGGATCCTGATGAATATTGACGCCAAGCGCCTCCTGCACATCCGCTGTACCGCACATGCTGGAAGCTGCCCGGTTGCCGTGCTTGGCGACCGGAATACCGGCCGCGGCGATTACGAATGCGCTGGTAGTGGAGATATTGAAGGTCCCGGCGTTGTCACCGCCGGTTCCGACGATTTCAAGCACCTTGATCCCCTCATGCGGAACCGGAGTCGCGTGTTCCCGCATGGCAAGCGCGCACCCGGTGATTTCATCCACCGTCTCAGCTCTTGCGCTCTTGGTGGAAAGCGCTGCGAGAAACGCGGCGTTCTGGGTTGCCGTCGTCTTTCCCGACATGATTTCATTCATGACCGTATAGGCTTCTTCAAATGTGAGATCTTCTTTTCCGACAATCTTGATAATCGCTTCCTTAATCATGTGTTTTCCTTCCTTTCAGCTCCTCAAGCATCTGTTTCTTATCTGAACTGCGCATCAGCTGTTCGCCGATCAGCACTGCGTTGATTCCTCCCCGCTCCATTTCTTCCACATCCGCCCTGGTCCGGATACCCGATTCCGCCACAAACAGAACAGATTCCGGAACTATTCGTCTGAGACGGATGGAGTTGTGAATATCGACTGTAAAATCATGAAGATTCCGGTTATTCACCCCGATGATCCGGGCGCCGGCATTCATGGCGGACTGAATTTCCGCTTCATCATGTGCCTCTACAAGAGCACTGAGTCCGAGACTTTCCGAAAGCTCTGTCATTTCCTTCAGCTGCGCCGGATCGAGAATTGCCGCAATCAGCAGAACGGCACTGGCTCCGAGCACCTTCGCTTCATAGATCATGTATGGATCTACTGTGAAGTCCTTCCTCAGTACGGGTATGCTTACCGTCGCGGCGATTTCCTCAAGGCAGCGGTCACTGCCAAGAAACCATTTCGGCTCCGTCAGACAGGATATGGCGGAAGCACCTGCTTCCTCATAGATTCTGGCTGTGCCGAGATAATCAAATACGGGGTCAATCACGCCTTTGGAAGGAGAAGCCTTCTTGCATTCACAGATGAAGCTCATCCCTTCTCTGCGCAGCGCATCCTCAAACGGAAATCCTTCTTTGCTTTTCTTCTGCAGGGCAAGTTCCTTCATCTGCTGAAGAGGGACCCTTTTCTTTTTTTCTTCCGTCCGGAACACGGCATATTCGGCAAGTTTTCCAAGAATATCGGTCATGACATCCTCCTTCCGTTTCCTGTCAGAAAACAAAAACCCTGACAGAACATTCTCTGTCAGGGACGAAATACATTTCGCGGTGCCACCCTGTTTCACGCCATGCGTGCACTCAAAAGAGATACAGTCATATCTCCGGGCCTTTAACGGTGCCCTTCCGTCAGAAAATACTCAGACAATCTTTTCCTTCTGCCCTCAGCGGTCCATTTGACAGTCGGTATTCTGCCCGGCTCTCACCTTCCCGGGCTCTCTTTCAGATCCTGCACTGCCGTTATCTCCGCCTCATTGGTTTGTAATTCATTCTTACCATGCATGCAGGATTCCCGCAAGAGTCAGATTCATAATTTTCTGAAAATATTTACGATTCGCTTTCTGATTTTTGAAACTTCTTTCATTCTTCGAGATACTGAAACCGCGCAACCGTCTGTCCATCCTTCTCCACGGTCTCCAGAAACATGGATGCAGGTCTCACCCAGAGACCGGACTCTCCGTACTGAGCCTGGTAAACCACCATCTCTTCCATTGTCTCGCTGTGCTTTGCGATCCCGATCACCCGGTAGAGATTTCCTTTGAAGTGACGGTACAGGCCCGGTCTGATTTCCTGATTCATAATCTGCTCGCCCACTGAACCGCGGCCGCTGTCAGAGCTATGACAATCATCAGAACAATAAGATCCGTATTCACTGCATGTCCTCCGGCTTCTTTTTCAGAATATAGTGATTCACTGCCCTGACTGCCACATATGCCCAGGCTACGGAGAGCACAACTCCGAGGAACCCGGTTCCGAACCCAAGAATCGCGAAGGCAAGGAAAATCATGGCGGGCAAATACTTTTTCCAGTTCATAATCGATATCCTTTTCTTCATTTTATTTGATTTGTACAAAATTTGGAATGTGTGTAAAATATCTGCTGTTATGAAAACCAGCAGAGATTTTTTCCTCGTTTCCTTTGTTCGTCTGTGTTTTGTGTTTCTGATCACGGAAACCATATTCAGACTGTTTTCTTTTCCATCCCTGTTTTCCGAGTCTTTCTTCCGGGCTGAAGTATTCCTCATCTCCACAGCCTGTTTTTTCTCGCTTGCGGCATCTTTTCTGCCGGTGAAAGCCGGATCGTTTCTGATAGGATTCATCAGCTGGTTCTTTGCCTTTTACGCGGCGGCGCAGCTGCAGTTCATGAATTTCTATGGTTCCTACATGTCTGTCAAAGCGTCTTTCGACGGAGCCGGACGGATTTCCCAGTTTGCCGGGCAGTTTATTTCTCTGATCCGGCCGGAATATCTGACAGTTTTCATCGCCCCGCTGATCTGTTCCATTCTGATGAAGAAAATCCCTCTGGATCAGACCAGCCGGCTGCGTTCCCTCCGGATCTCTCTGGCAGTCTGTCTCTGTATGGAAAGCATCGGAACCGCCTCTGTCGCGTCTTCCGGAAATATGCGGCTGTATTCAAATCCCCAGTTCATCAACGTAGCCATGCGGGAATTCGGCCTGGGACGGTTTCTGCTTCTGGATCTATTGTCCATCGGATCCAGGGAACACGTCGCTCTGCTTTCAGAGGAGCCTTTGAGCCCCTCTTCTTCCGAAACACCCGCGGTTTCTGAATCCCCGCTCACATCGCCGTCTGCCTCTCCTTCTTCCCAGCCAGCAAGATCCCGCCGGGATGATATTGACGACACCGAATGGAAGAAACTGATGGATCAGGAAAAAAACGAGGACATCCGGACAATCGACGGCTATCTCATGAACCGTACCATCTCCGATTACAATGACCATACCGGCATGTTTCAGGATTTCAATGTTGTCTACATTATGATTGAAGCCTTCGATTACATGGCAATTGATAAAGAGCTGACGCCGACTCTGTATAAAATGAAGGAAGAGGGATGGGACTTCACCCACCACTACACTCCGAAATTCTCCTGTGCGACAGGGGAAAGTGAATTTGTATCCGAAGTCTCTCTGATTCCGCAGTCCGATCTCTGCACGCCCAACCAATATGCGGAGAATGACTGGCAGAACAGCATCTTCCAGCTCTTTGAACACGATGGCTACTACACCAGTGCCTACCACAACTGGAAGGACGAGTTCTATGAGCGGCGGACACTGTATTCCCACAGCGGCTGCGAAGCCTATCTCAATTTCGAAGACCTCCGATACAACCAGCTGTGGGGATGGCAGTCCGATCTTGAAATGATGGAACTTACCATTCCCTACTGGATCGATAAAGACCGCTTCTTCAGCCTCTATGTTACCAGCAGCACCCACTTCCCCTATGATCAGGGAAGTGACCTCGGCAACCGGTATCTGGAGGAAATCAGTGCCCTGCATCCGGATTATCCGATTGAAGTGCAGCGCTATCTGTCCAAGGCCATGGAACTCGACAAGGCAATGGAATACCTGATCGATCAGCTGAAAAAAGCCGGTAAATTCGACAGAACCCTGATTGTCCTCTATGCGGATCATCATCCGCTGGAAACCGAGCTCAGCGTTCTGAATACCTATGGCGGCTATGAGGCAGACCGCCTGGACGGTCTGAATGAAGACCGCACGCCGATGATCTTCTATTCCGGCGCGATCCATCCCGAAAAACTAAACCGGGTTAACAGCACCTTTGACATTCTGCCCACCGTCGCGAATCTTCTCGGAATCCATTATGATCCGCGCATCTATATCGGAACAGATTACTTCAGTTCTTCTCCGCTTACCGTCATCTTTCCAAACGGAAGCTGGATTACGGAAGAAGGAAGCTATCACATTTCAGATGATTCCTTTGAAGGAAATCTGCCCCGGGCTGAGATTGACCGCAAGAATCATGAGATTTCCAATCTGTTCAATATCTCCAGGATGATTTACCATACCGATTATTTCCGCTTCCGGCCGGACATCCCTTTCCCGAAGAAATCAACTGTTCTGGTACAATAGGTGCCATGAACAGTTTTTCTTTCACAGATCTTTTCCGGACCAATGCGGATCTGTTCGTTTCCATTTCGGTTTCAATCGCAGCTGTTGTTTTCCTGTTTTATTTCCGCAAAGACCGCTCCGTTCTTGCGCCGGTGTCACCGCTGTCCGCACTGACCGCCCTTGCGGCAGGCTTTTCCTTTGCCGGGGCGCTGTTTCTTGGTATGGAGGCAGCCGGAAAGCCGGAAGTTCTGCTTTCCGCCTATGAATCTGTCAGCGAGCTGTTTCTGAGCGGGAAACCTTCAATCCTTTGGATTTCTGCTTTCTTTGTAACAGTCCCCCTGGCGGAGGAACTGGTATTCAGGGGCATTCTTCAGAAAATGATCCAGGATCACTTTGGGGAAGCGGCCGCCGTCCTTGTCTCTGTTTCTGCTTTCGCGCTGTATGGATACGCAAGGGATGGTATCCCGGGTGTGCCGCTGTGCGTCTTCTCCGGCCTTTTTTCCAGTCTGTTCTTTCTGATGAGTGAATCCGTATGGCCTTCTGTTTTTGTGCAGATCGGTGTGCGGGATGCCTTCACCCTGCTCTGGATCCGTTATTTTCTTTCCGACAAAGCCCTCTGGGCTGTATCTCTTGTTTCCCTGGCCATGTCCGCGCTTCTGGTATATGCCGAGTATCGGACTTCCTGTTCCTCACAGGATTCAGACGAAGAAGAGGAAGAAGAATGGGAAGACAGCGAAAAAGATGAAACTGCTTCCGGTAAGGAAGGCGAAGAAGAAGCAGTTTCCTCACAGGAAGCAGGTCATGAATGATGCAGAAACACCCGGCAGCCGTTCTTATTCAACCGTAACGGACTTGGCGAGATTGCGCGGCTTGTCAATGTCACAGCCCTTTTCCATGGCTCCATAATACGCGAACAGCTGAAGCAGAACGGCACAGGGCACCGCCGCGAGCTCCGGTGAAATATCGGGAATTCGAACCACGTATTCAAATTCCTGCGCTGACATGAAAGGATCCGTGATCAGAATGACTCTTGCGCCTCTGGCTACGGTTTCCTTGATATTTGAAATGGTTTTGGCCGCAATCTCAGGCTGCGTTGCCATGGCCGTTACAACGGTATTTTCTTCAATCAGGGCAATCGGGCCGTGTTTCAGTTCTCCGGCATAGTATGCGTCCGCGTGCACGTAGGATATCTCCTTGAGCTTCAGCGCCCCTTCCAGTGCCGTCGGGTAATCCAGCTGGCGGCCGATGAAATACGCGTCCTTCTGATCTTTCAGCATCTTTGCGAGTTCCTTCATCTGAGGTTCCTTCGCAAGTACTTCTTCGGTTATTTCCGGCAGATGCCTGAGATCTCTGATCAGCCGGCTGATTCCTCTGACTCTGATTCCATACAGCTCCGCAAGCTTCAGCACCAGGACATGCAGAAGTACCAGCTGGGTTGTGTAGGCCTTTGTACTTGCGACCGCGATTTCCGGACCGGCTGCCGTGTAAAGCACCGCATCCGTCTGTCTGGAAATGGATGAGCCAAGCACATTGACCACTGAAATGGTTATGCAGCCCTTTGATTTCGCAAGGCGCAGTGCCGCCAGAGTATCAGCGGTCTCACCGGACTGAGATACAAAAATACAGAGTGTGTGTTCGTTCAGACTGGGATTGCTGTAACGGAATTCGCTGGCCGGTATCACGGAACTCATCTTTCCGGTATATCTGCGATACAGGATTTCAGCGTATATACATGCATGGTACGCGGTTCCGCAGGCAATGAAGTAAGTATTCGTGATGCTGTCCCAGTCCGCATCAAGCTGATCAATCACCGGCATGACTGTTTTATTGCCATGAAAACGTCCCCGCAGGGTTTCCCGGATCGCCGAGGGCTGTTCATGGATTTCCTTCATCATGTAGGAATCATAGCCGCCCTTCTGGGCAGACTGTATATCATATGGGAAATGAATCCACTTCAGCTCCTGCCGTTTTCCTTTGAGATCAAACAGATCAATCCGGTCCGCGTTGAGGATGGCGATCTGTCCATCCTGCATCGGATAGATCTCACGGGTATATTCAAGAAGCGCCGGCGCATCGCTTGCACAGAAGGTCCCTTCGGGTGACTGCCCGAGAACCATGGGACTTTCCTTTTTCGCAACGTAAATCGTATCCGGCTCAAAGATCGTTGTGACACAGACCGCATAGGAACCAGTCAGCCGCTTCACGGTTTTGAGAAGAGCCTCCTTCATGACCGGCTTCTCATTGTAATAATAGTCAAGCAGCTGAACAATGACCTCACTGTCGGTTTCGGAATGGAAAACATATCCGTTTTCCATCAGTTCTTCCTTCAGCTCCGCGTAGTTTTCCACAATGCCGTTATGAACGACGGAAATCGTTTCCTCCTCATTCATATGCGGGTGGGCATTCATATTGCTGGGAACCCCGTGGGTTGCCCAGCGGGTATGCCCGATCCCGCAGGATTCCGCAAGATCCTTCGAAAGCAGTTCTTCGAGCTGGGCAAGCCGTCCCTTGGTTTTCCATGTTCGCAGCGCCTTTCCATTGACCAGAGTAATACCGGCGGAATCATACCCCCGGTATTCCAGACGGGAAAGACCCTGCAGTAAAAACGGCAGAGCCGGCTGTGACCCTGTAAAACCTGTAATTCCACACATGAAAAAATATCCTCCTGTTCCATATGAAAACGGTCATGAAGGATACCGAATGGATCTGTTCAGCCGTCACCGACTGTTTTTTCCCATTGTTCAGGCCGTATCAGGCCTCCGGGTCATCCGCCGAATCTTTCGATAACTACCCGGTCCTCGTCACCTGTGCTGCGCACAGGCCAGGCGCTCTGTTTCATAATGCTGTCTTCATGACTTTCCTATTATAAAAGCAGAATCCCCATCCGTCCATCTTTGGAAAGTCATGATTGCCTCAGCCCTCTTCAAGCCTTCACAGAAAAACGGATGAAGCACGTGATTCTCTCATCGCGTCTGTTTTCTGAGACGGTATGCCTGCCGGCCAGACAGATATGGTCGATATTTTCTCCAGAATTATGAAATTGCGCGAAGGCAGGGAATGCCGTATAATAGGTAAGGCTGTAAGCCGACTTAGCTCAGCTGGTAGAGCAACTCATTCGTAATGAGTAGGTCGTTGGTTCAAATCCGATAGTCGGCACCTCCCGAAAACCGCGTACCCATGCGGTTTTCTTTATTTTTCCTTCTCTTTCCAAAGTATTTGAAAACCACAGAAACCATCATTCCGGGATACTTTTGGGGGACAGCCCTCAGAAAATTTCCATGCACGCATACAATACGGCAGAAGCCGGTGTGGATGTGACATATGAGCTGTTTTCCAACTGCCAGCATGGATTTACACATGAAGGATTCAAGGAATACCGCAGGGAAGATGC
>Ga0310697_10007012_pt1 | contig 10652 bp, 20 predicted proteins | sample 172DNAGHGlowgp2_FD_203883 | JGI IMG/M metagenome (GOLD analysis project Ga0310697, IMG submission 203883) | Sheep rumen microbial communities from Palmerston North, Manawatu-Wanganui, New Zealand - 1728 DNA GHGlow gp2 (v2) (version 2) | ecosystem: Host-associated > Mammals > Digestive system >...
TTGGGGTAGGCGTTTCCACGGTCGGCACGGACAAAGAGCGTGGCGAGGCGTTTTCGGACGGCTGGGGACGAATGGCGGCTGAATGGCGGCTGACAGGCGGGGAGGCGGGGCGGTTTTGGGGCGAAACGGGTCGGCGGTTGCGCCCTTTGGGGGTTCGGTGGTCGCCAGCATCTCCAAAAACCCTCCAAATTCTCTCCCTGCCGTATTTCAGTGGTCTGGTGCGTGAACTTGTGCGTTCGGGGAGCCAAATACGCCCAGAGCGTATTTTTGGACGCTTTTCGGAGAACGTGGGTCTTTACGCGCACACGCGCACACACGCGTGATATATTACCCCTGCACAAAAATACTAAATATATAATATAAAATATAATATATTAGTCTACGCCGTAGTCTACGCTGTAGTGTAGGGATTAGTGTAGGGGGTAGTAGGGGGAGTGACTACGGCGTAGTGGCTGGGTGGACTACGGCGTAGTAGCGGGGGAAGCGGCTGTCGCCAAAAGAAAGCGGCGGAAGGGGGTCAAGTCCTTCCGCCGCCGCGCATTGTAGTCAGGCGCGTATGGAGCCGCCGTGGGGTCAAGTCACAGAGGCGACGCCTGACAGCGCAAGGGGTTGTTGTTTAGTCCATGCGGCTGTCGGGGTTGGGGACGGCGGAAAACTTCTTCAGGAGCCGTTTTGCCCTGAAGTAAGCCCTGCGGACGGACGGGACGGGCGCGTCATACCCGTCGCCGAACACCTCCACATTGAAGGGTTCGCCCCGCTCGTTCGCCATCCCGATGTAATGCGTCAGTTCCACGACGGCTTCGCGGTAGGTGGTAGTGGCGGGGATTTCCTCGCCTATTCTCGACCCGTAGCCGAGGTCTTCGATGACGCCCTTGTACTGCTGGAAGTCGCTTTGCCTTTTCATGTCCGCTCCTTTCGGGGTTCCTTTCGTTTTCGTTTGTTTTCGGATTCGGATATCAATACTCGTAGTAGTGAGGATTGTATGATTCAACAAACCGTTCGAACGCCTCGCGGTCTGCGACGATATCGAGCCTGTAAGCCGTGTAAATGTCGCCGACGACAGAGCCGTCGCGCTTGCTCCAGATGCTGTATGTCCTGACGACGCCCCATTTGCGGCCGCGATGCCAGCCGCACAGTTTTTCGCCCGTCGATATTTCCCTCCCCGCCGTGGTGTTCCACAATATAAGCGGTATCGCCACGCGCACCGTCTTGGATTCCGTTCCGTGGACATTCGCGGTCACGGTCTTCATCGTTTTGCCAGTTGCCATTTTTCGCGTTCCTTTCTTTCGCGGGTCAAAGTTTTCAGCCCTCGACAGGGCAGGGTAATTTCGCCGTATCAACATCCGCCGCGAACGACCAGCCGCGCTTCTCCAGCCCCTTGGCGAGGAGTTCCAGCACGTCGGCCTTCTTGTACTGGCGGTATTCGTCTTTGAAGAAGACAAGTTTCGCCGTCACCTTCTCTACGACCTTCGTGCTGACGCCAATGTAGATGGACTGACGCTTCTCGCAGTCGTAGCGGCGAATCTTCTCCGTGGCGAGTACCGCCCCGGCGACGAGACGCTTCTCAATCTCGGCGAGGCGAGCGGCCTTGGCTTCCTCGGCCAACTTGCGCTCAAACGCCTCCGCCTCATTGCTACTGATGCTGTAGATGCGGCGGGCGCGTCTGTAGGCCTCCCATTCGGGGATGGCGTTCAACGCATCCTGCATCTCCTGAAGATGGGTGACGAGGTAGCCCATTAGGGCGCAATAGGCGATGCCGCCCTTGTCGCCAGCCTTGATGGTGCCGAAGCAACAGGTGCTAACCGAGAGGACGCGGGGATTGCCCTCCTCCGCGTCGCGCCACGAGTCGTTGCGGAAGTAGAGGTCGATGTCGTGGAGACGCTCGCCGTCGATTTCGCCATCCAGCGTCATGTAATCAATATCGCGGAGTTCCCCGTCCTCGCCCTTGCGGAGCGCGAAGCCGCTGACGCCGCTGGCGGCAACGGCGTCCTCGATGATTTTCGCCATCTGGCTCGTAAGCCCCTTGCGGATGCAATAGAGTTCGGCGCGGCGCATCTCGGCGACGGCCTTCAGGTTGGCGAGGCGGACTTCGTTTGCGTTGATGATGGAGTTCATTGTAAGGTTCCTTTCGTGTTGGTTTGTGGTGGATTAGGCGTTCTTGTCTTCAAAGACGTTGGCGAGGTAGTGACCCACGCTCTTGTAGCGGGGGAAGTTGAAAGACATCCCGCCGACAATCATGTACCTGTCGTTCAGGATGCAGACGCCCACGCCAGTTCCAGCGAAGCGGCTCTCCAGCAAGAAGTACAACTTGCTGACCATTTGCGTCACGCTCCAGCCGAAGCCGAACTGCGCGGCTTCCTCGCGGACGATTGCCTTGATTTCTTCCTTATTCATTTTCTTGACCCTTTCGTTTTTTGACCCTCCCTTGGGGGGTTTATCACCTTGATTACCCTTCCCGCAGGAACGGCAATATTATAGCATTTTTTTCGCTCGTTTGTAAATGGGCGAAAAACCCCAGTAAAAACAGTGACGCGGAAGAGGTAGTCGCTCCGCGTCCCCTGTTTTCGGGCGAAAAATTACGAAAAATTTTTTTACCCCTGTAAAATAAGGGCAAAACGGACGTATTTTAGGCGTTCAACCCGTCGGGAACGGCATTTTCGGGTTTTTCTGCCAGAGAAAACGGCTCGCCATCATACCCGCCCAAGTCGGCGGTCACGGCGACCTCGATACGGGGTTGCGACAGCGTGTACCGCTTGCGGAGCAGAAGGGTCGTGACGAACCTGTCGTCTGGGAACGCGCCAGCCTTCACAAGCGCGTCCTGAAACGCCTTGTTTCGATTGTCGAGGTCGCCGTACAGTGCAGACACGCACGGCTGTCCGCCGCGTCGAGCCGCCTTCTCCCTCTTCGTCCCCGTCTTCGGGAACGGGAAATAGTACTTCACGCCGAGCGCGACCGCTCCGAACGGGGCGGATTCCTGAACGGCTCGCGCCAACCGCGCATACGGCCTGAACGCGGCTTCCACGCGGAGCATCGCTTTCCGCACCTTCGGGTTCGTGATGATGCGCTTCAGGCGGAAGGACATAATCTTCAACTGCGCCGACGACAGCGTAGAAGGGTCTATCAGGAGCGTACAGCGCACGGCGTCAATCCTCCAGCACGAGCCATTGCAATTCCCAGCGGACGCGCCTCGGCTCGCCGCCGCCTACGCACGGAACGAGGTATCTCTTCAGCGAGACGAGTTCCGCCCGTGGGAACTTCAGGCGGACGCGCCGCTCCAATGTGTCAATCTCCACGTCCTTAGGTCGTGAGCCGCGTCCGTACTGCGCCCACGCGAATAGGCGCAAGCCGCACCCGCGCCCGTCGTCCCGCGACGAGGTTTCCCACTCCGTCACGCGCCCGTACCCGCTAACGGCCACCGCTACCCCTCCATCATGATGCGCTTCAGTTCAGCAAGAGCGACCTCGCGCTCCTGAAACGCCTCCATTGCGTCGCGCTTGCAGATGGCCTCGCGCTCCACGGAGTCCACGTACCGCTCCATATAGCCGCGAAGGGAGATAAGTCGCTTCCCGAAGTCCTCCGCCTTACAGCGCACGAGTTCATGCTCCCTTGCGAGACGCCCGAACGCGGCGGCTATGGCGACCACCCTGCCCCGCGATACCGTGACGGCTCCGTCGCCAGCCTTCTTCGAGAGTTCTGCCAAGGCATCCCGCGCCTCGTCTGTCGTCATGTGGTATGGGACGCTTTCGGCATCCTCGCCCCTATTCGCTTCATCGCTCATATTGTCCTCCTCCGCGCCCTTGTGCGCTCTTGCGGAAACTGCGAGCGGCATCCTCCGTGGCCTTCGCCTTCGTGACGCCGTAATCGAAAAGTATCTGGTCGTTTATGGCGTGCTTCGTCATTCCAGCACCTCCATCCCGCACACAACGCCGTCTGGTGTGTAATCGAACCGCACCCTATGAATCTCGCTGTACCCCTTCGCGGCGAGGTTGCGCCGCCTGTTGCGGAGAGTTGCCTGTACAGCGCGTTCGCGGCGGCACTTGTCGCAGAAGCGACGCGACGACTTCTGGCTCTTGACCTCCATCGCCACGCGCTCCCCGCACTGTCGACAGTACCGCTGTACGGTCACTTGCCGCCTCCATCCGTCTGACAGTCAAGAAGGTCGCGGAAAGCGGCCTGTTTCGTTTTCATACGCTTCAGGGTCTCGTCGGCGGCTACGCTCTCCGCCTTCTCCGCCTCGACGTATCGGCGTATGCACGACAGCACCGCTTCGAGAGTGGCATTTTTATCAATAGCACGTTTGCGCCAGTTGTCGCGGCTGGCGTTCACCTGTCTGACGACACCCTCCAGCCGACATACCTCCGACTGAAGAAACTCCACCTTCTTTGTGAGTTCGGCGTTGCGCTCCTTTGCCGCGTCAAGGTTCTTCGCAAGACCTTCCGAGCAGTCAGAACGCGGTTCTATCTTCCCGCCCTTTTCTTTCTTCGGCATTTTGCGCCTCCTTCCTTTGCCTGTCCTTGCCTTCGGGACACTTGCCGCCGTGCGATTTCAGGCAAACCCGGCACTGGCAGGGCATATCCCCGATTTCACAACAGCCTATCGCGTAGCACCAGCCTATCGCACGGCACATATTGACGCCTGTTGAGCGGTCGAGTTTCCTTTTGTCGCACGGCGGCAGTTCCATAAAGCGTTCTCCGCCTTACTTCCCGCAGGACTTGCACCCGCCCTTCTTGGCTGGCTTCTTCGCCGCCTTGATGGGCTTCGCGGCCTTCGCCGCCTTGGTTGCCTTCTTCGCTGTGGCGACCTTCGCCGCCGCCTTTGTCTGCTTCTTCATCTTGGGTTCTCCCTCTGTTATACCGCCGACACCATGCCAGCGGAAATCGTCATGCGCCCGTCGAGCCGAATCCACCCTCGCCCCGCTCCGTCTCCGAGAGCGACCCGTGCGTCTCTACGGGGTTCGCCCGAACGACAGGAGCGAGGACTATCTGCGCTATGCGGTCGCCAGCCGCGACGGACACGGGCTTGTCGGAGTGGTTGAACAGCGTCACCCCTATCTCGCCTCGGTAGCCCATATCAACTGTGCCGAACGCGGCGACGACGCCCTTCTTCGCCGCCAGTCCAGAGCGGGGGCGAATCTGCAATTCGTAGCCGCTCGGTATGTCACAGGCGACGCCCGTGCGCATCTTCGCCGAGTGGTACGCGGGTATCTCCGCGCCCTCCAGAGCGTAAACGTCCATGCCGCTGTCGCCATCGTGAGCGTAGCGCGGAATAACGGCATTCTCCTCCAGCCGCTTAAACGGCAATGTCACTGTTTGCATTGTTCTTTTCTCCTTCTCCTACTGATGTACCTTACCGCGTCTTCGCGCCCCCAGCCGTAGCCGAGCAACACCCCGAAGACAGCCCCGGTCACGAATGTGACGAGCAATACAAGACCTATCACTGGTTGCATGACGCGCTCCACTTCTTGCATCCAGCCGAGTTCACGGACTTCAGGCATCCGCAGGATTTACACCCGTCGTTCAAGCACACGACGTGCGTTGCCGAGTGCGGCTGTATCGTATGGCAGTTTCCGCACGTCCTCTTCTTCGCCTCCTCCATATCACCAGCGCGTAGGACGCGCCGCCTCCTTCCTTATTTCTGATTGCTCCTTGGCATCTGTGTGTCTACGCTTCTCGCGCTCCTCGTAGGCGAGTCTCTGGCGCGTTTTGTACTTCAGCAGAACCGCCTCCGCGTTCGCTATGTGGTGAAGTAGTTTGCTCGCCTCCACGCCGTCCTCCACGCACTTCGATTGCCACTTCTTCGCCGCTACGACGACGCTCTGGAGGTCGCCGACCGTGATGATGGCCTTTATGCCGCCACCGCTCCTAAGTTTGGACGCCATCTTCGCCTTGCCACTCCGCGTCACGCGCTGGAATCCGTCGCCCATCATGGAAAAACCTCCCCTCCATCATCGGCGGGAGCGTCCAACGGCAACTGCAACTGCGGGTCTTTCGCTCTGTCGCAAGTCCCCAGACGACTCACGGCGGCATAGCCGAGCGGGTAGTCGTGCGCGGCAAGAGCCTCGCCCAGACGTCTGCACTCGCCCAACCCGCCGTGGTAGTTCATGCAACGTCCGCAGACGCAGACCGTGGACGCTTTCGCGTTCGCCTCCGACACGAGGTGGTACGACGGAGCCGTCTTGACGAGCAACTTCAGTATGTGGCTATCAATCATAGACACGCTCTCCACATTCCGCCGCAGTAGTCCGCTGGCGGCGCATTGTCGGCGAACAGTCGCCGACCGATTTCCTCCGCGATTTCGGTCGCGGCTCCGCTGTATACACCCATCGCATTTCCTTTCAAGTGCCGTGCGGCGAACATTCCGCCGCTACGTGTGTATTGTATCATATTTTTCGCCCGTTTGTAAATGGGGAACAATCGCACAGGGGCGAAGGCTCTCTGGAAGGCGTCGCCGCGCAACCAGAGAGCCGTCGCGCAACCTATGCGCCCTTCCCATCGACGTAGCCCCACTCGTGCCACTCTGCCGCGTTGCGCCACGAGGCGCGGACGCGGTTGCGGCGGCAGTACGCGGTAAACTTGGCTATGAGCCGTTCGCGCTCCGCCTCGTCCCCGCGTGTCGCCCAGTTGAAGAAGTGGAACGTCGTCTTCAGGACGCGCCTACCTCCGTACTTCAGGGCGAAGTCGCGCTCGAACGCGACGGCGGACTTGCAGTATATCGGGTTCTTCGGTCGCATGGCTCACCTCCGTCAGAACGGCATATTGTCAATGTCGTCGTCAACGGTGTCCGACTGTCCGCCGTCCGCTCCGTCGGCCTGTGCCGCGTCGTCGCCGTCGTCAATCTTGATGAAGCCGATGCGGTTGCTGGAGAAGTAGCGCGTCCGCTTGGTCTTGGGGTCTTCCCACGCCCTGCCGTTCGGGTAGAACTCGATGCGCACAACATCCCCCGCCTTGTACTTGTCGAGGAAGTCGCACTTATCGCCCGTCGCCTCGAACGGCACGGGGTTCGGGTACTTCGCCCCGTCCTCCGCGTCGTCCACGACGATTACGCGCTTTCTAAAGGGACGCTCTGGATTTTTGCCCAGCGTCTCTGTCTTCTCGACGGTCACGACGCGCCCGACGAATACGCACTTGCTGTCACTCATTTGTCTTTCCTTCTTTGTTTTGGTTCCGAAGATACTCCGCCTTCGGTAGCGGGTTCACGAGACGCTGAATCTGCCTCTGCATTTCGGCGTCGTCGATTTCGTGTTCAAGCCAGCGCACGATGTGTTCACAGGCGAGGAGTAGTTTATCTTCCCACACCTCCCCCACATTGCTGGTCTTCTTGGACGGCTCGTAGCCGAAGACGGCTTGCGCCTTCTCCAGCAACTTCCACGTCCTCGCGTAGCACGTCGCCGTGATTGCGAGGTGCGGGAAGTAGGTGCTTTTCACCTCGTCCCCGTTCTCGTCCACGACCTTGCGCTTCTCGCGCTTGCTACCGATACGGCGTAGCGTGTAGCGTTCGTCCAGTTTGCGGAGGAACGCTGGCGCGGTGTAGTTCGCCGCATTGCGCTCCAGTTGTTCCGCGAGTTCCGTTAAACGGCTCATAGTATCTCCCTTCCGTTTTGTCTGTTATACTCCGAGTTGCGGAGATAGGCGTAGTCCACCAACGCCTCGCGTTTGCTTTCGGCGGGAGGCAGGACAAAGCACTTGCAACACTCGTAGATGCGGTCAACGACGTGCGGGTCGTACTTCTCGACCAGTTCGTCGTTCGTGCAGTTCGTAGTGATGTGCGTCCGCGCCCTTCCGATGCGGAGCCTTGCGTCCAACACGACCTGAAGCGTGTCGAAGCGCGTCCCGTAGTTGCTCGCCCTGCCCGTCTCCCAACCGATGTCGTCGAGAACGATGTCGCGGCCAGCGAAGTTATCGAGCCATTCGCCCAAGTCCTCGTACTTCCAGAGGAAGCACTGGTTGAACGACAGCACGGGCAACGGCTCTGGGTTTAGGGTCTGGAAGAAGAAGGTCTTTCCAATCCCCATCCCGCCCGACAGGAGGACGCCGTAGCCCTGAAGGTAAGCCTCCAGAGCCTTCAGCGACGCCTCTGTGTGGATGTAGCCGCGACGCGCCATCGCCTGTGCCTTCGCCGCGAGTTGTTCATGCGTGACCGCTGGCGGAGCCTTGCGATGGTACATGGAGAGTTCCTTCAGCACCTTTGCGTAGTCCATCAGAACTTCCTCCTTACCCCCGACAAGTTGCGCACGGGCGTAGGCGCGTCCTTCGGTTTGGGAGCGGCCTCCTCACGGCGGCGATTCTCCCACGTCCGCACGGCGGCTTGCCAATCAGTCATGCGGTTCTTGCCGACCTTCCATTCCTTCTGTTCGTAGAAGTCCACAAACGCCTGTGCGTCTATGCCGTTGTTCCGCGTGGAACAGTATTCGCGCACCCATTCCACCTTCGGCGGTATGGTGTTCTTCTGCGGCGGCTCCGCGTCGCCGTCCGCCGCCTTGCGGTGCTTCAGCGGCTTGGGCGGCAAGCCCATGTCGAACTCCATCTGCGCGTCCTCGCTCTCTTCGTTGAAGCGCACGAGGTCTTCGTATGTCAGCCCGACGGCCTGAAGGTCTTTGACGACCCAAGCCCATTGCCGCGACTGCTTTCCGAAGTTCCGCTGGAAATCGCAGAATCCGACGATGATTCCCTTGTCGGGATGCCCGTCCACGCGGCGGACGCGCTTGCCGAAAACGGAAAACACGTCTTCGCCCGTGAACGGGGTCGGCGGATTCAACTTAAAGTTCCACAACCTCGGATTGACCTCGAACAGCCCCACGGGGTTCGTTCGGGTAATCACGAGGTATAGGAACAGAAGTACATACTGCGACCGCCCAGCGGCTACGAGGTCATCCACCCACTTCTGGTCGAAGAAGGCGGAGTCGATTCTCCGTGATGTAGCCATTGCGCTCATCGCCCTCCTGTCAGAATACGGACGCGTCCTGCGCACGAGAGGCCTCTGCTGGCTTCGCGGCGACAGGTACGGGTTCGGGTTCGCGCTCCGCCTCTGGCTCCTCTGGCGTTTCAGGCTCGCCGCCCTCGTCTGGCGGGGGCAAGGCGTTCTGCGGCTGTCCCGTCAACTGCCTGACGGGTGCGGCGCGACGGCGCGACGGCTGGTGCTGGTACACGCCGTTCTCGCCCTCCTCCATGTCGTAGGCGTCGTTGTCGAGTTCCATGAGGTTCACGAGCGTAGGCGTGTTCCGCAGGGTCTTGAACAGGCGGCGGATGACGGTCTTCTTCGACATTTCGCCCTCCCACTTGTTCCATATCATCTGCGTCTTCGCGCACTTGCGCACGGCGGCAATTTCGCACGTCGTCATGAACGACCACTTCTTTTTGCCGTCGGGTAAGACAGCCCACGCGCAGTAGCCAAACACCTCGCCACGAGGCTGGCGGAAGTTTATGTTCCAGCGCGTTATCTCTCCCATCGACCACTCGAAGTCGTCGTTGGCGCACACCTCCTTAGCGTCGCAATCGAGGATTATGCCCTCGCGGATGGCGACGTCTACAAGACCCTTGAAGTCTATCGACACGTCCACGCGCTTATCGTCCCTGCCGAGATAGGGGATGAGATTGCAGTTGTAGCCGTCGGGCAGTACCTTTTTGCTCGCGCACCTGTAGAGCGCGTCCAACTGCGAATTGAGGGGGATGACGAGGAACGGGTTAGTCCACTGCCCCTTCTCGTTCCGCTTCCAGTGCTTCTCGACCTGTGCCTTACAGCACATTGCGAACTTATCGACAAACAACCTGTCGCCACCCGTCAGTTGGAGGATGACGTTGTAGAGGCTGTCCGCCGCGTTCTTGTCGTTGAGCCGCTTCAGGATGGCGACCTCTGGGCGTTCCTTGCCCTTCTTCGCCACCTCCATCGACCCCTTCGCCGCCTCCGTGGGTTTTACCGCTCCCGCGCTTGCCGGGGCTACTGCGTTGTTATTGTTCGTATCGTTCATATTGTACCTTCCTTTCATTTGTCGAGATTCTTGAATGTGATTCCGAGTTTGATTCCGTACTGCCGCAGGGCGATGAGTGCAGAACGCTTGCCCGTGATGGCGAGTCTATATGTCTCGTCGGCCTCCGTCGCAGAAGCCGCCGCAGGAGCCGCAGGAGCGTCCGCTTGCGGGGTCGGGGGACTGGGCGGGGTAGGCGTCGCGGACGCCGCAGGGACGGAATTTGCCGCCGCCTGTGCCTGACGCTTCGCGGCGAGTTCGGCCTTCGCCTTCTCCATTTCGTCACGCTCGGCGACATAGGCATTCACCTCCGCAATGATGGCGTTCATGTCGAACGAGGCGAGAGCGGCCTTGCGAGCCTTCATCTTCACTTCGTCGTCCGCGCTCTCGTAGTTCGCGGCGACAGCCCGAAGAACGCCCTTCATGCGCTCTATCTCGCCGTCCATCGCGGCTTCCACGTCGCGGATGTCAACGGATGAATTGACCCACGTCCCCTTCGTCTTCGGGTTCGTCCAGAGGTCGAAGAAGGAGCGAGCCGCCGCGCAGTCGTGGATGTCCTTATCGCGTGGGAACGCCTCGGAGAGTTTTGCGCTCCACACCCCAGCGCACAACTGCCGCTTCTTTTCGCGCCACATATCCTTCACCTCGGAGGTCTTCGTGCGGAGCGAATCGGCGGCTTCCGTGAGCCGCT
>Ga0310697_10007013_pt1 | contig 10649 bp, 5 predicted proteins | sample 172DNAGHGlowgp2_FD_203883 | JGI IMG/M metagenome (GOLD analysis project Ga0310697, IMG submission 203883) | Sheep rumen microbial communities from Palmerston North, Manawatu-Wanganui, New Zealand - 1728 DNA GHGlow gp2 (v2) (version 2) | ecosystem: Host-associated > Mammals > Digestive system >...
GTCCATATAAGTTCACGGCACCATATTCGGTGACGAACCAATGGATGTGGTTACGCGTGGTGACAGCACCTGAACCTAAGTCAAGGGTGGGCACGATTTTGTTGATGCCCTTACGTGTGGTGGATGGCATGGCGATGATGGCCTTGCCGCCTTTTGAACGTGAGGCGCCATAGACGTAGTCAATCTGTCCTCCAACGCCTGAATAGATACGTTCACCCAACGAGTCAGCGCACACCTGTCCCGACAAGTCGATCTGAATGCCCGAGTTGATGGAAGTCATCTTGGGCTGTTGTGCAATGATAAAAGGGTCGTTGGTGTATTCCACATCCATCAGCAGCACCTCGTGGTTGCCGTCGATGAAGTCGTAGATTTTCTTCGAACCCATCACGAAGGTGGAAACGATTTTGCCCTTGTTGAGTTTCTTGTTATCGCCCGTGATGACGCCTTTCTTAACAAGCGGCAGAATGCCGTCGGAGAACATCTCGGTATGGATGCCGATGTTTTTATGGTTGTGGAGGCACGAAAGGATGGCGTTGGGAATGGAACCGATGCCCATCTGTAGGCATGCACCGTCTTCGATCAATTCGGCGCAATAGCGGCCGATGGTTTTTTCCACTTCATTGGGCTCAGGCATGTCGACGGTGAGCAAGGGCGTATCGTCTTCAACAAAGATGTTGATTCTGCTGATGTGGACCAACGCATCGCCGAAAGTGCGCGGCACATGCTTGTTGACCACGGCGATGACGAACTCGGCGCTCTCCATGGCGGCCAAAGTGGCATCTACGGATGAACCTAACGACACATAGCCGAATTTGTCGGGAGGACACACCTGAATCATCGCCACGTTGCATTTGATGTAACGCTCACGATAGAGCTTCGAAGTCTCACCAAGGAACACGGGGATGTAGTCGGCGAGGCCTTTCTGTACGCTCTCACGTACGTTGGCGCCTACGAAGAAGGCATTGTGTTGGAAGATGCCCTCAAACTCGGGGTTGACATATGGTGCGGCACCCTCGGTATGCAGGTGATGGATGTAAACGTTTTTGAGTTCGCCCGCACGACCTCTGTCGCATAAGGCCTTGACTAAACATTGTGGAACGTTCGATACCGAACTGATGTGGACATGATCGCCCGACTTGATGACTTTGACGGCTTCCTCGGCCGTAACTGCTTGATATTGTTTCTTCATAATATGACTAACTTCAATTCCCGGAAGTCTTGTTTAGCGACTTGAGGCAGGTCTTCTGACTGAGGTCTCGCATTGCCGCCTTCCCGAAAGACTGGCTTTCAGTGGCATTCATGGCAAGCGTTGTAGCCATCACAGCAGCGGGAACTGTCCGGGATTCTCACCCGATTCCCTATTGAGTCCGCAAGGGACACCGCAAATCGACGGCAAAGATACTGCTTTTTCTTTCTGGCGTTACAAAAGCGGGCGATTATTTTACACTGCCATCAGTACCAGCAATTGCGCTGTGAAAATACGCAAAAACATAGTCAGCGGATATACCGTTGCGTAACCCATGTTGGGCAGTTTGCAACCTTCGGGCGCCACGGTGTTGGCGAAGGCCAAAGTGGGCGGGTCGGTGTGTGCGCCACCAATGAAACCCATCAAGGTGTAGTAGTTCAGCTTCAGGACCAGACGTCCGAAGAGCGTGACCAAAATGGGCGGCACCATGGTAATAATGACACCATAGACGACCCACATATAGTGCTCCTGTACGGTGGCTACAAATTGTCCTCCAGCGCTTAGCCCCACACCAGCAAGGAAAAGCGCGATGCCCACCTCGCGCAAGGCATGCACGCCTTGACCCTCAGTGAAGTCGGTGCTGAACCAGCCTTTCTTGACGCCCAGCCAGCCACCGATGATGGCGACCACGAGAGGACCGCCAGCCAACCCTAACTTAATGGGTGCTTTCATGCCTACAGGAATCGGGATGGAGCCAATAATAATGCCCAGGGCGATGATAACGAAGATCGGAATGAGCAGAAAACCACCTTTTTTTGAGTTTAGAGTTGACGGTTTAGAGTTGAGAGTTGTTTCTGATAGGTCGGTGGGCTCTTTTGCCAAGTCGATGCGGCAGAGCGGACGCAAAAGGATGCAGGTCACAATCATGCCGACCACCGCAAGGGGATAGGCCACGGCATAGCCTGCTGCCAAACGGTCGGCAGCACCTTCAATGCCTAGGTCGGTTACAGCTTGTTGGGCTGCCGAGAGACCAGGCGTGTTGGTGATGGCACCAGTATAGACGCCCGCCATGTCGGCAAGGTCCTGATGGGCGACTTTGGCGATGATATAGGTGATGAGTACGCCTAGCGCCACGTTGACCAAGGCCATCAAATTCATGGCCAAGCCGCCTTTTTTGAATGAACGGAAGAAGCCGGGACCTACTTGCAGGCCTACAGCCACCACAAAGAGGATCAGGCCGAACTCCTTGATGACGTGCAACATCTCGGCGTTGAGGCTGACGCCACACGCGCTGAAAGCGATGCCCACAAAGAGCACCCAAGTGATGCCTAATGAAATCTTGGCAATCTTGATTTTACCCAATAACAAGCCTAAGAAAATGGATAAGGCGAGATATAAAACGGTGGGACCTATACCCGAACCAGTGAAAAGATTCAACATGATGATTGCAAGTTTAAAAAGTGAATTCGTTTTCGTCTGCAAAATTACTGGTTTTTTTTGGTAGGTGGACAAATTATTTGTTTTTACTTGCATTAGCGTCAAAATATGTAACTTTGCACACACTAATAATATAAGCCATGTTGCAAAAAGGAACGAAAGCCCCTTACTTTGAAGGGCAAGACGAGAACGGTAATCTCGTCAAATTGACGGATTTTGCCGGAAAGAAACTGGTGCTCTATTTCTATCCCAAGGACAGCACCCCGGGCTGCACCGCCGAGGCCTGTGACCTGCGCGACAACTACGAGCGCTTTCTAGCATTGGGCTATAACGTGCTGGGCGTTAGCCGTGATAGCGCCAAGTCGCACCAAAACTTCATCGCCAAATATAACTTGCCTTTCCATCTCATCGCCGATACCGACTTGACCATCCTGAAAGCCTACGAGGCTTGGGGTGAGAAAAAGATGTACGGCAAAGTGACTGAAGGCACGCTACGCACAACCTATGTTATTGATGAACAAGGTATTATCATCGATGCTATCGGTAAGGTGGATACCAAAAACCATACGGCACAGATTTTATAAGCCATGAAATACTTCGTTGTAGATGCCTTCACTGACCAGCCTTTCGGCGGCAATCCCGCGGGCGTAGTGCTGCTCGAATCAGATCAGTTTCCCGAAGAAAAGTTGATGCTGCAAATCGCTGCCGAGCTGCGTTATTCGGAGACGGCTTTTATCAGAAGGCATTCCGATAAGGAGTTTACTATTAGATATTTCACGCCCAAAGCCGAAGTGGAATTGTGTGGTCACGCCACCATAGCCTCATTCTATTTGCTGCACCATGAAGGATTGGCTTCGGGGACTTGCCTTAGCCATACGCTTGCCGGAGATTTGCGTATCGAAGCAGGTGAGAAAGTGATGATGCAGATGGCCATGCCGCGCATCGTGGCTACCATCGAAGAGGCGGATGAGATCTATAAGGCATTGGATGTCAGTGATTACCATCCGACCATGCCCGTGCAAATCGCCTATTCTGGCCTTCCCGACTTGATGATTCCCTTGCCCGATGTGAATGCTTTGCAGGCTTTGAATCCCGACATGGAGGCCATTACTGTCATAACGAAGAAATACGACGCGGTCAGTCTCCATGTCTTTGCCTTCGCCAACGATGGCTACACGGCCCATGTCCGCGACTTTGCGCCTTTGTACGGCGTGCCTGAGGAATCGGCCACTGGCACCGCCAATGCTGCCTTGACCTTCTATCTGCAACATAACGGGTGTCTTGGCGCCGAAGCAGATGGCTCGTTCATGCAAGGTGAGGCCATGGGTCGACCTTCTGTGGTGGCCACACAGATCCGAAAGGATGGGACCATCTATGTAGGTGGTACTGCGGCGATTGTGGCAAAAGGTGAATTGTGTGTTTAACTATTTCGGTGCCCCTCCACAAAAAGCATCATATTAGATGGTATCAGGCATCCCGTCGTAGCTTTGCTGCAAAGATGTTGTTATTGCGCGTCAACGGCCAAAAAACAATAATAAAAAGCTTCTAATTCCGTTTTCTTACCGTCGTTCGGCATGAATTTTGAACTTTTCTGCAGAACGTAAGAGAGAATTTTGTACTTTCGTCAAAAATTTTGACCTATGAGATCGCGACTAAGATTTTGCTTGATATTAGGTGTTTTGTTTTTTGTAACAAATTCTATATCAGCGCAAAAGCATATCGATAACTACGACCCTGAGGCTCTCTTCAACGAAGGAGTCCTGCTGTTTAATAACCAAGAATATGGAGCCGCGCTTTCCGCTTTTACCCAATATCGTGCTCAAGCCACCGATGCCAAGTCGCAACGCTGTGTCGACGCACAATACTATGAAGCCGTCAGCTCCCTCTATCTCGGTCAGGCCGACGGTCCGGCCAAAATCATCAAGTTCGTGAACGACAACCCAGGTAGCACTTGGGCGCGTCATGCCAATTTCTTGTATGCCAACAACCTGTTCCAAAACAAGAAATACAAGGACGCTCTGGCTATTTATGAGAAGACGGATGCTTTCTCCCTCACCACCGATGAGGCGCAACAGCTGCAGTTTAACATGGGCTATGCCTATTTCCAGACAGGCGACTTGGATAAGGCCATGCCGCTCTTCCATGGCTTGATGATGAATGAGGGCAAATACAAGGATTATGCCCGTTATTACTATGCACATATCCAATACGTTAAAGAGAAATACAATGAGGCGCTAGATAACTTCCGCCGCCTGCGCGTCCATCCCGACTATGCAAAGGTGGTGCCTTCCTATATCATGCAGATAGCCTACCTCAAGGGGGATTATAAGTCGGTGATTGAAGAAGGGCCGGGATATATCCAACAAGCCGACAAGAAACGCAAGTCGGAAATGGCGCAAATTGTCGCTGATGCCTATTTCCAGCAAAAGGACTACGACAACGCTTTGGAGTATTACCAAATCTATACGAAGAATTTGACCCGAGGCATCTCGCGCGAGGCCTACTATCAGATGGGCGTCAGCAAGATGATGAAGGGCGACTACAAGGGTGCCATATCCGACCTGCAGAAAGTGGCTGGAAGCAACGACATCCTTGCCCAATATGCCTCGTATTATCTGGCGTCATGTTATGCCAAGACCGACGAACTCAAATACGCGAGAAGTGCATTCTATACCGCTTATTCCGCTGGATTCGACAAGGAACTCAGCAATGAGGCCCTGTTCGACTATGCAAGGCTGAGCCTCATCCCAGGTGCCGACCCCTTCAACGAGGCCGTAGGCCTGCTGGATAGCTTTATCGCCGAATATCCCCGCTCGCCGAGGAAGGCCGAGGCTGAGGAGATGGCCATCTACCTGCTGCTCAACGCCAAAGAGAATGACGAGGCCCTGAGCCGTCTTGAAGCGATGCGAAAGAAAAGCTCGGCGTTGCAGACGGTCTACAACGAGCTCTTGTATGCTACGGGCATCGACAACTACCAGAAGGGAAGCTACGACAAGGCGCAAGTGTATTTCTCCAAGATCATGAATGGCAAGCAGTCGGCAGCCAACAAGGCCCAGGCCTGTTTCTGGCTGGGTGAGTCGGCCTATCAGTTGGGCGACTTCAATAAGGCAGGAAAGTATCTGAAACAGTTCAAGGAGATGGATGCCGCCGCAGGGCTGCCTGAATACAGCCTCGCCGACTACGATTTGGGCTATATCTACTATCAGAAACCCGATTATGACGCAGCAACGGAACGCTTCAGGAGTTTCATCCGTTTGGCTAGCGAGGACCAAAACGACCTCAAGAACGACGCCTACATCCGTTTGGGCGACTGCCAGTTTATGGAACGTAACTATGACAACGCCATCAACTACTATGATTTGGCCACCCGTGTCGGGAAGCGCAATTCGGATTATGCGCTCTTCCAGCAGGGACTTTGCTATGGCGCCAAAGGCAAGGTGAACCAGAAAATCAATATGCTGAACGACTTGATACAGACCTATCCGAGCACGCCATACTATGAACAGGCTTTGTTTGAGATCGGCAACACCTATCTCGTGCATGGCGACAAGCGTTCGGCCATAGCCAACTTCAACCGCTTGATCAAAGACAGGCCCCGTTCGAGCTACACACGTCAAGCGATGATGAAGGTGGGCATGATCTATTACAACAACAACCAGTACGACCAAGCCCTTACCAACTTGAAGAATCTGGTGGCTTCCTATCCCAATACCGACGAGTCGCGTGAGGCCTTGAGCATCATCCGCAGCATCTATATGGAACAGAACAACCTGGACGAGTATTTCGGCTATGTCAACGCCAACGGTGGCCAGGTGAAGGTGACGCAACAGGATTCCTTGGCGTTCGCCAATGCGGAAGGCTTCTATCTCGATGGTCAGTACCAGAAGGCACAGACGGCCCTGCAGTATTACTTCGATAACTTCAAACGGGGCGCCTATCTGCTGAAAGCCCACTACTACGGCCTTGAATGCGCCGAAAGGGTTGGGACGCAAGACCAGGTGATCACGCACCTTAATTATATATTGTCGCAACCCGACAACGACTACACCGATAACGCTCTGCTGAAGATGGCACGTATCGAATATGAGAAGGGCAACTATGGCAAGGCGGGTGAATACTACGAGCGACTGTCGCGCATCACCGAAGAGCCGCTCAAGCGTCTTGAGGCTCTCGAAGGCTGCATGAAGAGCAACTTCTTCCAAGGCAAATACGACAAGGCCATCGAAATGGGGGAGAGCCTGCGCCAGTCACGCGACTTGACCGAAGACCAGGTCAACCAGATTAACCACATCATGGGTAAGTCATATTTCGAGAAGGGCAACTACAACGCCGCCATCGAAAAACTCGACAAGAGTGCCCGCAACGACAAGTCGGTGTATGGCGCCGAGAGTGCCTATTACTCTGCCCTGGCTTCCATCAAACTGAAACAATATGACGAGGCCGAGAACAAGGTCTTCGATATCTCGGACAACTTCTCGAAATACGATTATTGGGTCGCCAAATCGTTCATCGCGCTCGCCGATGTGTATGTGGCCAAGGAGAATTACTTCCAGGCCAAGGAGACGCTCCGTAGCGTCATCGACAACTACAAAGGCAGCGACCTGAAACAGGAAGCCCGTGCCAAACTCGCCGAGGTGGAGGGCAAAGAGCCCAAGGTGAGCAGCAGCAATGGCATCGAACCTTTAGAACCATAGCAGTCCCGAAGGGACGCCAATTCACGACCTGGGGTGCAATTCCAGGAAACAACAAAATAACAAGATGAAGAGACAAATCATAATCACGCTCCTTGCCCTAATGGCCGTCACGGCTTTCGGACAGCATGACGAACAAGTCACGGTGGAAGGCAAGTTCCGGCCTAAGGTCAATAAGGTCAATAAGCTGCAACTGCAACCTGAGACGCCCCAGCCTTCTTACAGATTCCCCAGTTCGGAGGTGACGCCCAAAGAAGCAACACAGAAGTTCGCCCTCGATCTCGAGAAGATAGCCCCAACCGCTTTCGCGGCGAAAAACGATAAACTCGTCACCCCGACGGAGAACTTCGTTATGGCAGGCATAGGAACGCGGCTCTCGCCGATTTTCCTCTATAAGCATAACTCCATGCTGACCAAACAACTCGGCCTCGGTGTGGGCGTCAAGCATAACTCTTCGTGGCTCAATATCAAGGACTATGCGCCTTCGGGCTATATGAACAACGCCTTCGAGGTCAACCTTACGACGAGTCAGTTTGACGGCTTCCAGGTCGACGGAGGCGTGTTCTACAAAAACGACGTTTACCATTATTATGGTGTCAATCTTACGGAAACGCCTTTGACGGATGAACAGATCGAAAAGTACTGCCCGCGTCAGGCCTACAATAGCATCGGCGGACATATCGGTCTGGCACCCACGTCGACGCGTGCCGGTGAGCTGAGCCATTCGGGTAGCATGGATTACCAATACACTTTCGATGCATTCAGCTCAAAGGAACACTTCTTGGGCTTGGACTATGGTCTCGGTTATACCGATATGTGGTGGGGCCCTAAGGAGCGCCCTCAAAAGGTTGGCGTGAATGTGAGCTTCCAATACGATGGTTATGCCCCGGCAGGCTATGTTGAAAACCGTATCTTCTTCAAAGTCAATCCGTTTTTTGAGATGAAAGACGATTTCTACCGCATGCATCTGGGTCTGTGGATGGATGTCGTCGCTGGCGAAGAGTTGGAAGATAGACACTTTGCCCTTCGTCCCGATCTTAGCGGTAGCTTGTTTGTCTTGGACAAGAAACTGGAGTTCTACGCTGGCCTAAAGGGCGGTCGCAAGTTGATGCGATTCAGCGAAATCGTCGGAGACAACCCCTTCGTCTTTATCGCTTCACATGATGAGGTCCATGTGGTGAGAAACGAAAGGCTCTGTTTCGAAGGTGGCGTCCGCACCAACATTGCCGAAATCGTTGATTTGCACGTGGGCGTGCGCTATCGCCATGTCGACAATGATGCCTTTTATGTGATGGACGATATCGGTCCCGGCCAATTGTCAGACCTTTTCCATGACGACTATTCATACCCACGACTGTATAACACTTACGGGATCGTTTATGACGAAACGAAGACCGTGTCTGTCTTGGCCGATGCCCGCGTCAAGATGCGCAACAGCCTCACGGCCGACCTTGGCCTGGCCTATCATAGCTGTTCGCCTGCCATTCAGGAATACGCCTGGTATCGTCCCACGACGGAAGCCAAGCTGAAAGTGACCTACGATTACAACGACAAGCTGGCGTTTAACACCACCTTGCTTTATCAAGGTGGACGTTATGCCAAGGTCTCGGATGATGGTCCTTACTGGAAGTATCCCCCTCGGTTTTACGCTGAAAAACTTAAGAATGTTTTCGACCTCAGTCTCGGTGCCGACTATAAGGTGAATGACCAAATCACGGCCTTTGCGTTGATTGATAATTTGGCGCACCAAAAATACCAGCTTTACTACAATTATCCCGTTACCGGCATCCAACTCTTCGCCGGTGTGAAGTTGAAATTCTGAAAGCACCTCAAACGCCTTAAAAAGCCCCTTTCTGCGGATGGGGCTTTTTCTTTCCCGCGTACGCGAGATAATAAGGTGTTTCAAAAAATTGCCTATTTTTAGCCTCATAGAGCCATTTTGCGCCAAAAACAAATTTTTCAACTTTTTTGTGCGTTGTGCCGAAAAAAAGCGTATCTTTGCACCTTTAATTGAAAAACCCTAAAAATCCTAAAATGACTGAAGAAGAAAAAAGAGAATTGGCAAGCGAAGAATATGGTGCCAGTAAGATCCAGGTTCTTGAAGGCTTGGAGGCCGTGCGTAAGCGCCCGGCTATGTATATCGGCGACGTCCATTTCCGCGGCTTGCATCATCTGGTATATGAAGTGGTCGACAACTCCATCGACGAAGCCATGGCGGGCTATTGCGACAAGATCGATGTACGCATCCTGCCTGGCAACGCCATCAGTGTGCTCGACAACGGCCGTGGTATCCCCACGGGAATGCACCCCAAAGAACACCGCTCGGCTCTTGAGGTCGTGTTGACCGTGCTGCACGCTGGCGGTAAGTTCGACAAGGGCTCCTATAAGGTCTCTGGCGGTCTGCACGGCGTGGGCGTCAGCTGCGTCAACGCCCTTTCCACGCACCTCACCGCCGAGGTTTATCGCGAAGGCCAGATTTTCAAACAGGAATATGAATGCGGCAAGCCGCTGTATGATGTGAAAGTGGTGGGCACGACCGACAAGAACGGCACCCGCATTACCTTCCAGCCCGACGGCTCCATCTTCCAGACTACGGAATACGACTATAGCACCCTCGCCAACCGCATGCGTGAGTTGGCTTACCTCAACCACGGCATCACCATCAAACTCACCGACGAGCGTGAGAAGATGGAGAACGGCGAATATCGCAGCGAGACCTTCTACTCCGAGAATGGCCTCATCGACTTCATCGCCTACCTCGACGCCAACCGCGAGAAACTCATCCCCGAGCCGATTTCCATCTCGGGCGAGAGAAACGGTGTGCCGGTAGAGATCGCTCTGGAATACAACAACGAGTACAAGGAGAACCTGCACTCGTATGTCAACAATATCAACACCATTGAAGGCGGTACCCACCTCCAAGGCTTCCGCTCGGGTCTGACGCGTTCGTTCAACTCATACGCTGAGAAGAGCGGCCTGATGGAGAAGCTGGAGAAGCTGAAGGTGAAGATTTCGCCTGATGACTTCCGCGAAGGCCTCACCGCCGTCATCTCGGTGAAGGTGCCGGAGCCTCAGTTCGAAGGCCAGACCAAGACCAAACTCGGCAACGACGAGGTGATGGGTATCGTCAACTCCATCGTGGGACAACAGCTCTCCGACTATCTCGAAGAGCATCCCAAAGAGGCCAAGACCATCTTCGACAAGGTGACCTTGGCTGCCCAAGCACGTCAAGCGGCACGCAATGCCCGTGAGAAGGTGCAACGTAAGGGTGCCCTGTCGGGCTTCAGCCTGCCGGGCAAGCTGGCCGACTGCTCCGAGCGCGACCCCGCTAAGAC
>Ga0310697_10007019_pt1 | contig 10645 bp, 8 predicted proteins | sample 172DNAGHGlowgp2_FD_203883 | JGI IMG/M metagenome (GOLD analysis project Ga0310697, IMG submission 203883) | Sheep rumen microbial communities from Palmerston North, Manawatu-Wanganui, New Zealand - 1728 DNA GHGlow gp2 (v2) (version 2) | ecosystem: Host-associated > Mammals > Digestive system >...
TGCTGCTTGATGGCGGTGGTAATTTGTTGTAATTGAGATATTTGCAATAAAGAAGGGGTGCCTCCTCCGAAATAGACGGTCTTTATGGTCCCGCCATTTGTTTCGCGGCTACGCAGCGCCATCTCCTTTGTCAAAAAGCGAACATACTTGTCCATATCCTTTTGGTTCACAGTGGAATAGAATCCACAGTAAACGCACTTGGATTTACAGAACGGGATATGGAGGTATAGACCGGCCATAGTTTTTTGAAAGGGCAAAAGTATAATTATTTTCAATATGCAAACATGGGTTTTGTTCTGTGAATCATGTGTCGTTTTGGAAGAAAGTGTACATTTGCGGCCTCAATGAATGATTCTATGGTGAACTGTAAAACATTGATATCCAATTTGGAAGAGACGAATTTTCTCGAAAAAGAGGAGTTTGTCGAATTGATAGCGCAGCATTCCGAGGAGGATGCTCGTTTCCTGTTCGAGCGTGCTCGTGCCGTGCGGGAGAGGTTTTTCGGGAAGTCGGTTTATCTGCGCGGTCTCATCGAGATTTCCAACTACTGTGCCAACGACTGCTACTATTGCGGCATTCGTCGCGGTAATGCGTCCGTTGAACGCTACAGGCTCACGGAGGAAGAAATTTTGTGCTGTTGTGAAGAAGGCTATCAGTTGGGCTTCAGGACGTTCGTGATGCAAGGCGGCGAGGATGCCCATTTCACGGACGAACTGCTGGTGCGTTTGATCCGTGAAATCAAGAATCGGTATCCTGATTGCGCGGTGACACTGTCGTTGGGCGAGCGGACCAAAGAACGCTATCAGAAGTATTATGATGCGGGTGCGGACCGGTATTTGTTGCGGCATGAAACCGCCAATGCGCAACATTATGCTCAGTTGCATCCTGCGTGGATGTCACATGAGCGTCGGATCCAGTGTCTTTGGGATTTGAAGGAGATTGGTTATCAAGTGGGTACGGGTTTTATGGTGGGCAGTCCATACCAAACGCCCGAATATCTTGCCGAGGACATGTTGTTTATCAAGAAGTTGCAGCCGCAAATGGTCGGAATCGGGCCGTTTGTTCCACACCATGCCACCCCGTTCGCGAACGAGACGGGTGGCACGGCAGAGTTGACGCTCTTCATGCTGGGGCTTTTGCGCCTTATGATGCCGGAATTGTTGTTGCCTTCCACCACTGCGTTGGGCACCATCGACAAAACCGGGCGGGAGAAAGGGCTTCTGGCTGGCGCCAATGTGGTGATGCCGAACCTCTCGCCGGTATCTGTCCGGAAGAAATACGATTTGTATGACAACAAGATTTGCACGGGAGACGAGTCCGCGCAGTGTGTCAACTGTCTGGGTGTCAGGATTGCCACCACGGGTTACCAGGTTGAGGTCGCTCGCGGCGATGCGCCGGATTGGCGGCGTTAGAACCCTGCCGCAACTCTTCTCCTGTTCCCCTGCCGGAAACTTTTCGTCCTCGAGGCGGGAGACTTGGCATTGTGGTTGTCGTGCTGTAAGATTCTGACATCTGTACGCAAGTTGGCGATATCTTTTCGAAGCTCTTCCGTGTTTCTGTCCAGTTTCTCCGAAAGGCTTTCGATTTTACGGTCGAATTTTTCGTCCATTTTCACGATTCTTTTGTCCATCTTTTGTTCCAACCTTTCGAACTTTTCGTCCATTCTTTGTTCCAGATTCTCAAATTTTTCGTTCACTTTTTGGAATCTTTCATCCATCTTTTGCTCCAGACTTTCGAACTTTTCATCCACTTTTAAAAATTTTTCGTCCACTTTTTCGAATCGATCTTCCATCCTTTGGAAACCATCCCGCATGTCGGCCGATAGTTGGTCGATCTTTTTGACGACTTCTTTGTGACCGGTTTCCAGCTGTTTTTGTGAAAGTTCAAGGCGGGTCACTTTTCTTGTGGCGATGACGATGAGCCATGCGGCGATGCTGAGGACGCTTGCGATGGTCGAGAATGTCCCGACTGGACTCAGCAAAAAGTTTTTGAGAAATTCAACTAACGTATTCATATTCTGTTTTTTAAGGTTTGAAAAATATTAATTTAATTATAAAATTTATTATTTTTTAGTTTTTCGGTTTTTTAGAATTATTAAAGTGCAAATATAAAATTTTTTCGATTACACCGCATTCATAAAAAAAATATTTTTGCCGCCCCAAAATGGTGTGCGACCTGTAAGGTTTCTGTAATCACCGTTTTGAGTCAAAGTTAGTGGAAATGTCGAAAAAGAAGAGCAGTTCAAAGGGGAAAAAAATCTTGAAAACCATCGGGAAAACGCTGCTGGTGCTGTTTGTCATCAGCATATTGCTCCCGTTGTTGTATCGTTGGGTGAACCCTCCGATAACCCCGTTCCAGTGTGTCAGAGCCATTCAGGATGGCACGGGAATTCATAAGAAGTGGGTTCCTATAGAGAAAATATCACCGTATATGTACCGTGCCGCCATCGCATCGGAAGACAATTACTTTTTGGGACACAGGGGCTTTGATGTGATTGCCATCAACACGGTGATCGAGGAACGGAAAAGTGGAAGGAGACACCGTGGCGGCAGCACCATTTCGCAACAGACCGCCAAGAATGTTTTCTGCTGGCCGAGGAGCTCATGGGTGCGTAAGGGGGTGGAAACTTATTTCACTTTTCTGATAGAAACGTTCTGGTCCAAGGAACGCATCATGGAAGTTTACCTTAACGTGATTGAGATGGGACCGGGCATCTACGGCTCGGAGAAGGCAGCGCAGACCTATTTCCATTGCCACGCCTCACAGTTGACGGCGCATCAGGCCGCCCTCATCACGGCCTGCTACCCCAACCCTCGAAAGCGAAATCCGGCGAAGCCCACGTCCTACCTTCTCGGACGCGCTGCCAACATTGAGGCAAAGATGGCTAAATATGGCAATCCGAAGTTCACGGACGAATACATCTCCCATGTGCGCGAACGATACTTGGGTTCGGTGGAGAAGATGAAACAGCACAAGAAACGCCAGCAAAAGAAGCATAAAAAGTGAAAAACAACGCCCCCGTATGTGCATGGCATGTACGGGGGCGTGTCGCAGGATGTCGGGGCCTTTTATTTCCGCTTGAACAGGGAAACGACAAAGAGCAGCACCACAGCTCCGATGACGGAGACGATGAGCTCCCAAAGGAGTCCGGCTTTTTGGATGTGGAGCAGGCTCATGAGCCAGCCGCCCAGGAAACCGCCAATCACACCGACGATGATGTTGACGATCAGTCCGAAACCGCCGCCTTTCATCAACTTGCCAGCCAACCAGCCGGCCACTGCGCCGATAAGCAGGAAAAGAATAATACCTACTACGTCCATAGTTTTAGATTTTGGTGAAACAATGCCGCAAAAGTACAAAAAAGTTGAAAGCGCACTTCGTTGAATTTTATTTTTTTTGTGTACATTTGCGGCCGATTATATAATGATTATGGTTCCTTTTCTCACACAGTTTATAGACAAGGTTCTGGCCACCGATGTGCCGATGCATGACACCGCCATCATTCTGCCTAACCGCCGCGCCAGGAGGAAAATACAGCAAGATCTTCTGGAACGCAATGGCAACGTCCCCATGTTTGCGCCGCACATCTTCACCATGGAGGAATTCGTCGGCTGGCTCTCCGGATTGAAAGTGACGGATCAGGTTTCCCAGCTGCTCCGTCTCTATTCTTCGACCCGCGATTACAGGGGCGACCGTTTTGAGTTGCATGGCATCCTCTCTTGGGGCAGCGTTTTCCTTAAAGATATCAGCGATATGGACATGCAAATGCAAGATGTCCAGAATAGCCTGAAAGAGTATGCCGCCGCCGCCCGCTTTGAAATCCCTTTTGGAAAGGATGAACCGTCGGCAGCCGACCTCAAAAAAATCTATTTCAACGACTGCTTGGCGGATATTTACTTGGATTTCAAGAAGTTGATGAAAGAGCATGGGGAGGCGTACGAAGGCATGGTGTATCGGGATTGCGCGGAAAACATGCCGGAGTTGTCCGCCAAGATCCCCTTCAGACGCTTCGTCTTTGCCGGATTCTATGCGCTATCTCCCTCGGAATTGGCCGTTGTCAGCTATTTGCGGGACCATTTCCCTACGGAAATTTATTTCGACCTGGACCCGTTTTACTGCCACTTGGACACTTCCGCCCCGTCGAATGCGAATCAACAGGAGACGTCCTTCTTCATCCGGCGGAATTGTGAAAAACTCGGGATAGACCTCCAAAAGCTGGAGTTTTGCGGATGCGATTACGCCGAAAACCCGAAAACGGTGAATGTCGTGGCTACTTCTGGAAATATGCGGCAGATATATTGTGCAATTCGTGAGGTGAATCGGATTGTACAGCAAAAAAGTCAAAACGGGGCGGATTCGTCCGAGGACGATAAAACAGTGCTGGATATGTCCGATACCGCCGTCGTGCTTGCGGATGAGAATCTGCTTCTCCCGTTTTTGCTTTCCTATAAGCCTGAGAAAGTGTTAGTTAACGCTACGATGGGGATCCCGTTCGCCACCACTCCGGTCTATGCTTTGATCCAACAGCTGCTTGCTGTCTATGAATCTGCCGTTTCTCTCTCTTCCGATATAGCTGCCGAGTCCCTGTTCAGCGGTGAAATGGTCGAACAACTCTGGGAGCATGAGCTCCTTCGGTTGGCGAAACCGCAAGCCGCGTATTTCCCAACGGTGTTGAAATATTCGCAACTTCCGCATAGTGAGTTGTTTGCGAGTGATTCCAAGACGATACAGTCCCGTCTGTTTCCTACTGTCCTGCTTCGGTTCTGCCAGTTTGCCGAATCCGTGACGGTGGAAACGTTATACAAATCGCTGTGGAAAGAGGTGAACCGGATTCTCTCGGAAATGCAAACCGAATTCAACAATTTCTTTGCTGAAAATGAGCTGGTTGACTTTGCGTTTTTGAAGTTCGCTGTCACGAAGGAGACCTCCATGGTGACCATCTCTATGGAAGGCGATTCCACTAAAGGTCTTCAGGTGATGGGACTTTTGGAAACCCGATTGATGGATTTTAAGAATGTGATTATGCTTTCCGTCAACGAGGGGGTTCTGCCAAAGGGCATTACGTACGATTCTCTGTTGCCGTTCGATTTCAAGTTCAAGTTGGACGGCAAAGATGCTCTGCCCAATTACCTGTATCAGGACCAAGTGTATGCCTATCACTTTTTCAGATTACTTCAACGAGCTGAAAATGTGTCGCTTATATACAACCGGGCCTCTGATGTGAGCATCGCCGAGAGGAGCCGTTTCATTGCCCAGTTGGAGTATGAAGCACAGGTGCAGAATCTTTCGAATATAAAAATCAATCATTATAAACTGGATTTCAATTTGGATTTGCCGGCCTGTGAGCCGTTGAAAATCGAAAAGTCAGAAGATATTATGAAACGTCTTCATGCTTTCGAATTTTCCGCCTCGTCGCTCCAGGCATACATTGCCTGCCCGTTGAAGTTTTGTTTCCGTTTTTTGATGAGGATTCGGGAGACACAGGTTTTGGGCGACCGTATGGAGTCTTACGAATTGGGGACGGTTGTTCACGCGTTATTCAAGAAGGCGCTGGACGAGGTCGCCGCCGAACCGAATCCGGATAATTTCGGAGAGATAATAAACCGGCATATCGACCGCACAGATGAGGACGTCTGTGCTGAAATCCGAAAATTAAAAGGACGTAAAGATTTGTCTGACAGTGATTTGTCGCAAGGCCAATGGCTGATTAACCGACGGGTCATTGGGGAGACGGTGAACCGGTATTTGGAAGTGGCCAAGAGGGAATTGAGAGATCCTTCGTGGAAAATTACAGATAATGAATTGCAAATAAACCAGTTGAGATATCCCGTTGTGTCCGAGGACGGAAATCGGAGGATAGAGGTTGTTTTGACGGGTAGCCTTGATCGTGTGCAGAAGTGTGGCAATAATGCGATGATTTTGGATTACAAGACGGGAAAGGTGGAGGCGTCCAAGTTGCAGGTGAAAGTTCCTAAAACGAATAAAAAGAAGGCAGAGGCGGAGAATCAGGAAATGGCGGAACCGGATCCGCTTGCCCCGATTTTCGACAATCCTGATTATGAAAAGTTGTTCCAGTTGGTGTTTTATGCTATCATGTATGATTTCTATTGCCCTCAGAAGCCGGAAACGGTGCAGGCGGGTATCATCAGTACTCATGAAATCAATAAGAATAACCCAAATTATATTTTTCATGCTAGCATATTGGGAGATGGTGACTTGCTGAAACACAAAACGGATTTGTCAAAACATTTGGACAAACTTTTCCTGAAGATTTTTGACGATAAGACGCCTTTCCTGCAGACCGAAGATACAAAAAGGTGCAAGAATTGCGAATTCCTGCACCTTTGTGGTCGTCAGACAGTAACGGGAAGTTACTGATAGAAAGTCAGATTTTTTTCAAGCGGGCGTTCAACGTGTTGAGGAGAAGGCAAGCGGTGGTCATGGCGCCGGTGCCGCCGGGCACAGGCGTGATAGCCCCGCATATTTTCTCGACTTCGTCGAATTTCACGTCGCCGCAGAGACGGTAGCCTTTGGGCTGGTCGGGCGCGTCGATGCGGTGGATGCCCACGTCGATGACGGTGGCGCCTGGTTTGACGTACTCGGCGGTGATCATCTCCGGTTGGCCGATGGCCACGATGAGGATGTCAGCGCGGCGGCACACCTGCGGCAGGTTTTGCGTGTGGCTGTGGCAGACGGTCACAGTGGCGTTGACGCTCTTCTGTAACATCAACATAGCCAAAGGCTTACCTACGATGTTGCTGCGGCCGACAATCACGCAGTTTTTGCCTTTGGTCTCGATATTGCTGCGTTGAATCAGCTCGATGACACCGTGCGGAGTGGCGGGCAGGTAACACTCTTTCCCGAGGAGCAGGTTGCCCATGTTTTCCGGGTGGAAGCAGTCCATGTCCTTTTCGGGGCTCACGTGCGCCGTCACCTTTTCGATGGAAATGTGCTTGGGCAGCGGCATCTGGATGATGTATCCGTCGATTTCGTCGTCGGAGTTCAGGAAGTCAATCGTGGACAGGAACTCCTCCTCCGAGGTTTTGTCGGAAAGGTGATATACCGAAGAGATGAACCCGACTCCTTTGCACTGTTTTTCGATGCTGCTCACGTAGCTGAGCGCGGCGCCGTCGTCACCGGCGATGACCACCGCCAGGTGAGGGGCTCGAAAACCTTTGTCCAACAGGTCTTTGACTTTGCCTGCGATTTCCGTTTTGATGTTGTCGGAAATGAGTTTTCCGTCAATGATGGAGGCCATGGCTAACGTTGCAGTTTTTTAAGTTCCGCGGTTTTTTCCTCGATGGCTTTGGCGTTGGCATCCAGCTTGTTGGTCAGTTTGTAGAGTTCGTCGTTCATGCCCAGAAGGCTCTTTTGCAGCTTGGCTTGTGTTTTTAGCAGGGTCTGTTTTTCCTTGGCGATCGTGGAGATTTGTTCCTTCAAAGCGGCGTCATGAGATGACGCATATCTTTCCTGCAGTCGGGTGATCTCGTTGGTCTTCTTTTCCACTAAATCGGCGTTTTTCTTCATTTCGTCGTTGGTGGCGGTGATTTTGTCTTTCACCTTGGCTTGGTCTTTTTCAATAGATTGACGCTCTTTTTCAAGGGCGGCGATTTCGTTCTTGAGTTGTTCGATGCGCATGTCGGTCTTATAGACTTCCACGTCGTATTGCAGCTCTTCAAGGAAGGAAACGATGTTGCGGGAAGTGCGCGGGTCGGTGGAGAAGGTGATGCAGTTCATGTTGCCGGTGGAAACCACCAAGATCACCTGCGTGCCTTTGTTCTTCTTCTTGCCCACTTCGAGAGTGGTGAAGTAGATGTCGTAGCGGGCCTCGCCGAAAGTGGGACAGGTTTGGTTTTCATACACATGGAAACCTTTTTTCTTGGAACCTTTCAGGTTGAGTTTGCCTTCGAATTTGTTGACCAGGGTGTTTTCAACAATCTCGACGGGTGTTTTCTCGATGTTGGTGGTGAAGCCGGTCAGTTGGTCTTTGCCGTAAAGAGTTGTGGTCTCGCTGACCTTTTGTGCTGACAGTGAGCACATCACGCTGACAAAAGCGAATAAAGCGATAATTTTTTTCATCATTTTTTTTGTTTTTTTATGTTTGACATTAAAATATTTTCCGAGCGGCAAAAATAAAAAAATTATTTTTGCGCCCGATTTTTATGACGATAAAAGATATATTGCGGCAGTTTGACTTCCCGGTCTATCTCGCCCCTATGGAGGGCGTTACCGACGGGGCGTTTCGGCGTATCTGCAAAGAATATGGCGCGGATGTGCTGATTTCGGAGTTCATATCGTCCGACGCCTTGTCGCGGGTGGTGGAGAAAAGCATCCGGAAAATGGATTTCACTGACGGGGAACGCCCGTTCGGGGTGCAGATTTTCGGGAGCGGCGAGGAGGCGCTGGTGTCGGCCGCGAAGCTTGCGGAACAGTACCGGCCCGACTTCATTGACATCAACTGGGGTTGTCCGGTGAAGAAAATCGTCAGCAAGGGCGCCGGATCGGCCATTTTGCAGGACATTCCCAAGATGGTGCGACTCACATCGGCGGTGGTCAGGGCGGTGCAGCTTCCAGTGACGGTGAAGACCCGTTTGGGTTGGGACAGCACCGACAAACCGATTGTCGAGGTGGCCGAAAGACTGCAAGATGTTGGAATCCAAGCGATTGCGATACATGGTCGCACGCGGGCACAACAATATGGCGGAGAAGCCGATTGGACGCTGATAGGGGAGGTGAAACGCAACCCGCGGATGACCATCCCGGTGATCGGGAACGGCGACATCAACAGTGCGGAGCGGGCTGTCCTCTTCCGGGAACGCTACGGCGTTGACGCGGTGATGGTGGGACGCGCCGCCATCGGAAATCCATGGATCTTTCGACAAATCAAGGCATTACGTAATAATGAAACGTTGCCGGAACCCACATACGAAGAACGAGTCGACCTGGTGATGCGGCATCTGCGCGAGAATGTCGAAGCCAAAGGAGAACGCGCCGCCGTGCTGGAAATGCGCACTCAATACTCGGGATATTTTCGCGGCGTGTTCAATTTCAAGCCTAAAAAAATCCAGCTGATGGGAGCCACCACAGTGGATGCTTGCGAAAATATTTTGCGCGGCTGAAAAATTGTTTTTTTTTCGTCCAACTTTCGATTTTTTTTGTATCTTTGCCCCCTTAATTGTATATTAGTGCAAAACGGGTTTTGTCAGGAAACCATCTTGCGAATATACAAGAGAGGAAAGGATGTGGGGTTGGTTTGTAAAATGTTGAATATGAGTTATATAGAATAATAAAAAAAGTCCAAAAATATGAAAAAACTGCTATTTGTTTTGATGGCTGTTGTGATGCCTGTCCTGTTGTTCGCCCAACCGATGGACACCACAACCATTTATCAAGAAAATTTCGATGGAGCCAGCAACTCGTTCGTGACCTCCACCGCATTGGGTGGCCAGGCAAACGGAGACTGGCGTCTTGCCGGTGTCGGAATCTCCTACCCCGACTGGGCGCACAATTACGAGTTGTATAAGTCGTCGCCAAAGTGTTTCCACACGCCGGTGTACAACACAACAGGTAACTCCATGGCAACCAGTGGAATTATTCCTTTGAACACGACGGGCTTCGCGGTCAACCATGTGTACCTCGATTTCGACCACATTTGCAAGGTGCACGAGTTGGATAACGCCACGATTTTCTACCAGGTCGCCCAAGGTATGGATAACGACGGCAACTACAATTGGGGCCAGTGGAAACAGCTCATCGTGAGCAGTAACAGCGATTTCTATTACGGAGACGCGAAAAGCACGACCAATGCCGCGTTTTCGGGCGGTAAATTCAAAGACGGTATGTATTCCATCTGGAATGCAAACCAGATTACAGCCGTGCCGAACAACACCTGGTGGCGCCATGAGATGATAGACCTGTCTTCCTTCATCTTCGCGAACGGCACGACGCCCACCCATTTCCGCGTCCAGTTCCGTGAGGCCAAACAGTCCCCGTCAACGTCCGGCACGCACGACTGCGCCGGCTGGTATGTGGACAACGTGAAGGTGCGCCTTTCCAACTGCGAGCTTATTCCTCCGCGCATCACCATGGTCGCCCCGTTCTACTATAACGTGGGCAACAACTTCACCAACAATGTCGGCCCTTACACGATCAAGGCGAAACTGACCGATAACGACACCATCGCCGTGAACTTGGTGCAGTTCAGCTATGAGATCAACAGCGGTCCCACAGTGGTGGTGCCCAACACCAATGCTTTCTCCAACGTCGGTTTCACTACAAACGGCCACAATATTGACGCGCAGTGGGAGCTGCCGGCCATCTGTTATGCGGATACGATCTACTACCACATCTACATGGAGGACACCCACGGGAGCAAGGCTCGGTTCGACACGTTCTTAGTGGCGCACCACAACTACCCGAACATCAACCAGAATGACGTGCGCATGGACAGCTTGAGTTCGATGCCGCACTGTCTGATCACCGGCGTCCCGCAGCCGATAAGCGCCTACTTCACCAACCGAAGCGATGCGGCCCACTCTCCGGCAACTAACGGAATGACTTCCGGTACCTTCAAACTGGAGGTGCGCAACGAGAACGGCACGGTGACCCACACCAGCACCCACAACTGGACGGGCGACATCTGCTT
>Ga0310697_10007020_pt1 | contig 10645 bp, 7 predicted proteins | sample 172DNAGHGlowgp2_FD_203883 | JGI IMG/M metagenome (GOLD analysis project Ga0310697, IMG submission 203883) | Sheep rumen microbial communities from Palmerston North, Manawatu-Wanganui, New Zealand - 1728 DNA GHGlow gp2 (v2) (version 2) | ecosystem: Host-associated > Mammals > Digestive system >...
TGTTTTCGGAGATGAGACCCGACACCATGCCGGGTATCATCACACCACCGAGGTATTGGCCGGCGGTGCAGATGGAGAAGACTGCGGTGGAACGTTCGCCACGGGAGAAGGTGACAAGATAGAGGGTGTAGGCAGCGAAACCAAGACCGTAGCCTAACTGCTCAATGCAGACGCAGGAGCCAATGAGCCAAAGGTTGTCGGTAGGGACATAGCTGAGATAGACATAGACGATGTCGGGTAAGGTAATACAGAGCACAAGAGGCCACAAGCATTTCTTCAAACCCCATTTGGAAACGGCTCCACCGCCTAAGATACCACCTAAAAGAAGACCGATGACTCCAAGTGTGCCGTAGATGAAACCAAAATCGACATCGCTCATGGCCAAGCCACCTTCAGCTGTGGTGCGTGTAAGGAACAGCGGCACAATCTTGGTCAAGAGACCTTCGGGCAAACGGAACAGAAGGATGAAGCAGAGGGCGGAAATGAGGTGGGGCTTGGTGATGAAGACTTTCAAGGTGCGTCCGAACTCACGCATCTGCTCCGCGAAGTTGAAGCGATCATGCACCGTGGTCTCCACCTTGGGCAGGATGAAGGCATGATACATTCCCAGCAGGAACATCAGACCGCCAAGGATGAAGAAGACGACCATCCATGAGGCTGACACAGACTGCAAGGTCTCGCCCAGATGACCGCCCTGCATATAGCCCGCGAACAGCACCAGCCCTCCCTGTCCGATGACCATACCGATGCGATAGAAGGTGTTGCGCACTCCCACATAGAGTTCCTGCTCTTTGTCGGGCAGTCCGATGATGTAGAAACCATCGGCAGAGATGTCGTGAGTGGCACTGGCAAAGGCGATGAGCATGAAGATGACTAAAGAGGCTTGCAGCCAGAAAGAGGTGGGCAAGGTGAAGGCGACGAGTGCCAAGGCAACTCCCATGAAGAATTGCATAGACACAATCCACCAGCGTTTCGTCTTAAGATTGTCAATAATGGGACTCCAGATAGGTTTGATGACCCACGGCAAGCCGAGCCAACCAGTATAAACCGTAATTTGTCCATCGGTTAGTCCCAGTTCCTTGAACATGATGACCGAGATAAGCATCACCGCCGAAAACGGCAATGCCTCGCCCAGATAAAGGCTGGGCACCCATGAATACGCTTTTGATTTCACTTTTTCCTATTTTTAAGGTTAATTACTATTTATCACTTGTCTACACCCATTAGCAAATACTTTTTCGTCTTGCAGAGCGCCAGCAGAACCCATGCCAACGGAGCAATAGCCACACACAACTTGAAGAAGGTGCTATACCCCAGTTCGGAGCAGAGCCATCCAGACACCGCCATCGGCACCACCATCAGACTTGCCACCATCGGCAGGTAGAGAAAGTTGGTGACATTACGGTAACGCTGCTCGGAGATATATGGCACATACACACGGCAAACATTGAGCCCAAACCCAAAGAAAAGCTGGGCGACGAACGTCATGCAACACAGCAAGAACATATTGTCCAATTGTGGCTGCCGTGCCATCAGCATATAGGGAACTGGCGACAAGGTCAGCACCACAGCCGTCATGCCAAACATGCTCCTATTCCCATACCTTCTCATCAAGGCACGACCCAATGCAATGCCAATGGAAAATGCCAACACACCAATTGTTCCCTGTGCAAAACCCACATCCTGAAACGAGCAATCTAGACCGCCACGCTCAGAGGACGCCAAAAGGAAGAACACGCGTGGGTTGAACATAAGCGACTGAGGCAACAGTAAAAAGAAGAGGCTCAGCAGAATGGGGAATATGTGAGGCTTCTGTCGAATGCGCGACACGATGTGCCATTCATTCTTCACAGTATCCGCCATACTCTCGTACCGATAGGGCTGAGGCACCCGAAGATGCGGCAAAACCACCAAATTGAGCACACAAAACACAAGGAAGCCTCCAGCCACCAGCGAACTCTCCATCGCCCATGCCTTCTGATAACTGCGGAAAAACACCTCGAAAAAACCAGCAACGATGATGAGCACACCATACGTCACAACCAAAGCCATCTGGGAAGACACCATCTTTGTATTACCATACAAACGCTGCTTCCTCGGTTCAAGCATTCGGGCGTAATACATCCGAGACAAGAGTTCATGCCACGCACACAGGCAAGACAGCACATACAGGAACACAAACAACAGCCAAGCCCTCACCTTGGCTTCCGAAATATACACGGTGATGCCCATCAGACACACGAACATCGTCAGTTCCACCCAATGCAGACGCCGTTTAAACGAACCCGCTTTCCTCACCTTACTGTACAAATAGGACTTCATCACCCACGGCAAAAAGAGCAATCCACTATACAAGGCAGCCATCCCTTCATCAGCACCAAACTGCAAGAACATCAGCACCGCCACGAACATCACCACTGCCGCAGGTATCTCCTCTGCGACACAAAGACTTGGAATCCAAATCCACGGGCTATATTGTTTCTTCTTCACCACTCCTTCGTCAGTTCTGCATGTGGATAATAAAATGATAAAATCTCATCATAAGTAAACCCTTGGTCACCCATCACCGCAGCACCAATCTGACACAGTCCCACACCATGCCCCCACCCTTTTCCATGCAGGGTGAAGCCATCAGATGTCTTCTCCACCTCAAAAGCAGAAGAATAGAGATGCGACTCGCTCAGCCATTTCCTGATTTCCAATTCCTTGCCCACGGTGACCGTTCGTTTCTCACCCACTACCTTCAGGGTGATGATGCGCCCAGATGCACCACGTTCCATCGGGACAAGGTCAAGAACACGTCCGAAATCAATGCCAGACTTCCTCTTGACCAATTCACTCAGTTCCTCTGAGGTGTAATGCACCTCCCATCGGTAAAAATCTGTGGTTTCCTGATCATAGTTGTTCAGCACCTGCGAGAGAACACGAATGTCCCTTGTATTACAGTAAGGGTCAGGTTTTGTCACCAAATACGGATGACGTATATTCTCCCAACAAGACTCAAAAACCTCGGTCATACCTCCACAGCATTTCGAGAAGCGGGCATCACAAACCTTTCCTGCATACGTCAACACCAATCCACGGGTAGCCTCAATCGCCTCCACCACCTGCGGATTTGACTGACGCGTAATCCCTTGATAGCGCTGGCAATGGTCATCGGCACACACATCAAAACTCGTATGCGCTTCATTATCATACCATCGGAGGATGTGGTCAGGTGACAGTTGACAATTGACAGTTGACAGTTGACAATTGACAGTTGACAATTGACAGTTATCGTTATGGTTAAGAATGCGCAAGAGCCAGCTGCGTGAAATGACGGCATGGGCTTTCAAAAGTTCGAGCGAGGCATTGGCACTCATCTCGCTACTGATGACGCTAGTCAGATAAGTCTCTACAGGCAGCACATTGATGGCTCTCACCAGCCCTTCTTCCAACTTCAGCAATAAGGCTCCGCAAAAGGTCTGTTCCTCCTTGCGTTCCCAATGAAAACCGATACCGATAGTCACATCCTTCAATGTGAACGTGGCATTCTTTTCAACGGGTACAAAAAGGCGTTCCCCAGCAGATGGTACGAAGCGGCATTCCCCCACAAAAGGCTTTCCATTATGCATGTACACCGAATGGAAAACTACGTGCACTTCACGTGCCTTCATGATGCCCACTCTCACGCTTCTTTCCTGTTCCATATTGCTAACTTAAAACACATTTCTGTGCTCATCATTATTTACCACCTTTGACTTTCAGTACAATCTCCGCCTTCTCTTCAGGCGTGATGCCACATTCCTGGATGATGGATTTTGCCAATTCTGCATTCATCTTGTCGTAGTCACACTTTCGAGGCGTAATCAGCATGCCTCCCATATCAAGAGCACCGGGACTTACCAGCACCTGCTCATCCCCTTCCTTAAAATAGCAGTCAGGACGGTGTTTTGCACGTGGAATAATAACACTGACAACACGTTCATCCCCTTCCGTCGCACCTGATTGCGACCACGCCAAAATATTCATCATTGGTTCCGTTTCACCTTCGCGCACAGGAAGAGAGCGATACAGTTTCTCGAACAGCAGTTTGTTGGCATGGGGTGTGCGGGTGATGATAACGATGCCCGGACAGAGGTAGTTTCGAAGGCTGAACACACCCATGCCGTCAGCCGCCATACACCTATTACCAGCCACCACACACTCATCCTCACCGACAGGCAAGATGCAAGAAAGATGAGGCTGATAGAAATTACTCCAATCACGTTCCAATGGCACCACGCCCCGACTGCCCGCTTGGAAATGCATGTGGTCTGGAGCACTTGCACCGCACAGAGGACCATTATAGAAGACAAACATCTCCCTCAACTGCAAGGCAATCTCCATCATATCTTCGTAATGTTCCATAATCTGCTGTTTGCGATGGTGCCTCAACGGAATGGTGAAATGTTTGGGCAGAATTGGGTTTGGATTGAGCAGTAGGTAATACCTCTTCAGCAGAGGACTACTGATTTGTTCCTCCGGTCTATTCACTTCACAAAGGAAACAAGGGCGTTGTTTGAGGGTTGCAGCATCCACCTTCGCACCTGTTGACACGATACGGGCAGGATTGTATTGTGCCGACAGACGACATCCGTCCATCTCCATTTCCGCCACCGACACGTCGTTCAACCTCTCATAGTTCTCACGGGCTTTTTCCCAAAGGGGCAGTTGTGTTTCAAACAGATTGTTGGCAATTTCATCAGTCACACCGCCATGCCAATACTCATTCAAACGTTGGCGACCAATGATTTCAATGGTACGGATACTATCCTTATAACTATTATTGCGCGTCACCTGTTCAGGAGTCAGCGCCGCATCACTATTACCCTCCCAACGGCGGCACAAATACAATTCATCATAAATTCTGCCAATCTTATACTTGCGACAGAAAGCCAAGCCCACCGCATAGTCCTCACCATAAGACGTGTTCGGCATGCCAGTCTCGCGAAGCAACGGAGTGAAGAATGCACGTGGAGCACCCAACCCATTGATTCGTAAAGCATTATTACGACCATTCTCTGGTGTCCACTCGCGATGGTCAATCAACCCTGGAGGCAATGTCTCCAATTGGAAGTTGCACATACGATAAGAACCAATCACCATCGCACAATGTTCCTCATAGAACTTGTCCACGATGCGCTGCAAGGTGTCCGTACCACTATACAAGTCATCACTATCCAACTGAACGGCAAAACGTCCGCACCGCACATCGTTGAACGCAAGGCTCCAGCACCCACCTATGCCCAAATCCTTCCGTGTCGGAACAATATGCACCACACGGGAGTCTTCTGCAGCCAGCTTCTGGATGACCTCCGTTGTACCATCCGTTGATAGATTGTCCACCACCATCACGTTAAACTCAAAGGACGTGTGCTGTGACAAAGCACTCCTAATGGCATCCTCAATCGTTCTCACACGATTTCTCACTGGAATGACGACCGATGCTTCGCGTTCAAAATCGCAGCGTTCTACCGACACATCCACAATGCTTTCAGGTTCGATAAAAGCGCCCATCAGCTTAAGGTGTTTCGTACACACCTGTTCGCGCTCCCTCTGTACATCTCGATTGCGTGGGTTCACATAATCAAATTGTTTCTCCCCACTCGTTCGCAGATCCAGTTCCTCCTCCGTGTAGAGCAATTCGCCGATATGGAACATATCCGTTTGGGGCTTTCGTCGCAAACAGAACAACTGCACGTCATACCACCCAGAATACTTGTAATCCTCATTCGGAAAAACATTCAAATACTCCTGTAACATGGAAGCTTTGAACAGCATGACCGAACCAAAATCAAAGTCATCGCGTATGCTGCCTTGAGAGGGATTTAGAGTGGGGTATTTCATCGTCTCACCATTCTTCACCACATAGCGGTCGGCATACACTACAGAGGAGTCCACACTGCCAGCCACCGACCACATACGGTGTATAGCACGATAGCCGAAAGTAATGGAAGTATTTGCTGTACACACAAGTGCATATTGAGCATACAGCACGTCAGTTATCTTTTTGATAGTCGAGGAACTGCGGTAATCATCCACCCGAATCACTTCACAACCTTCGAACGGGCATGGTTCGTCTCCCCTCAACAGCACATAAATCATTCTCACCAGCGGCTCATCTTTCAACTGTTTCAATGTAACCGCTGTCGTCTCTACATCGGCGTAAAGCACAAACGCATCTATCGCCGTATTTATATTGCCATTCATATTGTATTATTATTAGTTGCTTGCAAAGGTAAGAAATAAAAGCGAAAACTAAAAACTAAAACCCAAAAACTAAAGATAAAAGGATTTTTTAACAGAATAATAGTCTTTGTCGCTGAAACTTTTCGATATTAGTTTTTAGTTATTAGTAAAAATCCGTACCTTTGCACCCGATTTGCAAAAATCCGAGTGCCTGAACACCTCGTAAAAACAGGCGTGTACCAGACAACCACGTTAAAAACCAGCGAGTGCTTGACAAACCTCGTAAAAAACAAGAACAAATGAATAACGTAGAAACAAAAGTTTACCCGAACAAGCAGGTAAGCGTTTCCTTCATGATTGCAGGAATCGTGTTCTGCATCTGCCTCGTAGCATCCAATCTTCTCGAAACCAAAGTGTTCCGTGCATGGGGTTCCATCACATTGACCTGCGGTTTCCTGGTTTTCCCAATCTCTTACATCCTCAACGACGTCATTGCCGAAGTATGGGGCTATCGTAAAGCCAGACTCATCATCTGGCTGGGTTTCCTCATGAACTTCTTCGTAGTAGGCTTAGGAGGCATTGCCTGCGCACTTCCTGCAGCTGTTGAGGGTAGTGACGACGCCTTCAAACAGGTGTTTGCCTTTGCTCCCCAAATTGCTGTGGCAAGTCTGCTCGCCTTCATCGTCGGTTCATTCCTCAACGCATTGGTAATGAGTAAAATGAAGATGGCAGACCGCCACAAGGGAAAATTCGAATTTCACTTCTCCATACGAGCTGTCCTTTCCACGCTTGTTGGTGAGAGTGCCGATTCCCTCATTTTCTTTCCCTTGGCGTTCTATGTTCTCCCCTACTTGTTTATGGGTGAGCCCCAACTGCCCTTGCCCATCATGTTTGAACTGATGATTACACAAGTCGTTGCCAAAACACTATACGAGATTATTGTGTTGCCCATCACCATCCAAGTGGTCAAGTTCGTGAAAAGATTTGACCGCACTGATGTGTACGATGAGAACATCAGCTACAATGCATTCAAAATCAGCGAAATCTAACAATCATCAATTTGTGAAACCATGGGAAAAGTTCGTGAAAACGAGGGTTTACAATCTCTCGGCAAAAAAACAGAATACCGTCAAGACTATGCTCCTGAGGTGTTGGAGACTTTCCAGAATAAGCATCCTGAAAACGACTATTGGGTACAATTCAACTGTCCCGAATTCACTTCTCTGTGTCCCATCACAGGGCAGCCCGATTTTGCCGAAATCCGCATTTCTTACTTGCCCGACCAGCGTATGGTGGAGAGCAAGTCGCTCAAGCTCTATCTTTTCTCTTTCCGCAACCACGGAGATTTCCATGAAGATTGTGTGAACATCATCATGAAAGACCTCATCAAATTGATGGATCCGAAATACATTGAAGTCACAGGCATCTTCACACCCCGCGGTGGTATCAGCATCTATCCTTATGCCAACTACGGACGTCCGAGCACGAAGTATGAAGAGATGGCAAACTACCGACTCATGAACCACAACATGAAGTGAGTCGGAAGGGACATTGGGTCACTTACGCCGCAAAATGATGTAGAGAATGACGGGAGCACCCATAATGGGGGTGATGGCATTAAGAGGAATGACGGTAGTAGGTGGCAAAGTGCAAAGGAGATTGCACAGAAGTGCCAGCACAGCCCCAGTAAGCATGGTGACGGGCAGGAGCACTCGATGATTGGACGTGCCAAGCAGAAGGAATGCCACATGGGGAGTGGCAAGTCCAAGGAAAGCAACAGGTCCGCAATAGGCAGTGATGACAGCCGTAAGCAAACCTGTGGCGAGCAGCAGAAGGTTGCGTGTGCGCTGGATATTCACACCCAGATTGACGGCATAGTGCTCACCCAAAAGGATTGCATTCAGTGGTTTGATGAGCAACAATGCCAACACAAGTCCCATAACACATAAAGTGGCGAAGATAGGCATTTGCTGCATGGAAACGCTGTTGAAGTTACCCATGCCCCAAATAAGGAAACTCTGAATATTCTCTACTGATGCGAGGAAGTTAAGCAGAGAAATGACAGAGGAAGTGATATAGCCCATCATAATACCAGTGATGAGCAACATGAGGTTGTTCTTGAGCAGGGAAGAAAAAAGCAGAAGGAGTCCCATGATGAGCAGGGAGCCGAGGAATGCCGCTCCCACAATGGCAAGGTAACCACTCCAAGAATAAAGCCCTGCCGTGATGGTGCCACCAAAAGAGAGCATGACAATTGCCACACCAAGATTGGCACCTGATGAGATACCGAGAATAGAAGGACCCGCAAGAGGGTTATGGAAAGATGTTTGCAAGAGGAGACCTGCCGTAGCGAGTCCAGCCCCTGCCAACATTGCTGTGAGTGCAGTAGGCAGTCTGGAGCCCAGAATAATGTAGGAGAAGGCATCGTTGGAGGAGCTTCCCTGCAAGAGAGTCTTCACCACATCGGTAGCGTCAATATGGACGGAGCCAAAGAAGATGTTGAGGATAAATAGTGCAACAACACCCAGAACCAAGAGACTGACACGTACTTTCATATCTATTCCTATCTACTTATCATTCCTATCTACTTCAGTTTTTCGTAGAAATACATGGGCTCATGGAGCTGTACTTCGGGGTGGGTGATTTGAATGATGTCAGAGAGCATGCGGTCAGGATGGAAGGGAGAGCGTTCGTAGAAGAACGACGTGCGGGTGTTGCAGCCCCATACATTGCCTTTCTTGAAAGCATCAAACCGACGATAGACATCTACTTCAGCTCCCAACTGAGCAAGAGTCATGGTCTCATCCGAGTCATATCGCATCAACCAAATGTCAGCATTGTGGGCAGTGGCATAGACCTGTTCAATCGATAGGGGCACGGAGCCACTCTGCTTATATTCAGGGAAAGCAGTCTGTGCGCCCGCATCAGCATAGAGTTGTCCGATGGTGCTATGTACGCCTGGCTGATACCAGACATTGCCATAAAGCTCTTCGGAGAGGATGCGTGGACAATTATCGGAGTTCTTGACCATTGCGCTCAAACTGTCGTAACGTGTCACCAGCGCCTCAAACATCGCATTGGCTTCTTTCTCCTTTCCAAACAAAATGCCGTAGAACTTCATCCATTCAGCACGTCCCAATGCAGTAGATTCCATATATTCGGCACACTCGACGATGGGCATGCCGAGCTGTCCCAATTTGTCATGTCCCGTGTTGCTCTCGAAAGGTGACACCAGCATGGCATCGGGGCGCAGTTGAATGATTCGTTCCTGATTGGGCGACATACCATTCCCACAATCCACCACTTCCTTGGTGAGTCCATGAATATACTCCTTCTCACACACACCACCAATACTCTCTTCCATACCAAGTTCGCAGATGAGTCCGCAATGCACGGCAGTGAAAACCAGCGCATTCTTAAGGGGAACATGGATGAGTTGAGAGTTGAGAGTTGAGAGTTGAGAGTTAGGGTCTGATGTCAGGATGTAAGTGCCCAATAGCCCTTCTCCCCAAGGATTGGCGAGTTTCACTTCCACCACATTGTCGCCATAGCGCACCATGGTGATGTTCTTGGCATAACGCATGGGGATGGTGTCGCCTTCGCCCTGAAGGGGTGAAGAGGTGTTGCCCCCGCACGACAAGATGAGTACGGAGGCAACAAGAAGGGGAAACAGAATGCTTGTTCTGCTCATGAACACATACTATTTACTCAACATATTTTACACCTGTGTTGAACACAACAGAGATAGGACCTGTAGCGGTATTCTCATACTTCTTCACAAGTTTACCTTCAGCATCATACTGGTTTGTGTAAGATGGCAATGCATAACCAGCATAACCTGTCTCTGGATTCTCCTGATAAGATACGATGAAAATGTTGCCAGTCACAGGGTCAGCAGCAATCACAGCAGGACTGAAGACACCCTGTGGACTCCAATTGGTTGTTGCACCCGTTGCAGCATCATATATCAGATAAGTGGTCTCGGCAGCACCATAAGGAGCATTCACTGTGTAAATCTTCTTGCCGTCGGTACACATGGCTGTACCGTCAACCACCTTTGTCACCTCGCCCGATGCAGTAATCTTGCGGACACCTGCACCCGTCTGATTCCAAAATTCATCGTACGTACCATAGTCCAAGCAATACACATCAGAGCCAACAGTCAGCATGTGCATAGGGTTAGTGATAGTTTCGTCCTTGATTTCTGTCACCTCTGCAGTTTTAGGATTCACTTTTGAAATAGAAGGTTTTTTGCCATTACCAAAGTCCGAGTTAGCTACGTAGATGCAACCATTTGCCACGGTCAGTCCATCTGGATATGAGCCTACAGCATAAGTAGTCCATTTGTCGAAAGTCAAGGTGTCAATAGCTGCCACAACACCATTGCCACCATTGTAGCTGTCGCCATAGAGGGTAACATAGAGTTTTCCGTTCA
>Ga0310697_10007021_pt1 | contig 10645 bp, 9 predicted proteins | sample 172DNAGHGlowgp2_FD_203883 | JGI IMG/M metagenome (GOLD analysis project Ga0310697, IMG submission 203883) | Sheep rumen microbial communities from Palmerston North, Manawatu-Wanganui, New Zealand - 1728 DNA GHGlow gp2 (v2) (version 2) | ecosystem: Host-associated > Mammals > Digestive system >...
CCCCCTCTCCCCCACCCCCCTGCTCTAAAAATAGGCAAGTATCGGCTGTTGAAAGTGCGCGAGGGGAGTGTAAAACTTTCAACGTTTTTGTAGCTTTCGAGCCTCCCCTGAGCGATATTTTGAAGGACTTTGAAATTCTTTGCCGGGTCTGTTGCTATTTAATAAATAATATGGTATAATAATTACACCACGAAAATTCAGGAGGTCAGCAATGAACAACTCTAAAATATTGATAGCACTTATGTGCGCAGCCGTCTGTGCCGGAGCAGTCTCCTGCAACGGAAACGACAAGCCGTCAGGTTCAAAAAACACCTCGGTAACTGTTCAGGACGACGACACAGAAAAGACAACGACCAAGAGCAATTACGTCCCCGTAACAGTTCAGGGTCTCGAACCACTCTACTCCGGCTGGATAAAAATGCCGACCGGCAAGGAGTATATCAACCTGCTCAACAAGCCCGGCGAGAAGTACCTCAACGGATTCGCTTACCCCGACTTCCCTGCCGAGGTCTACAAGGAGGAAGGCGAGTGGCTGCTCGTCAAGACCAATGACAAGGTCGGATACATTCCCAAAACAAACTTCACAACAGAAGCCCCGGCTGTCGAGGGTCATATGTCACCGAAAAGTACAGACTAAATTTGAAAAGAGGTAAACCAAAATGAACAACGTTACAAAAGACATTTTCTACATTGGAGTCAACGACCACGAGATCGACTTATTCGAGGGACAGTATGACGTGCCTAATGGTATGGCTTACAACTCTTATATGATAGCTGATGAAAAGATAGCAGTTCTCGATACAGTCGACAAAAACTTCACAGACCAGTGGCTCAGAGAACTAAAAGAAGCTCTCGGCGGAAGAAAGCCCGACTATCTCATCGTTCAGCACGTTGAGCCCGACCACTCAGCCAACATCGGAAGCTTCCTCAGCGAATACCCCGATGCAACTGTTGTCGGAAACGCTAAGACCTTCGCTTTCATCAAAGCTTTCTATCCCGAGGTCGAAATAAATAACGCTCTCACTGTCAAGGAGGGCGACACACTCTCGCTCGGTGCTCACGAGCTCACATTCATTCTTGCTCCTATGGTTCACTGGCCCGAGGTAATGATGACCTACGACAAGACCGATAAGGTCTTCTTCTCCGCAGACGCGTTCGGCAAGTTCGGAGCTCTTGACGTTGAAGAGGACTGGGCTTGCGAGGCTCGCCGCTATTACTTCGGCATAGTCGGCAAGTACGGCGTTCAGGTGCAGGGACTTCTCAAAAAGGCTGCTTCACTTGAGATAAACACTATCTGTCCCCTTCACGGACCTGTCCTCACCGAGAATTTACAGTACCACCTCGACCTCTACAACACATGGTCAAGCTACGGAGTTGAGTCCGAGGGCGTGTTCATCGCTTACACCTCCGTTTACGGAAACACAAAGAAGGCAGCTGAGCTCCTCCGCGAAAAGCTTCTCGAGAAGGGCTGCCCGAAGGTAGCTATCGCAGACCTTGCACGTGAGGATATGGCAGAGTCAGTTGAGGACGGCTTCCGCTACGGAAAACTCGTGCTCGCAACAACTACATACAACGCAGAGATATTCCCCTTTATGAACCAGTACATTGACTGGCTCATCGAGAGAAATTATCAGAACCGCACTATCGGTATCATCGAGAACGGTTCATGGGCTCCGACTGCCGCAAGAGTTATCAAGGCAAAATTTGAGAAGTCCAAGAACATCACATGGCTCGATACTACTGTTACTGTCAAGTCTTCACTCAGCGCAGACAACATCGCTCAGCTCGAAGCAATGGCTGATGAGCTTATGAAGTGATTTTCTGCGATTATAAAACAAAAAACCGGGCATAATATCATCGGGGTGATATTATGCTCGGTTTTATTTTAGGGAGCTTGTTCGGCGGAACCGTCGGGGTTTTTACAATGTGCCTCTGCACAGCCGCCAGCTCTGCCGATAACTTCCTTAACCAATAACGCCAACAAAATGACCGCCGGTTTTTCCGAAACATTGTGGGTATCTACTGGGGCAAACCTTTCTGAAGAAAGGTTCTTCCCCAGACCCCTTTCCAAAGACTTCCAGCTTTGTTTTTCCCCTCCTATGGGGTCACGCTGACAGAATTGCTGTCTTGGCTTAACTTGCTAACGTGACCCCATAGGAGGGGAAAAACGGAGTTAAAAGTTTTAGGAAGGGAGTTTGAGGGAGAACCCTTTTTCAAAAGGGTTTCCCTCAATAAATACTCGTAATACTTTGGAAAAAACCGGCGGTCGTGTTGCTGGTGTTATTACTTCTTTTCGGGGACTTTTATGATGTCCTTACGCATATAGGGCTGGAGAGCCTCAGGAATACGGATACTGCCGTCCTCGTTGAGGTTGTTTTCGAGGAATGCGATGAGCATTCTCGGAGGAGCAACGACTGTATTATTAAGAGTATGAGCGAAATACTTATTTCCGTCGCTGTCCTTGACCCTGATACCGAGTCTGCGAGCCTGAGCGTCACCGAGGTTCGAGCAGCTGCCGACCTCGAAATACTTCTTCTGTCTCGGCGACCATGCCTCAACATCAAGGCTCTTCACCTTGAGGTCAGCGAGGTCACCCGAGCAGCACTCAAGTGTGCGGACGGGAATATCAAGTGTACGGAAGAACTCAACAGTATAGCTGTAGAGCTTATGGAACCAATCCATGCTCTCTTCGGGCTTGCAGACAACTATCATTTCCTGCTTCTCGAACTGGTGGATACGATAAACTCCGCGCTCCTCGATACCGTGAGCTCCGACCTCCTTGCGGAAGCAGGGCGAATAGCTTGTGAGAGTCTTCGGGAGCTCGCCCTCGGGAATGATAGTATCGATGAACTTACCTATCATAGAATGCTCGGATGTACCGATGAGGTAGAGATCCTCGCCTTCTATCTTGTACATCATACCTTCCATTTCAGCGAAGCTCATAACGCCGGTAACAACGTCGCTTCTTATCATAAACGGAGGAATGTAATATGTGAAGCCCTTGTCTATCATAAAGTCTCTCGCATAAGAGAGGATACACGACTGAAGCTGAGCAATGTCGCCGCAGAGGTAATAGAAACCGTTGCCGCTCGTCTTACGAGCGCTGTCGAGGTCGATACCGTTTACCTTCTCCATAATGTCAACGTGATAGGGAATCTCAAAATCAGGAACAGCAGGCTCGCCGAACCTTTCTACTTCAACGTTCTCGCTGTCGTCCTTGCCTATCGGTACGCTCTCGTCGATGATGTTCGGGATAACGAGCATTATCTGACGGATATCACCTTCGAGCTTTACCTCAAGAGCCTCCATTTCTTCGAGCTTTACACCGAGCTCAGATACCTCAGCCTTTACCTTTTCAGCCTCGTCCTTCTGACCCTTAGCCATAAGACCGCCGATCTCCTTGCTCTTTACCTTGCGCTGATTGCGGAGGCTGTCGCACTCCACCTTTGTTTCCCTGTACTGCTTGTCGAGCTCGACAACCTTGTCAACGAGTTCAAGCTTTTCGTCCTGGAATTTCTTCTTGATATTCTCCTTGACGAGCTCGGGATTTGTTCTGATAAGCTTAATGTCGATCATTTTTTATTCTCCTTTATTCTTCATCTGTGAGCTTCTCTGCGAGAGCTGCCAGATCTTCCTTATCATAAAATTCAAGTATGAGAGCGCCCTTGTTTTTACCGTAATCGACCTTGACTCTGCGTCCGAGGCGCTCATTGAGTGAAATTTCCATTTCAACGAAATAGTTGTCTATCTTTGAATCAGACTTCTTTTCGATAACATCCTTAGCCTCAGAAGACTTCTGAGCAAGGCGCTCTACCTGACGAACAGTCATACCGCCGTCCGCTGCACGATTCGCGATCGCGATGAGCATTTCCTCATCATCGAATCCGAGCAGAGCCTTCGCATGGCCAGCTGAAAGCTTCCCCTCCTCAAGCATTTTCAGAACGCGCGGAGGAAGTGAAAGAAGTCTCACTGAGTTTGCAACTGCTGAACGCGATTTGCCGATGAGCTTTGCAACAGCGTCCTGAGTCATATCATATTTCTCGATGAGCTCGTTGTAGCCGCTCGCCTCTTCGACGGGATTGAGGTTCTCACGCTGGAGGTTTTCGATTATTGCTATCTGCATAGCCTCAGAGTCGTTGAGCTCACGGATAGTCACAGGTACCTCATCGAGTCCGAGCATACGTGCGGCACGCCATCTGCGCTCTCCGGCAACTATCTGATAGCCGCCTGTATCGAGCGGACGAACGAGTATAGGCTGAATGAGACCATGCTCGCGTATCGACTCTGCAAGAGCGGCGATAGCTTCATCACTGAATGTCTTACGCGGCTGGTCGCGGTTCGGCTCTATCTGAGAGACGCGCAAGGTCTTTTTTACCTGCACATCGCTGGAATTATCGTCAAAAAGCAGGTCAAGACCTGTTCCTAATCCACCCTTTGCCAAATCCTATCCTTCCTTTCAATTACTTTTTCTTTTTCTTCTTGAACGAGAAAATGTTTCTTCTCTTCTTTTCGGGAAGCTCAAGCGGCTCGCCGAGCATTTCAAGTCCGAGAAGCGTATATGAATCCGCACCCTTTGCACTCTTGTCGTAGTACATAATAGGCTTTCCGTGGCTGGGAGCCTCGGAAATACGGACATTTCGCGGGATCTTAGTCTCAAACACCTTTCCAGGGAAGTGCTTGTCAACCTCTGCGACAACGTCATTCGCGATATTGAGACGGCTGTCGAACATTGTGAAGAGGATACCTTCAATATCAAGACTTGGATTGTAATTAGATTTAACTATTTTAATAGTATTCGTCAGCTGTGACAATCCCTCAAGAGCGAAGAACTCGGCAAGCATGGGTATTATAATAGAATCTGCCGCAACAAGGGCATTTATCGTCAATGTCCCGAGTGCCGGAGGACAGTCAATGAAGATATAATCATAACTCTCCCTGAGCGAAAGCACCTGCATTTTCAGCCTGTTTACGCGGTTCTCCATATTAAGAAGCTCGACCTCAGCACCGGCAAGATTCTCTGTTGCAGGGATGATATGCAGATTCTTGAAGTCAGTTTCAATTATAGCGTCCTGTATTCTTGCTCTGCCGACGAGAATATCATATGACGAAACCTCAACGGATTTTTTCTTTATCCCGAGACCTGTTGTCAGATTTCCCTGCGGGTCGATGTCGATACATAGTACGGTTTTGTCCCGCGAGCCAAGAAAAGCCGCAAGATTGATGACAGTTGTGGACTTTCCGACACCGCCTTTCTGGTTAGCAACAGCGATTATCTTACCCATAAAATCTTCCTCTCTAAGTGATATACATATATTATAGCACTTTTGCGAGTAGATGTAAATACTTGCAGAGCCTTTTTTGCAGAAAAAAGGTACAAAAAATGTTCCACGTGGAACAAATCAGTTGATTTTCACGCGGAACATACTCAAAAATGTTTCATGTGGAACAATTTACTTCTTCTGTATAGGTATACGAACACGATATTCGATATAATCCTCACTCTGGATTTTTCTCGAATCAGCAAGGATACCGGCAGCCTGCATAGTCTCTACAGCCTTATTTATCGTATTCACGAATATCTTGACATTCTGAAACACCCTTGAACGCTTCTTATAACTTTGCTTTTCTTTAACCTTACCTATGTAGTCCTCAACGAGCTTTTCTGTTTTTTCGACATTAAGCTTGTTGTTTACCACCTTTTCAAGAATGATAAGACGCTCCTCCGGACTTGCAAGCTTCAGCAGAGCGCGTGAATGACGTTCAGTAAGACCAAATTGAGTTATAAGTTGTCTCTCATCACTTGTAAGGCGAAGGAGCCTGAGCTTATTAGCGATAGTGCTCTGTGCTTTACCAAGCTTTCCGGCAGCCTCCTCCTGAGTAAGACCGTAATAAGTTATCAGTTTCTCTATAGCAGCAGCTTCATCGAAAAACGAAAGATCCTGACGCTGGATATTCTCTACAAGTGCAAGAATAGCAGAATCACGTTCACTCATATCGTGAATAATACAAGGCACGCGCTGAAAGCCGCAGATTTTCGCGGCTCTCAGACGCCGCTCACCTGCGATCAATTCAAATCTATCACCTGTTCTGCGAACGGAAAGCGGCTGAAGAATGCCATTTTGCGCAATTGAATCGGATAAGGCATTCAATTCCTGTTCAGAAAAATCTGTTCTCGGCTGATTTGGATTAGGAATTATTTTTCCAATATCTATCTCAACGACTTTATTTACGAGCTTTTCCTTAGAAATATTCAAAAAAACCGGCATATTATCACCTCAAAAACTACTCGAGCTATGCTCTGTGAGATAATAATAGCACTTCCGGGAAATAGAATCAAAACAAAAAATCCGCTGAAATTCGTCATTTCAGCGGATAAATCTGTAAAAAACAATAAAATCAGAGTGATTTCTTTTTTATCTGAGCGCTGTTTCGCGGATATTTTGGCGGAGTCTGCGATATTTTCTTAATTTCAATGAGTCTCCTGCCATCACCGTCAATTAGATAATCTGTGATATCAACGATCTCACCGCCAAGTACGGAAATTGCAGATCTTGCCGCTTCAACCTCCTCATTCGGTCCTTTAAGCGAAATAAAGCTTCCTCCAACCTTTACGAATGGAATACAATACTCCGATAAAACCGAAAGATTTGCAACAGCACGCGCACAAGAATAGTCGAATTTTTCGCGAAATTCCGGCAATTTGGCAATGTCTTCTGCCCTACCATGAATGAACTCAGCATCAATCCCGAGCTTATCGCAGAGCTGTTTAAGAAACGTAATACGTTTATCAAGACTATCAAGAAGGGTTAATTTCAGATCAGGACGAAAGATCTTCAGAGGTACAGAGGGAAAACCAGCACCGGTACCTACATCAATAATTGCCGAATTATCGGGAAAATCAACGTAATTCAAAACCGCTGCACTGTCAATAAAGTGCTTCACAAGTATATCTCTTGGCTCTGTAAGTGCAGTCAGATTTACCTTGTTATTGTAATCGACGAGGAATTCCGCATAAATATCAAGCTTCTCATACTTTTCTTTGTCGAGCCTGATACTATAACGCTCAAACTCCGAGCAAGATAATTCAAATTCAGGCAGCATATCAGCACCCCTTTTCCTTATGAAGCCATACTGCAAGCATCGAAATATCAGCAGGTGAGACTCCGGAAATACGAGAAGCCTGACCAATAGAATGTGGCTGAATCTTGTTAAGCTTCTCAGCTGCTTCAAGTCTGAGTCCGTAGACCTGCGAATAATCGGTGTTTTGAGGTAGTGTCTTCTCCTCAAGCTTCTTCATCTGCTCGATTTGTTCAAGCTGCTTTTCAATATAGCCTGCATACTTGATCTGCAATTCTACCTGCTCACAAACATCGTCAGGAAGATATGGACGGTCATGATCAAACGGAGCAATATCGTTATAATTCAATTGAGGGCGTCTTATTAGATCAGCTATCTTACAACCGCTTTTAAGAGGAGCTGTTCCCTTACTAACGAGGAAATCATTGAGTTCCTGTGTCGGAGACAAAGAAGTATTGCAAACACGCTTCTTTTCAGCCTCTGTCTGAGCAATTTTCACGTGAAGCTTTTCAAGTCTTTCATCGCTTATCAAGCCAATTTTATGACCGATGGGCATCAGACGCTGATCAGCATTATCCTGCCTGAGAATAAGCCTGTATTCGCTCCGGGAAGTCATCATTCTATATGGGTCCGAGCATCCTTTTGTAACAAGATCATCTACAAGTGTACCTATATATGAATTAGCACGCGAAAGTATCAAAGGCTCTTTTCCTTTAATTTTCAGAGCTGAATTTATGCCTGCAACAAGTCCTTGTGCAGCAGCTTCTTCATAGCCTGAGCTTCCGTTGAACTGTCCTGCGCCATAGAGTCCGCTTATCTGCTTGAATTCGAGTGTAGGTCTGAGCTGTAACGGGTCGCAGCAGTCATACTCTATCGCATATGCAGGTCTCATTATCTCTACGTTTTCAAGTCCCTTTATTGTCCTTAAAAATTCAAGCTGTACGTCCTCCGGCAGCGATGATGACATTCCCTGCAAATAGTACTCCTCTGTTGATAATCCCATTGGTTCAACAAACAACTGATGTCTGGGCTTATCAGAAAATCTCACAACCTTGTCCTCGATTGACGGACAGTAACGAGGTCCCACACCCTCTATTCTTCCGCTGTACAAAGGTGACCTTCCGAGGTTATCAAGTATCACTTTATGAGTATTACTATTTGTATAAGTAATATAGCAGCTTACCTGATTTTCAAGATTATCGGTAGGTGTATCAAAACTGAAAGGAACAATTTTCTCATCGCCATCCTGCTGCTCCATTGCATCAAAATCTATGCTTCTCTTATGTACTCGGCAGGGTGTTCCGGTCTTGAAGCGGCGCAGTTCAACTCCATTTTCTATCAGGCTTGCAGATAATCCGCGACTGGGAAGAGCAGAGTCAGGTCCGCTTTCATATGAAGATTCACCAATATGGATTTTTCCTTTGAGATATGTACCGGTCGCGATGATAACAGCTTTTACAGCATATTCCGCACCGAGAGAGGTTCTGACACCGATTATTCTTCCCTCATCGCAAATAATCTCAGTTATCTCACCCTGTTTCACGAACAGGTTTTTCTGCTTTTCGCAAACCTGTTTCATATAATTATGGTATTTCACACGGTCAGCCTGAACTCTTAGACTATGTACGGCGGGTCCTTTTCCGCGATTCAGCATACGACTCTGAATAAAACATACATCTGCTGCCTTGCCCATTTCACCGCCCAAAGCGTCGATTTCCCGCACCAGATGACCTTTCGCGGTACCGCCGATAGACGGATTGCAAGGCATATTCGCTATCTGGTCGAGTGAGATTGTGAACATAACTGTCCGACAGCCGAGACGTGCAGAAGCAAGTGCAGCCTCGACTCCGGCATGACCTGCACCAACCACAGCAACGTCAAATTCTCCCATTTTGTATGACATAATAACTCCTTAATTGTTCCACGTGGAACATTACTTGCCAACACAGAAGCGTGAAAATACCTCATCGACGACTGCATCAGTGATTTTTTCACCCGTCAGTTCAAGCAAAGACTGCTCGGCGTCATCAAGAACAACATTCAGTGCATCGTACATCTCACTGCTTCTGATAATTTCTATACCTTCGTCAACTGAGGAAATTGCTCTTTCAATACAGAGCTTCTGACGCTCATTTGCTGCTGATACAACAGAAAAACTTTCAGGACTTATCTCAAATATCTGTTTTACAGCGCTTTCAAGCTGCTCTATACCGTCTCCGTTTTTAGCAGAAATATATACTATTTGTACAAAACATTCTTTAAGAGCATCTGATTCTATTACCTGCTGCTGGTCAGATTTGTTAATGACAGCGATACATTTTTTATTCTTAATTGATTTTATTAAATTATAATCGTCCGCCGTCAGAGGACAGTTTCCGTCAAAAACGGCAATTACGAGCTCAGCATTTTCTGCTGTTTTCTGTGCAATATCTATACCGATACCCTCGATCCTGTCATCGGTCCGGTGTATGCCGGCGGTATCCGAGAGCCTGAGCACTATATCTCCCAGCCTGACAGTCTCCTCTACAACATCGCGCGTTGTACCGGCAATATCAGTAACGATACTTCTTTCGCAGCCGCTGAGACAATTGAAAAGTGTCGATTTTCCTACATTCGGACGGCCGACAATAGCTGTAGCAACACCCTCACGGAGAATACGTCCGCTGTCGTAGCTGCGAATGAGAGAGAACAGCTCATCACGTATACCGCTAAGCTCTGTCTCTATCACAGAAGGCTCAATTTCGGGGATATCCTCGTCAGGATAATCAGTCCACGCAGCTATCCCGCTGAGTATCTTCAACAGCCTACCCGAACACTTCCTGACCTTCTTATAGGTCGCTCCCTCGCGAAGCTGCTCAGCCATACGAAGCTCAGCCTCGCCGCGTGCGGAAATAATATCCATAACGGCTTCAGCCTGCGTGAGGTCGAGCTTTCCATTGAGAAAGGCACGCTTTGTGAACTCGCCTGCCTCCGCATTCACAGCACCGTATTTAAGAGCTGCACGGAGAATGCGCTTCGACACATACAGACCGCCGTGACAGGAGATCTCGCACGTATCCTCGCCCGTATAGCTGTGAGGAGCGCGGAACACCGTCAGTATACAATCGTCAATGATCTCGTCCCCGTCGTGTGCTACACCATATGCGCAGGTATAACCAGCCATATCAGCGACAGTTTTACCTCCGTATGGACGGAATATCGCCTCAGCTGTTTTTATCGCTTTCTCGCCTGAAATGCGTATCACAGCGATACCGCCGACTGCATTCGGCGTTGAAACAGCAGCAATAGTAGACATTTTATCACTTCCTAAAAAAACAACGGCATTAAAGCCGTTGTTCTCAATATTAAAGCTCGATCTTTCCGTAGAGTCCGCCTTCCATACTGTCCTCCGGCTTGGGCTTCTTGTAGTCCTTCTCGAAGGAAGTTGAAAGGTCGATAGCTCTCGGCTCGAACGGCTCGCGTCTCTCTCTGCGTCTGCCGTTTCCTCTGCCTCCTCCGCGTCTGTCGTCGCGGTTATTTCTGCGGCGGTCGTTTCTCTTGGGATTATTTGAAGAAATGATTATCTTTC
>Ga0310697_10007026_pt1 | contig 10641 bp, 7 predicted proteins | sample 172DNAGHGlowgp2_FD_203883 | JGI IMG/M metagenome (GOLD analysis project Ga0310697, IMG submission 203883) | Sheep rumen microbial communities from Palmerston North, Manawatu-Wanganui, New Zealand - 1728 DNA GHGlow gp2 (v2) (version 2) | ecosystem: Host-associated > Mammals > Digestive system >...
ACCAACCTGCAAATGAATATGTTAAAAATAATAAAAAATATAATTCAATATTTACCCTTAAAGCTTCATTTTCTACTAAATATATATGTATCATTTCTTTAACCTTCTATATCAATATTTAATAATATAGCACAAATATTTTTATAAAACAATAAGGCCTTTAAAGAATAAAGGCCTTATCTTTAATTCTTATGATTAATTCTTTGTGGTCGTAACGCTTAATAACTGCCATGCAGAACCGTCAATATTTATTTCAACTGTATATGTACTTCCTTGATAATCACATTCTAGTGTTTGACCATCAATTAGTGAAATAGTCATATCTAATGAACTATTATTTTGAATATTCTCAACAGTTAAGTAATCATTTGGACTTGTTGAAGAATCCATTGCTGCAGCAGCTCTATATTGAGATAAACATTTAGTTAATGCAAAACTAATATCAGCATTTACATCTTCAGAATGATCAGCATCAGTATCTGTTGTACTTGATGATGGTGTTAATGAAATTAGTGCATCCTCGTCATCATCTTCTTCAGTATCATCTTCTACTGGATCTGTTGGTAAAGTTGGAGTTGGTGTTTCAATATCAATATCAGTATCTTCACCAGATGTATTATTTAATGGGCTTACTCCTCCTGAAAAGCTATTTGCTATTCTATATATAGCTTGAGCAAATGTAGCGTTATTTTTACCTTTTTCTAAATTCTCTAGAATTTCCATTCCAATTTTAGTAAATTCTTCAGGATCTTCTATTTCAAGGATTTTAACACCATTTTCTTTATCAACTTTAATCATTTCTATATCATCAGCAGCTCTCATTGTCATTCCATTTTCAACAACTTCTACTTTAAATTCTTCCTCTTCTTCTTCAAGCTCTTTAAATAAATCTTCAGCTTTAACAGTTGTTGTTATAACATTATCATCTGATAAAACAGATTCTGTTGTCACAGTATAAGTAGGTTTTTCAGTCATATATTTATATCTTTCACGATAATAGTCTTCATCGTAATATGAAGAGTTCCATGAATCTTCACCATTTACACAATCCTCAATTAATTTATCTAAGTCATCTTGATTATATTCTGTAGTTAGTGTCATAGTGTTTGTACCAATTTGGTTTTCATATTTGTTATCCATAGTAAATACTGTCTTCATTCCAACTCCAAGTTCACTATTGTAAGAAGGATGAGTTACAGTATCAGCAGTTGCTAATAACTTACTATGATTTTTGTCGTTTACTACTGAAAGAGATACAGTTGATTCATCATACACGATTTCATTCTTTATAGTATTTTGTTTATACTCATAAATATTAAATACAATATCTTTCTTTGCATCTTCTTCAGGTGCTATATCTTCCCATGTAACCTCTTTATATGATTCATAAACTTTGTCTAATAAACCATCAAAGTCATGAGATAAAATATCTCTTAATTCTTCATCTTGAAGAATTTCATCATATAATTCAAATACAGCTTTTCCAAGATCTGCATTGCTAATAGTAAATGTATATTTGTTTGTTTTATATTCATTTCCGTCAATTACAGTAGTTACATTCTTTTCTTCTGTAAATGCTGAATCTGGGAATTTAGCAATAAGCTTCATGTAATAAGCTTTACCTAAATCTGCTATTCTTTTTTGAGTCTCTTCTGTTTGAATATCTTCTAATATATGTATTTTATCCGGAATTAACTCAGCTACTTCTTCATCGCCTGCCATGTTAGCAACAAAGTTCTTAATTCCAGCATTTTCAACTACAAATTGTTTATCATATAATTCAGGATAATATAGAGCTATACTATCTGAACTAACTAGGAAATCTAAATCAATAAAAGGCATACCAAAATCCATACCTGTTAGATCTCCAAGATCTTCTATATCTTCTACATCTTCCTCGGCTAATACATCGATTAATTCTTTTAATTTATCTTCATTAAAATTAGTATTAACTTTTACATTCAAATCAAAATTATTGTTTTCTAAATCAGATTTTGTTGTAAGAACTATTTCTGGCTCAATAGAAAATCCTTCAAGTTCTTCACTTACTTCACTGAAATCTATTTTATATTTTGTTGTTTCAACTTCTTCTATAGTTTTACCTTTTGCTTTATTATAAAATGTAGTATATGGCTCATTGTTAAATGATTCAATTGCCTCTACATTTTTTATTAAATATTTTTGGAATTTTTGTGATGGTGATAGAAGTATATCAGTCTTTGCATATAAGTAATAAGCTGCACCAGCAACGATCGCCAAAATTAAAAGTAAAAATATAAATACTTTTAATAGACCACCTTTTTTCTTCATAGAATTATTCCCCTCTTTCTATATTAAACTCTAGCAATATTATATAGACTTTTTCTAATAAATTCAACGTTTTAACACAAATATAACATAATTGTAAACTTTACAACATTTTTATTATTTGATATTCTATAAAAAACATATAAAGAGAGATGATACTTATGTCAAGAAGTGAAAAAAGTAAAAAATTAAAAGAAAGATTAAAAGATATTAAAAAGAATAAAAAGGATAACAGTAAGGATACTTTTAAAATAGAGAATAAAACAAAAAAGAAACTTATTTCTCTTAAAAAGCTCTTAACTATTATTTTTATATTGATTATATTATTAGCAATAAAAACCGCTATATCAGTTGTTAGATGGCAAAAATTTGCTGTTGATTTAGTGAAGAATACCCCATCTATTGTTTATGATTTAGAAGGTAATATTATTGCTCAAATTGGTGATGGTAAAATCAGAAATAATATTTCAATTTCTAACATACCTGATAATTTAAAAAATGCATATATCTCAATAGAAGATCAAAGATTTTATAGTCATAATGGTGTTGACCTACCTAGAACTGCTCATGCAATTTTCAACTATGTAAGGCACTTTGGTTCTTCTTCATTTGGTGGAAGCAGTATTACTCAACAATTAGTTAAAAATATAACTGGAGATAATTCTTCTAAAGTATCTAGAAAAGTTACTGAGTGGTATAGAGCAATTGCTCTAGAGCAAGTACTTACTAAGGATGAAATATTAGAATCCTATATGAATATTATTTATACAGGTCCTAATATATATGGTGTTTCTAATGGAGCTAAATACTATTTTGATAAAGATGTTTCTGAATTAGATTTAGCAGAATGCGCGTTCTTAGCAGGTATTAACAACTCCCCTAACTCATATAATCCATTTACGAAAAAAGATGTTGATGAAAAAATCAAAGTTAGAAGTTCAGCTGTTTTAAAGAAAATGTTAGAACTTGAGTATATAACTCAAGAAGAATATGATGAAGCTAAAGCAAAAATTGATAAAGGACTAAAATTTAAAGAAGGAAAATTAGAAATAGATAAAACTTCAGGTAATTACACCTATCACACCGATGCAATGATAAATGAATTAATTGAAGATTTTACTAAAAAATACAATGTATCAGAATCATTTGCTTTAAACTATTTTGAAATGTCAGGAATCTCAATATATAGTACTCAAGATACAACTATTCAAACAGCAATGCAAAAAGAATTTAATAAATCTAAATATAAAATTAAATCCGCTAATGATAAAAATATTACCTCTCAAGCTGCAATGGTAATAATTAACAATGATAACGGTCAAGTTGTAGGCTGTATTGGAGGTATTGGAGAAAAAACTCCTAGAGGATTTAACAGAGCAACTCAAGCATATCGTCAAACTGGATCAAGTATAAAACCGATTGCCGTTTTGGTTCCAGGAATTGATAAAAAGATTATTACTGCTAGTACAATTATTAATGATGCTGAAACAACTTTCGACGATGGTTCTGAAGAAGGATACTCTCCTACAGACTATAATGACTATCGAGGAGAAATTACTGTAAGACAAGCTGTAGAAACTTCTCAAAATATTCCATTTGTTAAAATGCTAGAAATGATTACTCCTAAAGTATCTATTAATTATATGGAAAAAATGGGTATTACTTCTCTTACAAAAAGAGATGATAATCTTAATTTAGCTTTAGGTGGAATTGATAAAGGGATGTCACCTTTGGAGATGGCTGCAGCCTATGAAACCATAGCTAATGATGGTATTTATATTGAACCAACTTTCTATACAAAAATAGAAAATAGTTCTGGCAAAATAATTTTACAATCAAAGCAAAAAAGAAAGAAAGTTTTCTCTGCCGACGTAGCTTATATTTTAAAATCATTACTTACTCAACCTGTAAATGGAGTTAAAGGTACAGCTACATATTGTAAAATTAATGGTATAGATGTTGCTGCAAAAACAGGTACAACAAATGACGATTATGATAGATGGCTTTGTGGATTTACACCATACTATAGTGGAGCTACATGGTTTGGTTTTGATCAAAGTGAAACTATAAACTTTAATAATAAGAACCCATCAGGTCAAATTTGGTCAAATGTTATGAAATCAATTCATTCAAAATTACCAAATAAACAATTTGAATTACCTGAAAATGTAGAATCAGTTGAAATATGCTCTACCACAGGAAAACTTGCTAGTACTGGATGTAAATCAACTATCCTTGAGTATTATTTAGAAGGAACAGCGCCAACAGAGTATTGTTCTGAGCACGGAAGTGTTCCAAAATCTTATAGAGATTCTTATGACACTACTCCTTCTCCTACTCTTGAGCCTACACCAAGCCATGAGGCAGAACAAAATCCAACTCCTGCAGAGCCAGAGCCAGTTGTAGAGACTCCTACACCTACTCCAGAGCAACCAGAAACGTCTCAACCATCATCAACTGAGATTATTCCTGAAGATAATCCTGACACTAATGTAATACAAGATTCAACTAATAACGAACAAAATAACCAATCTTCTGATAATTCTAATAATGATGGTAACGTTGCAAGTTATATAGATTATGACGAAGAAGATGATACATTTATATCAAGCGACGATACATTTGAACAATAAAAAAATCGGGCCGCCATAGCTGGTAGCCCGATATTTTATTTTTCTAACTTATTTGGTTCTGGATATTCAACTCCAAATGTTTCTACTGTAACTTTTTTCATAACTGGTGGTTCAACTGGTCTATCTTTTCCTCCACCAAATGGACTTCTTGTAATTACTCTAGATTTAACAATTTTGTCTACTTCTTCCATTCCACTAATAACTTGTCCAAACGCAGCATAATCGCCATCTAAGAATGGAGAATCATCTGTTACAATAAAGAATTGAGAACCTGCTGAATCAGGTTTTGAAGATCTAGCCATTGAAACTATTCCTCTTAAATGAGAGATTGTATTGTTTACTCCATTACTCTTAAATTCTCCTTTTATACCATAACCTGGTCCTCCGGTTCCATTTCCATCAGGGTCTCCTCCTTGAGCCATGAAACCAGGAATCGTTCTATGGAAAATTAATCCATCATAAAAACCTTGATTAATTAAGTAAATAAAATTATTAACTGTCTCTGGTGCTTTACTAGGATATAATTCAATTTCAATCTTTTCATCATCATCCATAATGATTGTAACTATTGGGTTCTTTTCTACTTCCATTTTATACCTCACTTAAACTTTTTTCTTAAATATACTACTAAATCAATTAAATTTCAACTCATATATTATCTTGTTTAAATATAATAATTGTGTTATATTTATTAATATAGATGAGGTAAATAATTATGACAAAATTAATTGCAAAAAATCCAACTGCATATCATAACTATTTTATTGATGATACTTTAGAAGCTGGTATAGTACTTACTGGAACTGAAATAAAATCAATTAGAAATGGTAAAGTAAATCTTAAAGATACATATGTAAATATTAAAGATTATGAAGCTTTTATATTTGGAATGCATATCAGCCCATATGAGTTTGGAAATATTAATAATAAAGATCCATTAAGAACAAGAAAGCTTCTTTTAAATAAACGTGAAATTAATAAACTTTATAACCTAATTAAACAAAAAGGTGTTTCTATTGTTCCAATCGAGTTATATTTTAATGGCAACAAAGTTAAATTAAAATTAGGAATTGGTAAAGGTAAAAAATTATACGATAAAAGACAAGATATTGCTAAAAAAGATGCAGAAATGAAAATAAACAGAGCATTAAAAAACAGATAGAATTATACTCTATCTGTTTTTTTATGTCTTATTTTCGATTCTAACACGTTTAATCTTTATAGAATTTATCTCCTACGAAAACATAATCTAAATCTGTTAGCTCATCAATAAATTCCTTGTAGTCCTCTTCCTTTTTTGGATTCTCTACTCTATAATACTGATCATAAAATTCACTAACATTATCTAATACTATATCTCCATTTTGATTCATAATTGTCCAATTAAATTCAGCATAATTATAATCATTAAATGTAATATTTGATGTAGATCCTAAAATAACATAAAGTCCAGCATCAATCAATCTAGTATTTGATGCTTCGAATTTGTTTTCATAAGCTAGTGAATAATCTGAATTAATAATAGAAAATTTATTGTCTAAATTTCTAACTATATATTTTCCATCTGGACATACATAAATATCCAAAAATATGTCTGACACTCTAGCTGATTCACTATCAATGAAGTAAACTTTTTCCGAATTGTTCGTATAATCTCTTAAAAGCAAATTATCTCCGAAAAAATCAAGTATTTGTCCATTGCCAAGCATCTCTTGCTTATATCCAATGTTTGTAAACCATCCAGAAGTCTTTTTTGATCTTTCATAAAATGGTATGTATCTATTTGAGAATAAATATAAATAATTATCATCATAATCAAGAGCATCAGTATCCAATGTAATTTTTATCTCAGGGTTAGATTTTTTTACCATCTCATAAACATCACCAGAACCAACACTTGATTGAGTTATTACAACATCATATTCATCAGAATAATTATATTTTTTAATATAATCTTCTTCAACATCAGTATATGCTTCTGCAACACTTATTCCACCTGTTATCTCTCTTATTTCGAATTGCATTGGTTCTGTTTGTTTTAATACATTTTTATAAATATTTTCTAGTTCATTAATTTTTTGTGAATAATTTAAATCTGATGATTCAGATTTATATGACATAACCTTTCTTCCGTTTTTCAGTATAATTACAGAACTACCATCTTTACATACTAAAGCTACGTAAAATTCCTTATCATAACTCTTAATCTTAACAAAAGGACTTGCGTAATCATACAAAAATTCAATAACAACATCACCATTTGGAGTAATATATCCCCATTTGTCATCCCTTTTTACATTTATATATGGTTCACTAATATTTAGTTCTTTAACATACATAAAATACTTTTCATCATAAGGAAGTTCTGACTTGTTTTCGTTATTTTTTATCTTTTCTCCTAGTACTTGGTAGCCCATAGTTATACCTGCAGCTATAACTATAACAGCCATAAGAATTATTGAGACATATATAGCTGTTGTACTATCAATCTCCACTAAATTCTCAACTAAACTCTTAAATAATACGATAATACCACATAAGAAACTTAGGATACAGATAAATGGAATCTTTATTACAATAAAGCCAATGATGAAAATTCCTATAATATATCCCGTATTAAAAACAGTATCTGATCTGTGATTATAACTTTGGATAGCATCAATTACAGCAACTACTATGACTATTAAGTATATACCTTTATTTAAATTTTCTACTACCGTCATCTCTTGTAATGTCAAAGTAGTAATATCTTGCGGTATCTTCATTGTATATATCAAAATCAAGATACCAAGCAAGATATTGACAATAGCAAATAATAAATTAACAATCTTACCTCTCATATTTACTACTCCATGAGTTTATTTCTTTTGTATTTTTTGAGTAACATATTCATAAATCTCATTATGAATATCTTCTCTAGTTCTGATTTCATTATTTTTAACACATTTGATTTCTTTCCATCCATATGAACCAACTAAACTACATGCTGCTTCATACGCATCTTGCAAATGTTGAGGATTACTTTCATGAATATCCTTTTTTTGATCATGAGTAAATTTGTTCTCACGATTCTTAATAAGTTCTTTTACCTTTTCTGGAGGCATATTTAAAAAGAATACTTCTGATGGAATTGGAAGCCCATATATATTAAATTCAAGATCAAACAACCAATCTAAGAACTTTTTTCTCTCCTCAGGATCTTTTATCTTTCCTGTTTGATGAACCATATTAGCAGTAGTATATCTGTCAGCTAATATTATTCCGCCGTCTTCATAATACTTCTTTAAATCCTTTTGGAATGTTGCATAACGATCTGCTGCATAAAATGTAGATGCAATATAAGGACTAACCGCTTGAGCATCTTGTCCAAATTCTCCTGATAAATACATTTTTACTAGTGAAGAAGATGGACTATCATAATTTGGAAAACTAACTGTTCTATAATCTATATTATCTTTAGATAAATGTTCTTTTAAAAGCTCGAATTGAGTTTGTTTTCCACTTCCATCTGTACCATCAATAACAAATAATAATCCCATAATAACCTCGTATTTTATTTATTTTCATAACGTGTAAATAAAGGTTCGATATTCTCTAATTTTGTACCTTTCTTTACTTCAATATATTCCCATTTTGGTTCATCTAATTTCAAATATTTTCTAATATTAGCACATGCTGTAGGCATAATCATTTCATAAAGGTTTGATAAGTTTGCTATTACTACAGAACATGTATAGATAATATCATTAAACTTTTCAATATCTTCTTTTTTAGCAATCCATGGTTGAGAATCATCATAGTATTTATTAGCTCTTTCAACTAATTCCATAATCTTTCTAGATGCTTCTCTAAACTCTAATTCTTCAACTAATTTACCAACTGTATCATATGTTTCATTGATAAACGCTTTAATTTCTGGATCAACATTTCCTTCAGGAACTTCTTCTAATCCTTTAAATTTAAGAGTTCTATTAACTAAGTTTCCAAACTTATTTAATATTTCTCCATTATGAGTATTTTCAAAGTCTTCTATAGTAAAGTTTGTATCTTTTTTCTCTGGGCCATTAGAAATTAAATGATATCTTAATGAATCTGAATCATATAAATCTAATGCTTCTAGAGCTGTCATTCCTATTCCTTTACTCTTAGAGAATTTTTGATCATTAAAGTTTAAATATTCAGCTGAAACGATAGTATCTACTAAATGATAGTTATCCTCTTGTCCAAGTAATAATGCATTTAAAATAATACTGTGGAACATTATATTGTCTTTTCCATGACACATATAAATCTTATTATTGTGTCCTTCTTTCCAAAAATCTTCCCAAGTACAATCTGTTCTATCCTCACAAATTCTCATTGTATCTGTAAGATATCCTAAAACTGCATCAATCCATACATAAAGTCTTTTATCTTCATATCCTGGAATTGGAACATCAACACCCCAAGATAGATCTCTTGTTATAGCTCTATCTAATAATCCTTGATTTAAATATTTTAATGTCTCATTTTGAGCGTTTATTCTCCATTCGCTTTTAACTTTTTCTGTATGTTCAAGAATCTTATCTTGGAATTTTGAAAGTGCTAAATATAAAACTTTATTATTTTTTTCTACTAGTTTAGATCCGCACTCTATACAATTTCCAGATAATAATTCTTTAGCAGTTGGAACATGTAGGCAATTATCACATTGATCACCTTTTGTCTCTAATCCACATTCAGGGCATGTCAATGTAATTTCTCTATCAGACAAAAACTTTTGACAATGTTCACAATAAGCTTGAGGTTCTTCTTTTTCATATACATAACCATTGTCATATAGTTTTTTAACTAATTCCATAACTTTATTTTTATGATATTCTTCAAATGTTCTTGAATATAAATCATATGAAAACTGATATCCATCAAACATTCTATTAAACTCTTCATCATATTTGCTTGCTATTTCCTTAGGTGTTATACCTTCTTTTTTTGCTCTTTCTGTAATTGGAGTACCATGGCAATCAGTTCCTGATACATATAATACATTATCTCCTCTTAATCTGAAATAACGCGCAAGAACATCGCCGGAAATCAATCCAGCGATATGTCCTAAATGTAATGAACTATTTCCATAAGGCCAAGCTCCACCTATTAATATATTCTTCTTACTCAATTTTAATATCCCTTCCTTATCTAACTATGACTATGTCCATTTCCTGGTTCAAATGTTCGTCCACCTTCTATTTCTGGTTCATCAGCTTTTCTAGCCATTTCTGTTTCATAAGCTGATCTTTGAACATCAGAATCTCCATAAACTGATTTACTTAATGGTACATTATCAATTGCAATATCTTGCTCATGAACACCATATTCTCCTGCAAGATCTACAAAAGCACCATACCAAAAACCACAATCATGCTCATATTCCTGATTTTTTAATGCTAACTCTCCTTGTAATAATATTCTCCTTGGACCCATTGGTGTATTATCTATTTCATCTTGTAATGCATGAATAGCATCTAAATCTTTTTGTATTTGTTCTTTTCTTAAAGATTCAAGTTTTCCAAGTTCATTTTCAAACATAAGTTGCTCTTCTGGTGATAAATCAGCACCACCAGTATAAGATAATTTAATTAAATTTCCATATTGATCTCTTTTGGCTTGATCAACATACGTAGAATAATCACTATCTCTATGCGCTTCTTCTGGTGTTATTTCT
>Ga0310697_10007027_pt1 | contig 10641 bp, 7 predicted proteins | sample 172DNAGHGlowgp2_FD_203883 | JGI IMG/M metagenome (GOLD analysis project Ga0310697, IMG submission 203883) | Sheep rumen microbial communities from Palmerston North, Manawatu-Wanganui, New Zealand - 1728 DNA GHGlow gp2 (v2) (version 2) | ecosystem: Host-associated > Mammals > Digestive system >...
CGAGGTCACCATCGGCAAGCAGACTTTCCAGCTGCCGTCGCCCTTCCTCGTGCTGGCAACACAGAACCCCATCGAACAGGAGGGCACGTATCCACTGCCCGAAGCGCAGGTGGACCGCTTCATGCTGAAGGTGGTTATCGACTACCCGAAGCTCGACGAGGAAATGAAGATTATCCGCCAGAATATTGGCGGCGAGAAAGTGGCCGTGCGCCCCGTGCTCTCCACGAAGGAGATTGTGGAGGCCCGCGAGGTGGTGCGTCAGGTCTATCTCGACGAGAAGATTGAGCGCTACATCGCCGACATCGTCTTCGCCACGCGCTATCCCGAGAAGTATGACCTGAAGGATATCAAGGACTATATCGAGTTCGGCGGCTCACCCCGCGCCAGCATCAATCTGGCACTGGCAGCACGCGCCTACGCCTTCATCAAACGTCGCGGCTACGTCATCCCAGAGGATGTGCGCGCTGTGGCCCACGATGTGCTGCGTCACCGCATCGGGCTCACCTACGAGGCCGAGGCCAACAATATCTCGAGCGAGGAAATCATCTCCAAGATTCTCAACAAGGTGGAAGTGCCTTGATGGCCGTTTAACGTTTAGCGTTTCACGTTTCAATGGAAACATCTGAGATTCTTAAGCGTGTCCGGCAGATAGAAATCAAAACCCGAGGGCTCTCCAGCAATATCTTTGCGGGAGAGTACCACTCGGCGTTCAAAGGCCGTGGCATGGCCTTCAGCGAGGTGCGAGAGTACCAGTACGGCGACGACATACGCGACATTGAATGGAATGTCACGGCCCGCTTCAACAAACCTTATATCAAGGTTTTCGAGGAGGAACGCGAGCTGACGGTGATGCTTCTGGTGGACGTCAGCGGTAGTCTGGATTTCGGCAGCGCCGTGCAGACTAAACGGGACATGGTCACTGAGATTGCCGCCACGTTGGCCTTCAGCGCCATTCAGAACAACGACAAGATCGGGGTCATCTTCTTCTCGGATCATATCGAGAAGTTTATCCCTCCCAAGAAAGGCCGCAAGCACATCCTCTACATCATACGCGAACTGCTGGATTTCAAGCCCGAGAGCCAGCGGACGGATATCCGCCAGGCGGTGGAATATCTGACGCAGGTAATCAAGCGCCGCTGCACATGCTTTGTGCTCAGCGACTTCATTGACGAGCGCGACTTCCGCCAGGCACTGACAATCGCCAACCGCAAGCACGATGTCGTGGCCATTCAGGTGTACGACCGCCGCATTGCGGAGTTGCCGAATGTGGGGCTGATGCGCGTGCAGGATGCTGAGACGGGCCATCTGCAGTGGGTCGATACGAGCAGCAGCGCTGTGCGCAAGGCTCACAGCCAGTGGTGGAACCAGCAGATGAATCATCTCAACGACACGTTTACCCGAAGCAATGTCGATTACGTGAGCGTCCGCACTGACCAGGATTATGTGGTTGCGCTCAGGAATCTGTTTGCGCAAAGGACATAAAAGACCCATCCCCCTCCCCGGAGGGAGTGATTACCTCACAAGGTTGGATTTTATTAATAGTTATGATCTTATTCTTCAAAAATAAACTCATCAGAGAACTGTTTGCAAAGGTGACAGCTCCCTCCCTCACAGGGAGGGCAGGCGGTGGGGCTGCCCTTCTCCTCCTGCTCTTCCCCCTTTTCGCCTCTGCACAAGTCGTCTTCGAGGCCCGTCTGGACACGATGGTGATGCTCGTGGGCGAGCAGCGAGAGCTGACGCTGGACGTCACCTGCGGTGCCAAGCAGAAGCTGAAGATGCCCGACTTCCGTCCGGAACAGCCTCTGGCGGACGAGGTGGAAATCGTGGAGCTCTTAGCCACGGATACGACGTTCCTGGACGAGGGAAACCGAATGCAAGTCCTGCAGCGATACACCATCACGGCATGGGATTCTGCCTTCGTGCTCCTACCACCATTCTCGGTTGAAGTGGATGGTAAAGCGTATAAGTCTAAAGAGTTGGCTTTGAAAGTGCTAACGCTTGACGTTGACACGGTTCACACTGACCAGTTCTTCCCGAATAAGGACATCCAGAACAATCCTTTTTCATGGGACGACTGGAAGCCTGTCCTGTGGTTCTTAGGCATTAATCAGCTGCTGGCTCTGATTCTGCTGTGGCTCTATAGTCATTGGCGCCAGAACAAGCCGCTGATACAAATCATACGACGCAAGCGCAAGTTGCCCCCTCACCAGGTGGCAATGAATGAAATTGAGCGTATCAAGGGCGAGCGCAAATGGGCCGAGGAGGACAGCAAGGAATACTATACCCAACTCACCGACACCCTGCGCAATTATATTCACGAGCGCTATGGCTTCAACGCGATGGAGATGACTTCATCGGAAATCATTGAGCGGCTGCTGCAGGAACAGGACGAGACGGCGCTGGCCGAACTCCGCCAGCTGTTCCAGACCGCTGACCTCGTGAAGTTTGCCAAATATACGACGATGATCAACGAAAACGATGCGAATCTCGTCAGCGCCATAGATTTCATTAACCAGACGAAAGTGGAGGTGGACCCCAACCTGCCCGAGGAAGAGGTCATCATCCCCGAAGACGTGAAGCAGATTCAGGCACGCTCGCTGACCGTGAAGATTGTCATGGGCGTGATGGCTGTCGTCGCTTTGGTGGCCATCGGCTATGCTCTCTATCTCGCTGTTGACTTAATCCGTTAAGAATATGCAATTAGCCAATCCATATTTCCTGCTCCTGCTCCTGCTGCTGATACCCTATGTGCTTTGGTATCTCTTGCGCAGTCAGGATAGCGAGCCGAGGCTGCAGGTGTCTTCGACGCTGGCATTTCGCCATGCGCCCACCACGTGGAAGCTGTGGCTCATTCATGCACCTTTCCTGTTGCGCTGCCTGGCCTACGTGATGATTGTCATCGTGCTCTGCCGTCCGCAGACCAGCAACTCGTGGAGCGACCGTACTGTCGAGGGCATTGATATTATGCTGTGTATGGATATCTCCACCTCGATGCTGGCCGAAGACCTGCGCCCCAACCGCATCGAGGCTGCCAAGAAAGTAGCATCGGAGTTCATATCAGGGCGACCCAACGACAACATCGGTCTGACGATATTCTCGGGCGAGAGTTTCACGCAATGCCCAATGACCACCGATCATGCCGTGCTGCTGAACCTGTTCAACAATGTAAGCTGTGCCATGGTGCAGCGCGGCATCATGGAGGACGGCACAGCCATCGGTATGGGACTGGCCAATGCCATCTCCCGCCTCAAGGACTCGAAGGCCAAGTCGAAAGTCATCATCCTGCTGACCGATGGCTCCAACAATGCGGGTGACATCAGTCCGCTCACTGCGGCAGAGATTGCCAAGAGTTTCGGCATCCGCGTATATACCATTGGTGTCGGCACAAATGGGCAGGCCCGCTATCCCATGACGGTCGCAGGGCACGTTCAGTATGTCAACATCCCCGTGGAAATCGATACGAAGACGCTGGCCTCCATAGCCGGTACTACGAATGGTGAGTTCTACCGCGCCACCGACAACAGCAAGCTACGCGAGGTGTATCAGGAAATCGACAAGCTGGAGAAAACGAAGATGAATGTGAAGGAGTATAGCAAGCGCTACGAGGCATTCCTGCCCTTTGCCTTGGCCGCCTGTCTGCTCCTGCTCGTAGAGCTCCTGCTGCGCGAAACCATCCTGAAAAAACTGCCCTAAATAATCATTGTTCATTGTTCATTCTTCATTAACATACTGCTGTGTTTAGATTCGAGAATCCCATATATTTGTACTTCCTGGTCATCATTCCGCTGTTGGCCCTCTTGCACTACGGAACAGACCTCTTGCGTCGCCGACGCCTACGTGAATACGGCGAAATAGCACTGCTGAAACCCCTGATGCCCGATGTGTCGCGCTGGCGCCGCGAACTGAAGTTTTGGCTCGTGAACATCGCGCTGGCAATGATGATTGTCTGTCTGGCTCGGCCGCAGTACGGCACAAAGATAGATACTCGCACGCGCAAAGGCATCGAGGCTATCATCGCTGTAGATGTGTCGAACTCTATGTTGGCAGAAGACGTGTCGCCCAACCGTCTCATGAAAGCAAAGCTTTTGATTAGCAGCCTGGTGGATAATATGGTTGACGACAAAATCGGACTGATAGTCTTTGCTGGCGATGCCTATACGCAGTTGCCTATCACCAGTGACTATGTATCGGCGAAGATGTTCCTCGACAATATAGACCCCAGCATGATTGCTGTTCAGGGAACTGATATCGCACGCGCCATCGGCCTGGCTACCCACAGCTTTACGCAACAGGAAGGCGTGGGGCGTGCCATCTTCGTCATCACCGACGGCGAGGACAACGAGGGTGGGGCCGTGGAGGCTGCCCGTGAGGCTGTCAAGAAGGGGATGAAGGTTTATGTGCTTGGCATAGGCTCACCCGAGGGAAGCCCCATTCCTATGCCGGGAATGAACCGCTACATTACAGACCGTGCCGGAAATACTGTTATCACGAAACTCAACGAAGATATGTGCCGCGAGATTGCCCAGGCTGGCGAGGGTGCTTATATTTATGTGGACAACAGCTCTTCGGCGCAGTCGGCACTGCAGAAGCACGTGGACAAGCTGGCGAAAGCCGATATGGAACAGACGCTCTACAGTGAGTTCGACGAACATTTCCGCGACTTCGCGTGGGTAGCGCTGGTGCTGCTGCTTATCGATGTCCTGCTGCTGGCCCGCAAGAACCGCGTTCTCGATCGCGTGAAGCTGTTCCGCCCAAAGACGGAAACCGGGGGCGTGGCCGCCGTTGCTCTGCTGCTGCTCTTTACCGTGGCTACGGCTGCACAGGCGCAGAACAAGAACGACCGCTATTTCGTCCGTCACGGCAATCGCTTCTACCGCGACAGCCTTTATACGAAGGCGCAGGTGGACTATCAGAAGGCCATCGAGAAGGACAATACGAATCCCGTGGCCCACTACAACCTCGGCAATGCCCAACTGATGCAGGGCCAGCCTAAGGACGCGATGAAAAGCTATGAGACGGCCGCACGGATGCAGCGCGACAAGTTGCGTGGCTCACAGATTTATCATAATATGGGCGTCATACTCCAGAGCCAGAAGCAGTACAAGGAGGCTATTGATTGCTACAAGAACGCTCTGCGACGCAACCCCAAGGACGATGAAACGCGCTATAACCTGGCCCTCTGCCGCTATTTGCTCAAACAGAACCAAGATCAGCAGAACCAGGATCAGCAGGATCAGCAGAACCAGGATCAGCAGGATCAGCAGAACCAGAATCAGCAACAGCAACAACAACAGCAGCAACAACAGGATCAACAAAATCAGCAACAACAGCAGCAGGAACAGCCCAAGATGTCACAGGAGAATGCCGAACAGTTGCTGAAAGCTGCTCAGCAGGAAGAGAAGCAGACGCAGGATAAAATGCAACGCGCTCAACAGCAGCCGCAAAAGAGACAACTTGAGAAACAGTGGTAGTGCTCTATCATCCGACCTTACCAATTCTTCAAATACAATGAGAACGATATATAAAATTCTATTAGCGCTAATACTAACCGCACCCTCACTGATAGGGAGGGCGGGGGGAGAGGCTGTCAACATCCGTGTGTTGGCGCCCTCTGAGGTGATTCAGGGAGACCGCTTCCGCGTGTCCTACGAAGTGAATACGGCTGATATCGATGATTTCAAGGTCGGCTCTTTCGAAGGACTTGTTGAGCTGTACGGCCCCAGTCGCAGTCAGTCATCGAATATATCGATTGTCAATGGCCGTACAACATCGTCCAGCTCCGTCACCTTCACCTATACGCTGACGACCAATCAGGCTGGCTCCTTCCATATTCCTGCTGCTACGGTCGTCGTGGACGGCAAGACCGTGAAGTCTTCATCGCCTAAGATTACGGTTCTACCCGGAGGCAGCGCTTCCGGAGGGCAGGGAGGCTCACAGGCTCATGGACAGAACCCCGCGCAGAGCCATAGCCAGCAGGCGGACCGTATGAGGACACAGGACAGCGGTGACAGGATTACCGGCAAGGATATCTTTATTGCTGTGACAGCGTCCAAGAAAAGGGTCTTTGAACAGGAAGCCGTGCTGCTGACCTACAAACTCTATACGCTTGTCAACGTCAGTGAGATGTCGGGTAAGATGCCCGAGCTCGACGGCTTTCACGTGCAGGAAATCAACCGCCAGCGCCAGCCAGAGTTGAAGATGGAACATTACAACGGGCGCAACTACGGCACTGTTGTCTGGAGTCAATATGTGGTTTTCCCGCAGCAGACGGGCGAGCTGAAGATTCCAGAAATCAAGTTCGAAGCTGTGGTGGTGCAGCAGAATCGCAATATTGACCCGTTCGATGCCTTCTTCCGCGGTGCCTCTATGCTGACCGAGGTCAAGAAAGTGGTCATGGCCCCCGCTGTGGTGCTGCATGTTGATCCGCTGCCGACCCCCAAACCCGCGAACTTCTCAGGAGCTGTGGGCAAGTTTACGGTTGCATCTTCCCTCACGCCTCAGCAGCTGAAGGCAAACGATGCCACGACGCTGCGCCTCACTGTCAGCGGAACGGGTAATATGAAACTGATGAATGCTCCCGAGGTGCAGTGGCCGAAAGATTTTGAGCGCTACGACCCCAAGAGCGAAGACCAGACAAAAATCGGTGCCAGCGGCTCCAGCGGCTCCATGGTCTTCGACTATATTGCCGTGCCGCGTCATCAGGGCAAGTTTGAACTGCCGTCCGTGGAGTTCTGTTATTTCGACCCTGACGCACGTGAGTATAAGACGGTATCCTCCGAGGCTTACACCATTGAAGTGGAGAAAGGTAAGGGCGGAAACTCTGCTGCCGCCCAGAATTATACCAAGGAGGAGATAGAGATGCTCAACTCGGATATCCGCTACATCAAGACTGGCAAGGCGGATTTCATCAATGCTGATGAGGCCTCCCTGCTTGGCACTTCACGAATATGGGCGCTCTATGTGGCTGCGCTGGGCATCTTCTTTGTCATGGTGGTGGCTTTCCGCCGCTTCGTCTCGGCTCAGGCTGATGTCGCCGGACGCCGTGGACGCAAGGCCAACAAGGCGGCAACCAAACGTCTGAAGACCGCCCGCAAGCTGATACGCAGCGGTGATGCCAATGCCTTCTACGACGAGACGGCACGCGCTCTCTGGGGCTATGTCAGCGACCGTCTGAATATGGCTGTGAGCGAGCTCACTCGTGACAATGTGCGTGAGAAACTGGCAGAGCGCGGGGCTACAGCTGAGCTCACGGACCGCTTCATCGGAGCTCTTGACGAGTGTGAGTTTGCCCGCTATGCCCCCGGCGATGCTGCTCAGACGATGGACAAGGTCTATTCCGCTGCTGAACAGGTCATTAACCAAATGGAGGGTGAACTGAAGAAGAAATAGGGGAGAGTTCATGATTCAACACTTTATAGCAATGAAACTTACAGATAAACTGATACTGGCAATAAGCCTCACCATAGCCCAGGCATTTGCACCTTCTCTGATAGGGGCGGGGGGAGCTTCTTCCCTTTGCGCTCAGAATAGGGCGGCGGAGGAAATCTCCAAGGCTGCAGCTGATTCTGCCTATGCTCAGGAGAACTATTCTGAAGCGGCGCAGATTTACCAGACGCTCATCGATTCTCTCGGAGAGAGCGCCGTGCTCTACTACAACCTCGGCAACTGCTACTTCCGTCAGGACTCTATCGCCCGCGCCATTCTCAACTACGAGCGAGCCCGGCTCCTGGACCCCACGGATGATGACCTGGCCTTCAATCTCGAGATGGCTCGCACGAAAACCGTTGACAAGGTCGCGCCTGCCAATGATATGTTCTTTGTGACCATCTTCCGCTCACTGGTGCTCTCCATGACCGTTCGCGGATGGAAGATACTCGGCATCAGCGCCTTCGTGCTTATGCTACTTGGCGCTGCTGTCTATCTCTTTGCCCCTGTGCTCACCGCTAAGAAGATGGGTTTTACAGCTGCTGTCCTTCTGCTCATTATTTGTATATTTGCTAACATAGCTGCTGCCCAGCAACGCAGCCAAGTACAGCATCGCACAGGCGCTATTCTGATGGCGCCCAGCGCCGTGGTCAAGAGCACACCCAGCGCTTCCGGCACAGACCTTTTCATCCTTCACGAAGGGACACATGTTCAGATTGTTGATGACTCAATGCGCGAATGGGTGGAAGTGCGGATGAGCGACGGCAAGGAAGGCTGGCTCCTGCGTAACGAAATCGAAGTAATCTGATGGACGAGTTAATCCGTTTTGACCAGCAACTGCTGCTGACCTTGAATGGTAGCGAGAGCGAGTTCCTGGACCATTTCTTCACGTTTGTGACGCGGACAGGCACATGGATTCCGATGCTTTTGGTGCTGCTCTATGTGCTGCTGAAGAACCGTCCCTGGCGAGAGGTGTTGTTCTTTGTCATTGGCATGGCATTGGTCGTTCTCGTTGCCGACCGCTTCGCCAGCGGCTTGTGTAAGCCTTTCTTCGAGCGTTTCCGCCCAAGTCATGAGCCTGCGCTGGAGGGACTCGTGGACCTGGTTGACGATCACCGTGGAGGGCTTTACGGATTCATCTCCAGCCACGCAGCCAATACCTTTGGCGTATGGGCGTTTGTCTCTTTGTATATGCGCCGCCGTGCGGCCACGTGGACTATCTTGCTTTGGGCTTGCCTCAGTAGCTATTCGCGCATCTATCTCGGCTTGCACTATCCAGGTGACATTCTCGCGGGAGCCCTCTTTGGAACCCTAACTGGATGCACGTTCCATGTTCTCTTGTGCCTCGCCTGTGCACGTTGGCTTTCACCTTTGCGCCCCGAATGGCCCGTTGAACCGACAATCCTCGGCTATCACGCCAATCCGGATGGTATTCTGCCTAGTGATGCCAATCACCTTGCTTACTTCTTTCTCCTCACCATCGGCGTGATCATCCTCTTGTCAATCGTCTAATCTGGGTCTAATCGTCTAATCTGGGTCTAATCGTCTAATCTAGGTCCAATCGTCTAATCAGAGTCCAATCGCGCCTAATCTGGGGACAATCGTTTCGCTGCAGCGAATCCCAATTATCCAAAAAAAGTCCGTAGAGCCTGTTCACAACGCTCCACGGACTTTTTGTTGATGACGCATGTCCATCGCAATATGCTGAAGCTACAAACCATACTACCACTGCTACATCGTGTAATTCAACGAATGCTTACCTTATGCTCCTATGACCATCATGCTTCAGTCCGTAAGACCTGTATCTTCAGTCCATAAGACCTGTGTCTTCAGCCCATAAGACCTGTGTCTTCAGCCCGTAAGACCTGTATCTTCTGTCCATTATATGTAGCATTGTTGCTTCTGCCTTAGGGCTTCATTTGTCTCATCCTATGGGGTGGAAACTTATGTTTTTGGATGTACAGTCAATCCTTTCGCATGATAGTTGGAAAACAAAAGAGGCCGTGTCTCTTGACACAGCCTCTTTTTGGGATTTTTAACTCTGCAAATTAGTTACCTGCAGCACCACCATTGTGTTGCTCAATAACAATAGGAGCTGAAGTATTCCATTGGACATCCATGTGACCAGTCTTTGGATTACCACGCTGGGGGATGTTATAGGTAACGGTAGTCTTTTGACCAGCAGCAGGAATAGTACCTGTGATAGAACCATTCTTCTTGCCATTGGGGGTAGCAGCCTCCACATCAACGTTGACAGAAGAACCAGCGGGGGTAGCAACCAAAGCCTGTACTAAATCTTCAACTGTTGTGTAGGACTTACCTCCGACCTTAAAGGTGTATGTGCAAGAGGGATCCAGCAATGAAGAAATGGCATTGAACATCGTCTCGTAGTTTGAGGTGGTGTCATCTTCATCCTTGCAAGATGTCATGAATACGCATGCGCTGGCTACAGCTAATACGCAGAGAGAAAGAAGAAATTTTTTCATGTAAGTAAAAATTTAAAAAGTTTAATAATTGATTTTGTTGTTGTCTAATTGTTAATTGTTTTTATTGGAAGGTCCCGTTGAGTGTTCGTTCTACATATTCTTCCACAAAAGCGGGTTCCCAATAGTGTGCGGAGTGGTTCTGGTCAGGTTGGGTGACATAGCTCTTACCCATATTTTCGAGCGCGTACTTGAAATTTGACTTCTCACTGTAGTTCCAAGTGAAGTATTCAGGTAACCGTACTCTGACAAAACCGTTTCGCTTTTGGCGCTTTCCGCCGAAGGGGATGGCAAAATGGAAACCGAAATTGTGTTCACCTTCTGTGAGGATTCCATACACTCCGATGGCATATTCTGCGAAGTGGCGTGTCACGTCCATACGTCCGCCATAGTCTCCGTAGGTAAATCTGCCGCCTTGCAATTCCACTTGCACCTTGCTCCAAGGTTCGTAGTAACTGGCATGAGCCATGAAATTGAACTTCTGAGAGCCGTCAATCGCTCCAAACCCTTTATCCACTGTGTAGTTAAATACCCACGTATAGCCGCCTTCGAGATAGAGATCCAAATTGCGGAGGGCATGGAAGGTGATGTTTGAGTGGACACCGGCGCGCCCGGGATGGAAAAATCCAACGGCAGCTGTAGCCTTCCAGCGTTTCGTGGAGAGTAGTTGCTGACTCAGGTTAGTGTTGCCCATTTGAATATATCTGTCCGGGTTCTCGTCATAGTCTTTCAG
>Ga0310697_10007028_pt1 | contig 10640 bp, 10 predicted proteins | sample 172DNAGHGlowgp2_FD_203883 | JGI IMG/M metagenome (GOLD analysis project Ga0310697, IMG submission 203883) | Sheep rumen microbial communities from Palmerston North, Manawatu-Wanganui, New Zealand - 1728 DNA GHGlow gp2 (v2) (version 2) | ecosystem: Host-associated > Mammals > Digestive system >...
TTCCGCCGTGCCCGTCACTTTGCCGGACTCCCTGTGGCGGGTGAAGTCCGACCATACCGACATGCTAGCCACATACAAGAAAATCCATGAAGAAAACCATCCAGCTGGAAGCCATTGACCCTGTGGAGCTTTACGGGGCCGGCAACAAGATCCTCACCGAGTTCTGCTCCTATTTCCCGCACATGAAAGTGGTGGCGCGGGGACATGAACTGATTCTGGAAGGCCGCGAGAGCGACATCGAGGAATTCCAGGTCCGGTTCGGGGAACTCATCGAGCGCCGGCACCGGAAAATGAACCTCACCGTGTATGACGTGGAGGACATTTTCGACGGAACCACGTCCGCGGAAAAGTTCCGCCTGACCGGAGATGCGATCATCGTCCACGGTACGGACGGGAAGCCGATCCGGGCCCGGAACAAGACGCAGGAGGAACTGGTCAAGGCGTACTTCGACAATGACCTGATCTTCGCTGTGGGCCCTGCCGGAACGGGAAAGACCTATATCGCCATCGCCCTGGCGGTGAGGGCGCTCAAGAACCGGGAGATCAAGCGGATCATCCTGACACGTCCTGCCGTGGAGGCGGGGGAGCGGCTGGGCTTCCTCCCGGGCGACCTCAAGGACAAGCTGGATCCGTATCTCCAGCCGCTGTACGATGCGCTGGAAGACATGATCCCGTCCCGGAAACTGCAGGAGTTCATGGCCGACGGGACCATCCAGATCGCTCCGCTGGCCTACATGCGCGGCCGGACGCTGGACCGGGCCTGCGTGATCCTGGACGAGGCGCAGAACACGAACCTCGGCCAGCTCAAGATGTTCCTGACCCGTATGGGAACGAGCGCGAAGTTCATCGTCACGGGAGATGCGACGCAGATCGACCTTCCGCGTCGCTCCGATTCGGGACTGCTGACGGGCATCCAGCTCCTGAAAGGACTTAAAGGCGTGGCTACCATCACTTTCCGGAACGAGGACATTGTGCGTCATCCGCTGGTGACGAAGATTGTCAAGGCCTTCGACGCGCACGAAAACCGCCCCGGCGATTTTGAAGGCGAATGAAAAACCATTAACTTTGCAAGTTAATAAAACTGGTGTCTATGAAACGGGCCGTCCTACTTTCTCTCTGTGCCGCCACGCTGCTTGTCAGCAGCTGTGACTTTTTCCGTTTCCTGGCCGGGCGCCCCACTTCCGAGGAGATCGAAACGAGGCGGATCGAGATGGAGCGCATCCAGGAGGAAATCCGCCTGCAGGCGGAACTGGACTCCCTGGAGGAAGTCCGTCAGCGGATGGCCGATTCCCTGGCCGCCCTGGAGACGCACCTGCTGGATTCCCTGTCCCAGATCAAGGGGACGATCCTCAATCCCTCGAAACTCGGAGGGCTTTATACGACCAAACTGGAAGCCCGCTACAGCATCATCGTGGGGGCTTTCCGGACCCGCTCCTATGCGGAACGGAAACTGAACCAGTGTACCGCGGCCGGTTATACGGCGACGATCGTGAGCTTCCGGAACGGTCTTCTGGCCATTTCCGTATGCCCGTCCAACAGCCTGAATGAAACGGTGCAGAAACTGCGTGAACTGCGTGGGAACGGAATTTGCCCGAAGGACGGTTGGATTTTGATCAATGAATGACAAGATGACCAGACGATTCCTTCTTGCGGCAGCCCTGCTGCTCCTCACGACAACCCTCCCGGCCCAGTTCAGGACGGGAGCATCCGGTTATGACGACCTGTACGATTCGGAGACGGTCCATGCCCTCAAGGAGCATGTCTCCTACCTTTCATCCGCGGCCCTCGAAGGGCGTAAGGCCGGATCGGAAGGGGAGAAGGAAGCCGCCCGGTATGTGTCCCGCTTTCTGGAGGAGCATGGAATCGACCTGATCTCTCCGGCGGACGGGCAGGAATTCGGAATTGCCCGGGAAGGGGTGGACACATTGAACTCCCGCAATGTCATCGGTTTCCTTCCGGGATGGGACAAGGCCTTGAATGACAGGTATATCGTAATCGGTGCCCGGCTGGATAACCTGGGAATGGACACCTACCTGGTGGATGGTGTGGAGACCCCCCGCATCTATTTCGGGGCCAATGGGAACGCTTCCGGCCTCGCGATGCTCCTTGAACTGGCCGCCCGGCTTTCGACGAACCGGGTCCTGATCCGCCGCAATATCCTTTTCGTGGCTTTCGGCGCCTCCCGGGAGACCCTGGCGGGTTCCTGGTATTTCCTGAACCGTTCCTTCTCCGACACGCCCCGTATCGACGCCATGGTGAACCTGGACATGCTCGGAACTGCCGAACTGGGTTTTTACGCCTACACTTCCTCCAACGAGGACTTGAACCGCATTGTCCGGAATCTCCAGGGGGAACTGCTTCCCATCCAGGCCGAGTTGACGACCGTCGAACCCTATTCCTCCGATCACCGTGCCTTTTATGACCGGGAGATTCCCTCCGTCCTGTTCACGACCGGCCGGTATCCGGAGCATGACACCGGCCGAGACTCCTACAGCATCGTGGATTTCGACGGAATGGAGCGGGAACTGGAATATATCTATAACTATACGATGTCCCTGGCCAACGGGCCGCGTCCCCTGTTCCGGCAGGACAGCCAGGCTTCCTCGTCGGTTCCGGAAAACGCCATTTCCTGGAATGACTGCGACGTGAAGCCGGTTTTCCTGACTTCCGACGACCCCTCCTTCTTCCTGGAAAAGTGGGTGTACCAGTATCTGAGGTATCCGAAGTATGCGCAGGAGAACGGCATCCAGGGACGGGTCCTGGTGGATTTTATCATCGATGAAAGCGGCAATGTCCGGGACGTGCGTGTCTCACGGGGAATCCACACCTCGCTGGATGACGAGGCGGTGCGGGTGATCTCGGCCTCCCCGAAATGGCGGCCCGGACGTCATCGGGGTAAGAAAGTCCGCGTGGCGGTTACGATCCCCGTGGACTTCCGCCTGGAAAAGACCTCCAAGGGAACCCTTGGAATCAACGGAAAGAGAATCAACTAATTACCTATGGAATACAACTTTATCGAGATTGAGAAACGGTGGCAGCAGTGGTGGGCCGCCCACAAGACCTTCCGGGCGGAACCTGACAGCCGGAAGCCCAAATACTATGTCCTGGACATGTTCCCTTATCCTTCTGGAGCGGGCTTGCATGTAGGACATCCGCTGGGCTACATTGCCAGCGATATCTTCGCCCGTTACAAGCGCCTGAAGGGCTTCAACGTCCTGCATCCGATGGGTTATGACGCCTTCGGCCTCCCGGCGGAGCAGTACGCCATCCAGACCGGCCAGCATCCGGAGAAAACCACCCACGAGAATGTGGCGCGTTATCGCAGCCAGCTGGACCGCATCGGTTTCTCGTTCGACTGGGACCGTGAGTTCCGTACCTCGGATCCGGACTATTACAAGTGGACCCAGTGGGCCTTCCTGAAGATGTTCGGCAGCTGGTACGACAACGGACTCCAGAAAGCGCGCCCCATCGAGGAACTCGTGGCCGCTTTCGAAAAAGGCGGTTCCGCGGCCGTGGATGCGGCGAACAACGATGCCCCCGAGTTCACTGCCCAGCAGTGGAATGCATTCACGGACAAGGAGAAAGCCGATGTCCTGATGCACTACCGCATCGCCTACCAGGGCGAATCCACGGTGAACTGGTGCCCGGCCCTCGGGACGGTCCTCGCGAACGACGAGGTGAAGGACGGCTATTCCGAGCGAGGCGGCCATCCGGTATTCCAGAAGAAGATGACCCAGTGGCAGCTCCGCGTATCGGCCTATGCCGGCCGGCTCCTGGATTCCCTGGAGCGGCTGGACTGGACCGATTCCCTGAAGGAGATGCAGCGCAACTGGATCGGCAAGTCCCAGGGCGCCGAGATGGTGTTCAAGATGGAGTGCGACGGCGTTTCCCACGACGTCACCATCTTCACCACCCGGGCCGATACCGTCTTCGGCGTGACCTTCATGGTCCTGGCTCCGGAGAGCGAATGGGTGGAGAAACTCACCTCTGCCTCGCAGAAAGAGGCCGTGGAGGCCTATCTGGAGCAGGTCAAAAAGAAGACCGAGCGCGAACGCATCGCCGGCAAGGCGGTGACGGGCGTGTTCTCCGGCTCCTATGCCGTGAATCCGCTCACCGGGGAGAAGATCCCCGTGTGGATCGCCGAATATGTCCTCGCAGGCTACGGTACGGGTGCCATCATGGCCGTCCCCGCCCATGACAGCCGCGACTATGCTTTCGCGAAGAAGTTCAATCTCCCCATCGTCCCGATCATCGAGGGGGCCGATGTTTCCGAATCCAGCTATGACGCCAAGGAAGGCGTGATGTGCAACAGCGGCTTCCTCACGGGTATGAGCGTGAAAGAGGCGATCCCGGCCGCCATCGACTATGTGGAGGCCCATGGACTCGGACGCCGGAAGGTCAATTACCGGCTCCGCGACGCCATCTTCTCCCGCCAGCGCTACTGGGGTGAACCCTTCCCGATCTATTTCAAGGACGGGATCGCGACGCCGGTTCCTTTCGACAGGCTTCCGCTTACCCTGCCGGAGATCAGCGAATACAAACCTACCGAGGCAGGAGAACCGCCGCTGGCCCGGGCGAAAGATTGGACCTATGACGGTTATCCGCTGGAAACCAGCACGATGCCGGGTTTCGCCGGCTCCAGCGCCTACTATCTCCGGTATATGGATCCGCACAACGACAAGGCGCTCGTTTCCCGCGAGGCGGACGAGTACTGGCGCAGCGTGGACCTGTACGTGGGAGGTACGGAGCATGCGACGGGACACCTGATCTACAGCCGCTTCTGGAACAAGTTCCTGTATGACCTCGGCTACGTGTGCGAAGACGAACCCTTCCGCAAGCTCATCAACCAGGGCATGATCCAGGGCCGCTCCAACTTCGTGTACCGGATCGTGAACACCAATACCTTCGTCTCCTGCGGCCTCAAGGACCAGTATGAGACGACGGAGATCCATGTCGATATCAACATCGTCCGGAACGACCGGCTGGACCTCGAAGCCTTCAAGGCCTGGCGTCCGGAGTTCGCCACCGCCGAGTTCATCCTTGAGGACGGCGAATACATCTGCGGCTGGGCCGTGGAGAAGATGTCCAAGTCCATGTACAATGTCGTGAATCCCGACCAGGTATGCGACACTTACGGGGCGGATACCCTCCGTCTCTATGAGATGTTCCTGGGGCCGGTGGAGCAGTCCAAGCCGTGGGATACCAAGGGCATCGACGGCGTGAACCGTTTCCTGAAGAAGGTGTGGCGCCTGTTCTGGGACCGTGACAACTGGCTGGTTACCGATGAAAAGCCCACGGCGGACGAACTCAAGGCCCTGCACAAACTGATCGGCAAGGAGCAGGAGGATATCGAGAATTTCTCCTACAACACGACCGTGTCGGCCTTCATGATCGCCTTGAACGAATTGCAGAACTGCCACAAGCGGGCCATCCTGGAACCGCTGCTCATCCTGCTTTCCCCGTTCGCCCCGCACATTACGGAAGAACTGTGGCACCAGCTGGGCCACGAGGATTCCATCACTTATGCCGCTTTCCCGGAGTACCACGAGGAATATACGGTGGAGAACACCGTCAAGTACCCCGTCTCCTTCAACGGAAAGACCCGTTTCTTCATCGATGTCCCGGCCGACAAGGCCCCGGCCGACGTGGAAGCGCTGGTCCGTGCCCATGAGTCCACTCCGCGCTACGTGGGTGAACAGCACATCGTGAAGGTCATCGTCGTCCCGGGCCGAATCGTCAACGTCGTCCTCAAATAAACTATGGCAAAACTTCAAAGCAAACCCTTGACCATCATCAAGGAATGGGCCCTGGTGACCCTGGGTATCCTGATCTATGTGACGGGATGGTCCATCTTCCTGATGCCCAACAACCTGGTAGGCGGCGGCGTGTCCGGTATCGCCTCCATGATCCAGTATGCCACGGGTGGAGCGATCCAGATGGGTTACTCCTACTTCGTCATCAACGCCATCCTCATCGTCGTGGCCACGATCGTGATCGGCATGGGATTCGGCGCCAAGACCATCTACGCCATTATCCTGGCGTCCGTAGGCCTTCGCTTCCTCCCGGAACTGATTCCGCTGGAGATCATTCAGACCCTTGCCCTGCAGAACGGCAAGCTGATGTCCACCCTGTGCGGCGGCGTCATGGCCGGCATCGGCATCGGCATGTCCATCTCCAACGGCGGCAGCACGGGCGGAACGGATATCATTGCGCTCATCTACACGAAGTACCGCAATGTCTCGCCGGGCAAGGTAATCCTGTACTTGGACTTCGTCATCATCCTGTCCTCCCTGCTCATTCCCTCCATCGTTCCGGACCTGGATCCGACGACGGGAAAGCAGCTTCTGGGAGCCGATGGACAGCCGCTTTCGCATCTCATGCCGTTCTCCGAGAAGGTGACCACGGTTATCTACGGCCTTATCCTCGTGACGGTGAACGGCCGGGTGATCGATGCCTACCTTTCGGGATCGCAGCAGAGTGTCCAGCTGTTCATCCTGTCCAAGAAGTATGCGGAGATTGCCGATTCCATCACGCATGACCTGCACCGGGGCGTCACCGTCCTGGACGGCAAGGGCTGGTACACCCAGGCTCCGACCGAGGTCCTGATGGTCATTACCCGCAAGACGGATCTGAACCTGCTTCTCAAGTATATCAAGGCCATCGACCCGAACGCCTTCCTGTCCGTCTCGTCCGTGAACGGCGTGTATGGCCAGGGCTTCGAGTCCATCAAAGGAAAATAGGCGCCTCCCTGCCGGGCGAAAAACCGTCAGAGAATGAGTGCAACCCTGATGCTGTTTTTCGCTCCGGCGCTCCTGACCGGAGTGTACTTCCTGGGTCGGGTCCAAGCCCTCCACGGGCCGGGACGCCGGCCGACCTCCTCCCCTGAAAAGGGGCGCGACACCGTTTCACAGCAGGCAGACGGGCCTGGCGCTGTTGACCAGTTTCTGTATGACAGGTGTTGCCGGTACATGGCGGACCGGAAACCTTTCCTGGTGGAGTCCTTCTCCCTGGGCGATCTTTCCAATGCGCTGTTTACCAATAAGGTGTACCTCTCCAAGACCATTAATTACTATTCCGGCAAGAACTTCAGGAACTACATCAACTACTATCGTGTGATGTATGCGATGGAACTTTTCCGGAAAAACAAGTCGCTCCGGGTGACGGAACTCGGCCATTTGGCCGGTTTCCGTTCCAATACGACCTTCAATCAGGCTTTCAAACTGGTGATGGAGGAATCCCCGAGCACTTGGTGCGCACGGTTAAGGAAGAGGAACCGGGAATCCACGAAGTAATAACCTGTCCCGGCAGGGAAGCCGCCGGACCCCGACCCCGAAAGAGGCCGGGGTTTTCCGTTTTATTCGATAGAAAGATTTTCTCGTAGGTGTCGACTGTTTTCCGATTATTTTCGTATCTTGTCTGCAAATCAAAGACTTGACGACAATGATACGGCACCGAATGCGACCTCTTCCTTTTCTCAGTCGCAGCTCCGGCGGGACGCTCACCTTCGAGAGCGCGCCGTTCGAGCGCGGTCGCCTCACCGAGGCCGGCGTCCGCTACCACGTCACCGACCACCTGGGCAGCGTGAGGGCGGTCATCCATGGAAATGCATCGACGACCACCTACCCGCTGGCCGGGTTCTACTCCGTCAATGACTTCGCCCCGTTCGGTACAAAGTCCACATCCAGTGCTTCGTCATACCTCAGTCTGGCCTCCACCGGCTCGACGGTCTCCCTGCGCGATGGTTTCACCGGCCAGGAGGACCAGGGACCGGACTTCGGCGTCGGCTATTCCGACTTCGGCGCGAGGCAATATAGCCCGGTCCTTTCGCGGTGGCTTGTGCCGGATCCGATGGGGGAGAAGTATTATGACGTAAGTCCGTATGCGTATTGTACGGGGAATCCTGTGAATCTTAAGGACCCGGATGGAAGGGCTATTTATATTTTTTATGGCGATAATAAGACTCCATTCTTCTATAATGGCACACAGGAGGAATCTTCAATTCCGGACGATCCATATGTCAAGGCTGTGATTTCAGCATATAAGTATAATAAAGAGAATTGGATAAGAGAAGGATATACTGAATCGTGCCCAAGTACAGACTTGATTGAAAAGCCTAAGGGAGAAGTCTGTGTATCAGTTATTAAGGATTATAACAGTGGAGACCGTTATTTTAGAGAGAACGGCGGAAATCCAGTCATTATATGGAATCCATTGGAGGGTCTAGAAACCGATACAAATGCGATATTATCTCCGGCTACATTGTTCTGTCATGAGGCTGATCATGCTTTAGATGACGTTGGTAAAAAGCATGAAGCTCATCTAAAGCGACAAGGAACGTCAACCCATAAAGGTTTTATAAATGATGAAGAGTACCGTGTTGTCACTGGTTCTGAGCAAAAGATGGCAGTTGCCAATGGGGATATACCTAAGGGGAGAAAAACTCGGAATCGCTATACCAAGGATTCGAGTCATACTATATATACTAAAGGAGTCACTTCGAATAAAAAAAGAGAAAAGAAAGCCACTAACTGAAATCGTTTTATGAAACCGGATAAACTCATTTTTATTGTATTATACCTGCTTCTTTTTTCCTGCTCTTCTCAAATGCCTATTGACCCCGATTCTATTGACCGGATTGATTTTTACGCAATATGTAGAGGAGTGGATTTCGCACAGGGTGTCTATTCTATTTCGGAATTAAAGGATAAAGGAAGAGATACGATTATTACGGACAGAGTCTTTATTCATCGTTTTGTCGAAGAGCTTAACCAACTGATTCCAGATAAACATCAACGGCTCGTTGATTATCGGTCTGGCGCCATCCTTTTCAACCGAGAAGGTGATTCAACCCTTGTTTTCTTCGGTGAAAGGACGGGAATCATCTATCGGAATAAAAAAATGATGGATCGGGATTCATTATTCCGATTGATTGATGACTCAGTATTTGCGACACAACCCTATGATTATTGGTTCCCATGTGATTCTAGTCGTGACTTATACAGAAATGTTGTGAAAACAATGATGGAGTTGCGCAAGCAACAAGCAATGGATTCCCTTGAAATCAAATAATGTGGAAGTATTATCATATCAGTCCGTATGCGTATTGCGCAGGAGATCCGGTGAATCGTGTTGACATAAAAGGTAAAACAGACTTTTGGCTTAATGGACAAATAATTGGTGATGACGGGGTTCATGACCAACGGGCTCTGGTCATTAGAACAGAAGCTCTCACAAAAGAAGAAATTAAAGAAACAACGGGATTCATTAAGGCCAATTCTGGCAGTATGGAAGCGTTTAAAGATAATGACATAGCTTATAGGAATTCAATAGAGATAGAGTCATCTGTTAGCAATCGCCAAGCAATGGTAACGGAAATTAGTAAAGATAACGAGAAAGGAGGAACGGATGACTCAAATAACAGAGAATATGGAGGTTCAATACAAAATGGTCGTATTGTGTTAGCTGAGCCTGGCCCCATTGCAAATCCTAAAACAGATGCAATCGCAAGCATTGATTTACCAACTGGAGTATCTACATTTCATAGTCATCCAAGCGGAACAATTGTTGAGTATCCTCCGGCAAATACCATTGGAGGCTCAACGACGACATACTCTTTCATCCAACAACCATCAGGTATAGATATAAGCAATGCAGGGACAAATACACATTATGTTTTTGGTCGAAGCAGTGGCAATGTTTCTATTTACACGTCAGAAGGTGTACAAGCTATTATTCCAATGAAGTATTTTGTAACGCCAAAAGATAAAAGATAATGAAAATAACGGTTGCTGTCATAAGCTTAATGTGTATTTGTTGTCTTTCAAACGCACAAGAGAACAATCAAATGAATAAAATGATAAACGAAAGTTTATCGTTATATATTAATTGGAAATCAGACATTACAAATGAATCTGTCAGGGACAGAGAAAACAGTATCCCATACATTTGTTTGGATAATTACCCCGCTACCTTTTCTGTATTAGATGAAGTGTTGAAAAAGAAGGTAAAGCTTATGAGCTTGTATAATCTATCAGGACAACGGGAGCTACAAAGAAATATAGAATACGATTTTATATTTCCCGAGGTGTTTTTAGATAACAATCAAATACGGATTACTATTTTTGGAAAAAAAGTATCCATTTCTCGCAGAAAGCAATTACACATTTGGGCTGTTGAGCGGGGTGTGTTTACTTACGTGTACTCCTGCAATAGACAAGAATGGAAACTAATGGATACAGTATTTGAGGGTATCTGAAATACTATGACTCTTGATATTCACAAACTACAAAGGTTGAAGAATACGTTGATTCTGCCCCTTCAAATGATTACTGAGCTTGACGGCAGGACGGTCTTCTCCGAGACACTCGGCTACGACTCGCCGTCCAACTCGCTTTGTGGACCGTCATACACCGGCCTTATCACCAGGAAAGGAGAGACGTGGACAATACCTACCGGCCCGTCACCTTCACAGATCCAGCAGGTGTCCAGGACTGAGGACTATGCCTACGACTATGCCGCGAGGCTGTCCGGATGGGATGATGCCTCAAATGGGGAGAACATCTCCTATGACGCCCGGGGCAACATCACCTCGCGCAGTCCGCGATACGGTTCCAGTGTTACAATTACCCTGACCTACACAG
>Ga0310697_10007029_pt1 | contig 10639 bp, 10 predicted proteins | sample 172DNAGHGlowgp2_FD_203883 | JGI IMG/M metagenome (GOLD analysis project Ga0310697, IMG submission 203883) | Sheep rumen microbial communities from Palmerston North, Manawatu-Wanganui, New Zealand - 1728 DNA GHGlow gp2 (v2) (version 2) | ecosystem: Host-associated > Mammals > Digestive system >...
CATTGATTCAGGTGGCTGTGCCTGATGAGTTTTTCCTCTCCTTCGGCAGTCAGCCGTTGCTACAGATGCTGGTGATACTGGTCATCGCTGTGCCGATGTATATCTGTTCGACAGGTAGCATCCCCGTGGCAGCAGCCCTGATGATGAAAGGACTCTCGCCAGGTGCGGCATTGGTGATGCTGATGGCCGGGCCTGCGGTAAATCTCGCCTCTATCCTCGTGGTTCATAAGTCGATGGGACGCCGCTTCACCACAATCTATCTGATGACCATCGTGGGCTTTGCAATCCTCTTTGGTCTGCTACTCAATGCTACGGGCTGGGACTTCACTATTGCCGCTCAGGATGCGTGCTGCATGAATTCATCCGTCCTGCCCAGTACGTTCAAGATTATTTGCGCCACAGTATTAACATTATTAATTATATTTGCTCTTATGATGAAGTTTTTCAGTAAGTTTACCGCCCAAAAGCCCTTAGACCCCGATGTGACCGTTTACCGTGTCGAGGACATGCATTGCAGTCATTGCGAGGTCGCCGTCGTCCGTGCCGTCGAGGATCTGCCTGGCGTAGAGAAAGCCAAGGCCAGTGCCTCTGCCAACACCCTCACCATCAAAGGCCCTGCCACAGAAGAGTCTATCCGTAAAGCTGTTGAGGGTATCGGATATACGTTCAAAGGAAAGGCTTGATATGATATAACTGCGCCCAGGCTATACTTTACACATACGCCGATGCAGCAGAGTTCCTGGAAGAAGAATTAACTCAATAGTATGCTAACTATTGACAAGTCAAATATGTGTTCACACCTACAGAAGAAGCTATTCGAAGAAGATGGCATTTACCACCGTCTTTGGTTTGCTATGCAGGATGATTCAGAGCTGACGGCGGTAGTCCGCTCTCGCCAGCTCCATATCTACCGCAATAGGAAAAAGATATTGGTCTTGGCCGGTAAGTCTTCACCAAAGATTATCAAGGAAGATAAGATTTGCGAATTTCTACCAATATGACAAAAGCGCGGACATCGGACTTGTTCGTTCGGAACGAATCGCGAAGTTCCTAGGTTTCAAGTACGTTGAATAATAGCAAGTGCTGTTGATACTGCCGTCCGTGAGGATGGCAGTATTTCTTCGTGGCCATCGTTTAGCTTCAATGCTTCTATATTCCTGCTATGTGTGCATGGCTTGGCAGCGGGCTTTGATGCCGATTGTACCAATAATCTTGTGTCTTCGGGTCGCATCTGCGAATCGTTGATAGTCAGCTGGCCGTCATCGCTCACACTTATAGCCTGCAGGAATTTGTAACGGAGAGGCCTAACAGACGGACGAAGCGGTCGTTTGGCTTTGGGCAATCAAAGATATTGATTCACCACTGAAAGTAGTTGGTTTAGTGGCATGGCTCCGCTCTGGCGCCAGAGGACTTGGCCACTGCGGAAAAGTATCAAGGTGGGCACGGCCTGCACATTATACTCTTCAGCGGGAATGCCGTGCTTATCCACATCTACCTTGATGATGCGGAGGCGGTCGCCCAATTGGGCTTTCAACTGTTCCAAAACGGGGTGCATGGCCTTACAAGGGCCGCACCAGGTGGCAAAGAAATCGGCCAAGACCAGTCGGCCGCTATTGATTACATCGTTGAAGGTTTCCATGTGGATGAAGTGCTGAAGTGATGGATAAGTTTGAACTATCTCACAATTGGCTTTTTCGACTGCTTCCAAGCCATGATGCCACCGTCAAGGTTGATGACATCGTAGCCCTGTTCGGCCAGCTTATTTGCAGCCGAAGCACTGCGACGACCACTGCGGCAGTAGATCGCCACAGGTTTATCCTTGGAGAGTTTCATGGTTGCTAAGTCCATGAAAAGGGCTGAGTAGAAATCTATCTGGAGTGCGCCATCGATGTGTCCTTCATTAAATTCGTCACTGGTGCGTACATCGAGCAACTGCACATTGGCAGTGTCCTTGATAATGTCTGCAAAATCGACCACTGAAACAGACTTGAAGTTCTGCTTATGGTTGGCGTTGAATACCCATGCTGCCACAACAATCAGCATAAGGACGATGGAGAGTATTATTTTGTAGTTCATCAGTTTTATTTTATTCAATCCGACAATGATACGAAAGTGCCTTTATCGCGTTCTTGAACTTTGATGGATGCAATAGGTAACCACACCCCAGATGATGCTGCGCTGCTCAGGAGTGATGATGATGGGCTCGTAGGCCTTGTTATGAGGAACAAGCCTGACGATGCCTTCTTTTTGCTTGGATAAATCAAGCTCCTTGATGGTGAAGCCTGTATCATCGCCATCTACCCAAGCCACCACAATATCACCATTCTGAGGCTCCAAGGATTTGTCTATTACTATGAGATCACCGGGCATGTAGCCGGCATCAATCATAGAATCACCAATGACACGGGCAAAGAAGGTGGCCTCACGGTGCTTGATCAGCTCCTGGTTGAGGTCTATGGCCTCTTCCTCATAGTCGGTGGCGGGGGAGGGGAAGCCCGCACGGATGCCGCCGGGGTAATAGGGAAGCTTGACTTCTTCGCCTATCTCTGCTGTCAGAATTTGTATCTCGTTCATGGGTGGATTGTCTGTTTTGCGGTGCAAAATTAGGTAAAAGTTTCAAGTTTCAGGTTTCAAGTTCCTAGTTTTTGCTCTTTTTTGCCTATTTTTGTGCCCGCTATGATGTATGCCCTCGTCGATTGTGACAACTGTTACGTCTCCTGTGAACGGGTCTTCAACCCCGCACTCGAAGGCAAGGCGGTCGTGGTTCTCTCGAACAACGACGGCTGTGTGGTTGCGCGCAGTCAGGAGGCGAAAGCCCTTGGCGTGCCCGAGGGACTGCCTTTCTTCCAACTGGCAGAACGCTTCCCCGGTCAGGAGATTCACGCCCTCAGCAGCAACTACACGCTCTACGGCGATATGTCCCGTCGCGTGATGAACATCCTCCGTGAGAGTGCCCCTGAGATCTTCGTCTATAGCATCGATGAAGCCTTCCTAATGTGGAATGAATCCCCCTATATGAAGATGGACTACAAGCAGTGGGGTGAGGCGCTGGCCGCCAAGGTTCGCCAATGGACGGGAATGCCTGTGAGCATCGGCATCGCACGCACGAAGACGCTCGCCAAGGTCGCCAGCAAGTTTGCCAAACGCTATCCGGCGTACAAGAAATGCTGCTTCATCGAGACTGAAGCTCAGCGGGAGAAAGCCCTGTCGCTCTTTCCCATAGAAGATGTCTGGGGCATAGGCCGGCGCCATGCAGCACGGCTGCAGGCACGGGGCATCACAACCGCTTTGGACTTCACGCGGGTAGATGCAGAGTCCGTGCGCCGAGCGATGACCGTCACGGGTCTACGCACATGGATGGAACTGCACGGACGCGACAGCATCGCGCTGGACAACTTGCCTCGCAAGCAGACCATCTGCACCAGCCGCAGCTTCCCTAAGATGATAGCTTCTGCTGAGACGCTGGCAACACCCATCGCAAGTTTCGCCGCCCGATGTGCGCAGAAGCTGAGAGCCCAGCACAGCATGGCGCAGTTCGTCACCGTCTTCATGTCCACCAACCCCTTCCGCGAGGACTTGGATCAGATGTCCTTAGGGCGCACGGTGAGCCTCCCTGCTCCTGCCTGCTCCGACCCAGAGATTGTCACTGCCGCCATGAAGGCCATAGATGCCTGCCTCTTGGCGGCGCCTGGGCCCTTCCATTGGAAACGCGCTGGGGTTATTGTCAGTGGCATTGTCCCTGATTCGGAACTACAGACCAACTTCCTGGACATCCCACCCGTTCTGAAGCAGAAGCTGACCAAACTGTCTCAGGTGGCAGATGCCCTCAACCACAAACACGGAGATGAAACCGTGATGGTGGCGCAGGCCATGCGAGCCCTCGACCCAGCCACAGGCAAGGCCATCACCTTCCGCAACAGCATCCTTCACGACCGCCGTTCCCCCTTCTACACCACAGACATAAAAGATATTATCAAGGTGAATTAATATTTTTTCACGCGACAGAGCATCGCATATTGCCGTTTTTGCTTTAACTTTGTACGCAAAATTGAGCGAAAGATGGTCTTTTCAGACCAAATCACAAAGGAAATTTTATGGCAAAGAAACAGATAAAGGAGAAATCGATAGAGGAAACGCTGTGGGAATCGGCGAACAAGCTACGTGGCTCTGTGGAACCATCGGAGTACAAGCACGTGGTACTGAGCCTTATTTTCCTGAAGTATGCCTACGACCGTTTCACGGAGCGCAGGAACGAACTGGTGGCTGAGGGCAAGGAGCAGTTTGCTGATAATCCCGTATTCTATAATGCCAAGAACGTATTCTATCTGGAACCCGAAAGTCGTTGGGATTTCCTGATAGAGAATGCCAAGCAGAACGATATCGCCATCAAGATTGATAAGGCTCTGGCAAAGGTGGAGGAGAGCAACCCCACGCTGAAAGGTGCCTTGCCCAGCAACTACTATGCTGGTCTGTCGCTTGACAGAACCAAGCTGGCTGCATTGCTCGACGAGATCAACAAGATTGATACGCTGAAGGACCCTGAGCACGACCTGATGGGGCGTGTGTATGAGTACTTCTTGGGTAAGTTTGCTATTGCCGAGGGTAAGGGTAAAGGAGAATATTATACGCCTAAGACCATTGTCAACTTGATAGCAGAGATGATTGAGCCTTATCGCGGCAAGATCTACGACCCATGCTGTGGTTCGGGCGGTATGTTTGTGCAGAGCATGAAGTTTATCGAAGCCCATCATGGTAACAAGCGCGACATCAGCGTCTATGGTCAGGAATATACCAATACCACCTATAAGCTGGCAAAGATGAACCTCGCCATTCGCGGCATTGCCTGTAACCTGGGTGAGATGGCTGCAGATACCTTCCACAACGACCAGCATAAGGACCTGAAGGCTGACTTCATCATGGCCAATCCTCCTTTCAATCAGAAAGCGTGGCGAGCAGAGAATGAGCTGAAGGACGATCCTCGTTGGGTGGGCTACGATGTGCCGCCAACGAGCAATGCCAACTATGGTTGGATTCTGAATATCGTCAGCAAACTCTCCGCCAATGGTACGGCTGGCTTCCTCTTGGCGAATGGCGCTTTGAGTGGCGACGGCACGGAGTTGGCCATCCGCAAGCAGCTACTATTAAACAAGGTAGTGGAGGCCATTGTCATCCTGCCTCGCAATATGTTCTACTCCACAGACATTAGCGTGACACTCTGGATTCTGAATAACAATAAGAAAGCCCGCAGCGTAGAGCAGAACGGCAAGCTTGTCCGCTATCGCAACCGCGAGAACGAAGTCTTGTTTATCGACCTGCGCCAATGGGGTGAGCCTTTCGAGAAGAAATACATCCAGTTCTCGCAAGAGCAGATACAGCAGATAGCCGAGAACTTCCACAACTGGCAACGTGAGGGCTATGAACAGACCTATCACAATGAGCCCGAATACTGCTACTCTGCCACCCTTGACGAAATCGAGCAGAAAGGCTGGAGCCTCGTGCCCAGCAAATACATCGAGTTCCGCAATCGTGACGAGCAGATAGACTTCGACACCAAGATGCGCCAACTGCAAGCGGAAATGAGCGACCTACTACAGCAGGAAGAGGCTAGCAAACAGGAACTAAAAGCCCTCTTTGAGAAGTTAGGCTACAACCTCCAAAACTAAAAAATTCTTGCTAATTTTGCAAAAACTTGCAAGAATTGGCAAGAATTTAAAACTTTATTTGTACTTTTGCAGCACAAAACCATCATAATAAAAAGTTTTATGATAGAATTGCCGCCAAAGGTAGATAGAAAGACGCTCGTCAATGCCTTGTTGAAAGGATTTGACGCGGAAATTGCCCCTCTTGTAGATAGAATAAATGCAACCTACGATTATTGGGACAAAGTAAAGTATAAGCCTTTGCCAGAAGGATATACACCCCAAATGCTTTGGACCTATGTCAAGGCCTCACGTATGCGGGGGTTGATGCCTGTATGGGAAAAATATGGAATCAAACTATGTATCACCAGTCAGATGCAGCGGATGTGTCATGACTTTGATATGAAGTTTGGTAGTTTCTGGGAAGACGACAACGATGCCCAAAGTCCAGAAAAGAAATATTATCTATCGAGTTCGCTAATGGAGGAAGCTATCTATTCAAGTAAGATGGAGGGTGCTTCCACCACTCGGGTTGTAGCCAAGGAGATGTTGAGGAAGAAGAAGTCACCTCAAACCAAGGCACAACAGATGATCGTCAACAACTATAATACGATTCAGTATATAGTAGATCATAAGGATGACCCCTTGACAGAAGAAAGGCTGCTTTACATTCATAGGCTGATGACAGAAAATACGTTGGATAATCCCGATGATGCCGGACACTTTAGAACAAATGAAAAGGTCGTTGTGGCGGATATGGTAGAAGGGGATATTGTCTATACTCCGCCTTCATACAAGGATATTCCGGAGTTCGTAAATACTCTTTGCGATTTCTTTAACAACGACAGCCCGAGTACTTTTATTCATCCTATCATCAAGGGGATTATTGTCCACTTCATGTTGGCCTATCTGCATCCCTTTGTTGATGGTAACGGACGGACTGCACGTGCCTTGTTCTATTGGTATATGCTGAAAGAGAACTACAAGTTGACAGAGTATATGTCAATATCAAGGGTCATCGCGAAGTCAAAACCTAGTTATGAAAAAGCTTTCCAATATACTGAAAATGATGGAAACGACATTGGCTATTTTGTAGCTTATAATCTGAGAGCCCTGGAACTTTCTTTCCAACAGCTTCGTGACTACATACAACGGAAGCAACGTGAGAAAAAAGCAGCCAGCACATTCATGATGGCTGGTAACGTCAATCAGCGGCAGGCTATCGTCCTGCAACGGCTTACCGACGAACCAGACACAATCCTTACAGTAAAGGATGTGCAAGAACTCTTCTCTGTTTCATCCATGACAGCAAGAAAGGATCTGTCTGACTTGGTACAACAAGGTTATCTGGAAGAGATCGCAATCAATAAGGTAACACGTGGGTATATATTGGCTCCATTAAAGAATCCCTTTGTATAAAAACAAACGATGACATACAAACGTTTAGGCGACTATATTAGAGAGGTGAATGTTCGTAATCGAGATGAGAAGGTTACGAAACTTGTTGGTCTTACGATTGACAAGGCTTTCATTCCGTCGGTGGCAAATGTCATCGGCACAGACCTCTCGAACTATAAGGTTATCCAAAGAGAACAATTTGCTTGCAGTTTGATGCAGGTGAGCCGAGACGGAAAGATGCCTGTTGCCATGTTTGAGGAAGACGAAGCTATCATGTCACCAGCTTATCCGATGTTCGAGGTTGTTGATAAGACCGTTCTGATGCCTCAGTATCTGATGATGTGGTTCGCTCGTAGCGAGTTTGACCGTGAAGCCAGCTACTATGCTGTTGGCGGCGTTCGTGGTAGCCTAACTTGGGAAGACTTTTGCAATATGCAGCTGCCCGTCCCTCCCATCACTCGTCAGCGTGAAATCGTGTCAGAATACGAAACGCTGACCAACCGCATCCGTCTCAATAATCAAATGATTCAGAACCTCGAAGCCACCGCCCAAGCCCTCTACCGCAAAACCTTCGTCAATAACATCGACAAAGAAAACCTCCCTGAAGGTTGGAGAATGGGAACGTTGGGAGAATTCTGCAAAGAGATGAAATCAGGTGGTACTCCAAATAGAAGCCATAATGAGTATTGGAATAAGAATGATTTTCCATGGCTTAAATCGGGAGAAGTACATAACAATGTTATTATTACTATTGAAGAATACATTAGTCAAGCAGGACTAGATAATAGTTCTGCTAAGATTATTCCTCAGGGCTCTGTAATAATGGCAATGTATGGGGCAACTGCTGCACAAGTGGCATATCTCAACTGTGACACTGCCACCAATCAAGCATGTTGCAACATGATGTGCAACTGCAAAGAAGATGCAGCTTATTTGTTCTTCCATTTATTGGCAAATCAAGAAGACATTAAAAAACTTGCAAATGGAGGAGCACAAGAAAACCTCAGTCAAGAATTGATAGCGCAACAGCCAATAGTTCTTCTCAATGACAACGAAAAGAAATTAATGTTTGTGCCAATACTTGACAACCTCGTTGTATTATACAAGGAAAACGAAAAATTAACCGAATTACAGTCTTTGCTTTTGGCGAAGATGAATGCACAAATATAATGACGATATATGGCAAGAACAAAAAAGAAAAGGGCAATTAAGTGGAAAACCATATTTGAATGGAGCGCCTTAATAGGAGGAGCCATAGCTGTATTAGTCGTTCCTGTAAGTGTAGCCTTGTTTATTAATAACAAACAACACACAATGGAGATGATTGAACTAAATCAGAAACACAACCTTGAGTTACAACGTCAACATGACGAATTTGAGGAAAAATACTCTGTCGTTAAGAAAGAATTGGAGGACTGTAGACAGCAAAATCGTTTGTTGGAAATTGAAAAAACAAAGGTAAACAATGAAAAATAAAGTTTTGAATAAAATAAAAGAGCTTATTCCATTAATAATCTTTTTGGGGATTATAGCAGCTCTTTGCTATAGCATATACTATTCCACTAAACTAGAGGAACAGATATGGGAACGGGACCGAACGATTCAAGAATTGTCGTTTCGCAGTAAACTGGTGGAGGATTATTTTGACATAAAATATAATCCAGATGATAGTACTACATCTTATATTTTAAAAGACTCTATAAAAGACCGATTTACAACTATACAAACAGAGTACAAATATATTGAAGTAGATCAAGAAACAAGGATACGCCAAGGAGACGCATTGTTAACTTTAGATGATCTTATAATAAAATATAATGCTCTGCTGGGTGAACGCAATGATATTATTCAAAAATATAACTCTTTAGTAAATGAGACTAATACAATAGCAAAAGAAAACCGTGAAATTAAAGAAGAAAAAAGAGGACTAAACACTGCCCTTCAATTGATAGAAAAGCGTTACAAAATCTCGTATAACATTTCTGTTGATTCAAATATGATAATAACATCATTGAAGAACACGGAAATGGTTGACTCTGCATTAATGATATTACCATACTATCGAGATAAAATAGAACGAGAACTTGACGGTACATGGATTATTACTCGTTAATGTGAAATAGAGACTATTCGTAGACATATAGAAGAATAGATATTATGGATAAATTAGGCAAGATGATTCGAATAACCGACTTGAGGTCTGTATGGCCTCATGAGGCTAATGATTTCACAAAGTGGCTGGCGCAGGAAGAGAATCTTACGCTACTGAGTGATGCTATCGATATTGAGCTGGAACTGGAGGAAAGAGAATCTTCTGTTGGTAGTTTCAATGTAGATATCTATGCCAAAGAAACAGGCACTAATCGTCGTGTAATCATTGAGAACCAGTTGGAAGATACCAACCATGACCATCTTGGCAAGCTAATTACTTATGCATCTGGAAAAGGGGCAGAGGTGATTGTCTGGGTGGTGAAGCGAGCACGCGACGAACATCGCCAAGCCATTGAATGGCTAAACCAGCATACAGATAGTAATATAGGCTTCTTCTTGCTGGAGATAGAGCTATGGCAGATTGGTGATTCGGAGAAGGCCCCGCGTTTTAATATTGTTGAAAAGCCAAATGATTGGTCTAAGACCATGAAAACAATAGACGGACTTTCCAATACTGATTTGCTGAAGCTTGAATTTTGGACAGGCTTCAACGATGCTATGAGTAATAATGATGAATTCAAGCTTCATTTCCGTGCACGTAAAGCCTCCCCTCAGCATTGGTATGATTTGAGTATTGGCAGTTCTGCATATCATGTCGGCTTAACCATAAATACCCAGAAGCAAAGTATTGGTGCGGAGATTTATATTAGCGATGATAAAGAGCTGTTTGAGCAATTCAAGAGTCATAAGGATGAGATTGCTGCAATGCTCAATAGTGAAGTGGAATGGCGAGAGGCGAAAAAAGCATGCCGCTTTTTCATATCAACAGATATTAATCCTAAGAAACGAGACGCATGGCCCAAAGCCTACAATTGGTACTTGGAGAAAGCAATCATATACAAGGAGATTGCTGCTAAGTACGGGAAATAAAGAACAATAAGGATATGTCAGAAGACAAGAATATTAATAACGATAATCTCGTACCTATACAAGACGAGATCGTGCTTTACCAGTCGGAAGATGGTAATGTTAAAGTGGATGTACTGTTTCAAGACGAAACGGTTTGGTTAACTCAAGAGCAAATGGCTCAACTATTTGGTAAAGGAAGGACTACCATTACAGAGCACATTGGCAATGTTTTCAAGGAAGGAGAGCTGGACGAAGAGAAGGTATGTCGGAAATTCCGACATACCACTCAACATGGTGCTATTGAGGGCCTTCTTCAAACCCAAGAAGTGAAATATTATAACCTTGATGTCATCATTTCTGTAGGCTATCGGGTAAAGTCACGCCAAGGTACGATGTTCCGTATTTGGGCCACACAGCGTCTGCGGGATTACATCATTCGAGGCTATGCACTGAATGAAGAGCGATTCAAGAAAGGGAACTCCATGAACTATTTCCGTGAACTGATAGAGAAAATCAGGGAAATAAGATTGGAAGAGAAGGTC
>Ga0310697_10007031_pt1 | contig 10639 bp, 15 predicted proteins | sample 172DNAGHGlowgp2_FD_203883 | JGI IMG/M metagenome (GOLD analysis project Ga0310697, IMG submission 203883) | Sheep rumen microbial communities from Palmerston North, Manawatu-Wanganui, New Zealand - 1728 DNA GHGlow gp2 (v2) (version 2) | ecosystem: Host-associated > Mammals > Digestive system >...
TTTGGAACCAATATGTTTAGTTCAACCCCAATTTCGACCTATTCAACTTCTGCAGGTAGATACGGCTCAATATTCGTTCCAGCAAGTTTATTCGAATCTTTCAAAACCGCAACTGGTTGGGCAGCTTATTCTGCACGTATGGTATCAGTATAAAGGAGAAAATACAAATGATAATTCAAGAAAAAATAAGCGAAGACTTAGTTCGCACCTACAGTGACAAAAACGTCCTAATCCACGGTGGCTTCCCCGAAGGCGACTACGAAGAAGCCGTCGATCCAATATACATGAATCGCACCTATGTTGAAACCGACATACCAATCGAAACCGATCAATCCGAAATCGACGCTGCTTACGCAGAAGCGGGCCGCATATTAATGGGGGTAACAGACGAATGATAATTGAACGAGCTAAATCACTTCGTCAACAAATTGAATCTTTGGCAGAAACTTTAGAAGACGATAAAGCGTTACAGGTATCCGAACTATTCCCAACATGGACAACCGACTCATCTTACGAAGTCGGCGCGAGAGTGAGATATGAAGGCATTCTATATAAATGCCTTACATCTCACACTTCTCAAGAAACTTGGACACCTGCTGCGGCGCCATCTTTGTGGGCGCAAGTTTTAATCCCAGACCCAGAGACGATTCCAGAATGGGTACAGCCAGAAAGTACAAATCCATATATGAAAGGTGACAAAGTCACCCACAACGGTAAAACTTGGGTTTCTAACATCGACAATAACGTATGGGAACCTGGCGTATATGGATGGGACGAAGTATAAGTTATATATAAGGAGTTAAAAGGAGTAAAAATGAAACTACAAATCTTAATCCCTCAGTATGAGGAAACAGACGAAATCGTAAAACCTCTTCTTGATAGTATTGCTCTTCAGCAAAACGTAGATTTCAACGAAGTCGGCGTTATTATCGCAAACGACGGCTCTGACGTACATCTATCCGATGAGCTACTCGAATCATACCCGTACGACATCAAATATATCCTCGCGCCACATGGCGGAGTAAGTGCAACACGTAATGTATGCCTCGACAATGCAACCGCCGAATATGTAATGTTCTGTGATGCAGACGATATGTTCTACAACATGTGCGGCTTATGGATTATTTTCCGAGAAATAGACATGGGTGTATTCGACAGTATGACATCTGTCTTCATAGAAGAAACCCGTATACCCGAAACAAAAGAAACTATCTACATTAATCGTGAAATGGATAGTACATTTGTTCACGGGAAAGTCCACCGTAGACAATATCTCATAGACAAAGGAATACGTTGGAATCCTAAACTAACAATCCACGAAGACAGCTTCTTCAACATACAGTGCGCGAACTTATCGCAAAATGTAAAATATTGTCAAACACCTTTCTATCTTTGGAAATGGAGAGATGATTCGGTTTGTCGTCACGATCCGAAGTATATTCTAAAAACTTATAGTAATATGATTGATAGTAATGACGCTTTAATTGACGAGTTTCAAGTCAAGGGCGCGCCAGATAAGGCGGCATTCTACATTGCTTTTATGGTATTCGATGCATATTATACAATGAATAAACCTGAGTGGATCAACCAAGAAAATAAAGAATATAGAGACTCTACTGAGAAAAGATTTGCTAAGTATTATAAGAAATATAAAACCACATGGCAGATGATTCCTTCCCAAGATAAGATGCAAATTTCACAAGGTATACGTGGAAGAAGCGTAATGGAAGGAATGCAGATGGAGGCTATGACTGTTGAAGAGTGGTTAAATCATATAGAAAAATTGATATAAAAAAACGACCTATAAGGTCGTTTTATTTTTAGTCTTTTTCATCAGCTCTTTGATTCCACTTTTCAATAGCCTCATTCATATAACCGATCCACGTCGAAAACTCTTCACCTTCCACTCCTTTAGTAAATCCTTTAGAAATATTACAAGAAGTACAACGCACAGAAAATGTTACTTCCATTAAATTAATACCATTAAGAGAATAAAAATTAATTGCAGTTGACGCGGGCCTCCCGCAAAATGGGCATCTTTTCAATTCTTTATCTATCATTTCCCCTCCTAATCTTATGGTAAAAATAAGTTATATCACTATTATATGGCTCCCATTCAAATTCATCGCTTTCTTGGACTTCTAATGTACCGCGCTTCTCCATCCATTTCCCATCACGAAAAACTTTAAAATGGAAATCGACATCTACTCGCTTAAATCTTTTGTCCCAATAACAAAATGTACCAAAAGCAATTAATTCAACTTGCGGATCGGTAGGAATTTTTCCTTCGCATATTACGAGTTCTCCTTTAAATTCCTTTAACATTCCTTCTATTAATTCTTCCGCATAGATATTAGAGGCTTCGAAATTTTCATAGCCTTCTCTACCAAGTTCCGCTACCCATTCTCCTATATCTCCGACTTTATCTTCGAGATATTTTTCGGGGTCATACCATTCATTAAGTCGTAATGCGTAACTCCCACAATTAGATTCTTCTGCATGTGTCTCGTAATAGTTTAAATCAGAATTCCTTGTATAGTACATTCGATTCTCCTTTCTTATTCTTATTTATATTATATTAAAATTTTTTTATTTTTGCAAATTATTTTTGTTTTATGATTGCATTTTTATGGCGCCGGCGCCACCGACATAAGCGAAAATTTATATATATAATAAAAGAGAATTTGTATTCACAAATTCTCTATCCTTTTAATATATAATAAATCAATTTTTAATTAAAATCAAGTTTTTATTTCCTTAAATTTGAAAACTTCAGAAAATTTTGTTATACTATATATAAGAATGAAAAAGGAGAATTTTAAAATGGATAATGAAAGATATAAAGAATATGATCAAGTGGTGTACACAGTCATGATGAATGTATTAGCGGAGCATGAGAGATGCAAAAACTTTATTGTTTATGACTTTGATTTAAATGACGAAGCTCATAAACTATATCTCAATGCAACTCTTATAGCAGCAGATTTAGCAAGGGAAAAAGTATATCTAAAGACGCATATTATAGATTACTTGAAATTAAAAAAGAAATTCAACTTCAAACGTAAGAATCTTCGCTTAATAAATTTCTTTAACGAAAACAAAATTACTAATAATCTTCAAACTAGTGTAGATATATTAATGGACTACATTCAAGCGGAACTTAAATTAGACGAAAAAATTTTTGGAGAAATTAATCGAGAATATTACGGAGGCTAATAATTGAAAATTATATGTATCAATGGACAAGGCGGCGTAGGAAAAGATGAGTTTGTTAAAGCGGCGCAGATAAATAGTAAGCAACCAAGTTATATCTATAATTTCTCAATGGTCGAAAATATAAAAGCAATAGCTGGATATATAGGGTGGCAAGGTGGAAAAACAGATAAAGACAGAAAATTTTTAAGCGACCTAAAAGATTTGACCGCAAGATATTCTGATTATCCTTTTCAGTCAGTAGTAAATCTAATAAATGCAAGACTCTGGTGGACAAACTATAATAAAATTCCAACAAAAGATTTCATTATTTTTATCCATGCGCGCGAGCCAAAAGATATACAACGCTGGAAAGAAGAGTACGGAGCAAAAAGTTTATTAATCAGAAGAGAAGAGGTAGAAAGAACCTATGGTAATCACGCGGACGATCAAGTTTTTGATATTGATTACGATTATATATATAACAATAATAAAAGTTTAGAAGAATTAGAAAAAGATGCGGTGAATTTTGTTCAGAAGATAAGGCTTGAAGATTGGCATTCTTTTGGTCCTGGAATAGAACTTTGGGATAAAGATTATTATACTAAATTTTTTGGATATGTTAATAAAAATATATTACCATAAAGGAGAAATACATGAAAAAATTTATTGATGGAATTAACTTTTTTGAACTCGAAGCCGAGCGCTACTTCGCCCCTCCTTCAAGCTGGAGCCAAGAGAAGAAGGAAGAGTGGGCGCGCGCTCGCATTTTCAGTGGCGATTGGTGGGGCGCACAAAAACGTGATGGTGCATTCTTCATGTTTTTAAAAGATGAAGATGGTAATATGTTTTTACGACCTCGCGCCCGCAACGTAAAAAAGGAATTTGTAAATAAGATTGATTGGGTTCCTCATCTTCATTCTTTTTTTGAAAAATTACCTAATGGAACTTGTTTTCTTGGAGAGATATATTTGCCTTCCAATGAGCAGGCGAAATCTACTACTTCAATTATGAATTGTCTTGTAGATAAGGCGATTAAAAGACAAGAAAAAGAAAAGCTTGTATACTATATTTTTGATTGTTTAGCTGACAATGGAGAATCTCTATTAAACTTCAAGGCAATAGATCGTTTTCTTGCAGTTAATGATTATGGTAGAAAATTTGCTGATGAAAATGTTGAGTGGGCAAATTATCAGTCTGGTAAAGAATTATGGGATACTATTCAAAATTTACTTGCTGATGGGTATGAAGGTGTTGTAATTACTCGTGGTGATTCTACCTATTCTCCAGGTAAAAGAACAAACCAGAGTACACTCAAAATTAAAAAAGAACTCCAAGATACAACCGATTGTGTGATTATTGGTGGTAATCCGCCTACTAAGAACTATAATGGCAAGGAAATCGAATCATGGGAGTATTGGTTTGATGAATCAACGAATGAGAAAATCACAGCTTCAGAGTATCTTGAAAAGAATCACATAAATATTTATGCTGCCTATGCAAATGGCGCCACTGTCATTCCAGTAACTAAAGGGTGGTTTAATGGTTGGGCTGGTTCATTAAAGCTTGGATTGTACGATGGTGGTAAACTTGTTCATGTAGGTGACTTAAGCGGAGTCACAGATGAAATGAAAGAAAATTGGCATGACTATGTTGGAACTGTAGTTGAAATTGGCTGCATGGAAATTACCGAAAATCAACAAGGCGGTTGGGGATTCCGTCACCCGAAACTTTTGTCTATTAGAGAGGACAAATCAGCCAACGAATGTACAATAGATCAAATTAAAAATTGATTTTAAATGAAATTTCTTCTATAATATATATAGAAAATGAAAGGAGAAGCAAATGGATACATTGCAAGCTTTTGCACTTGGAGAGATGAATAGAGGTAAGCGAATGAAAGTCTTTGATTGGCATAAAGCTGTTCGTCTTATTAAAAAGAATCATATTAAGAATGCTTCAGCAGGACTAACTGAAGATTGGAATTGGACAAGTGGTACGATTTTAGAAGACGGTGAACCTTATATCGATGGTTGCACTTATTTGTGGTCCACGTGGGCAACTCCAGTACTAGTTGATGACGATAAGGAAGTTACTTTCGAATGTTGGTGCTGGGAAGATGAGTGTGAATGGAATAGTGATACGACTTGGCCGCCAACTGCGCGAGTATTGATGCTTATAGGAGATAAGAAATGAGAGTTTCACAAGATGAAATCATAAAAATGAATGAACTTTATCTTGAGTATAAAACTTACTCCGCGGTCGCTCGTGAAGTTGGCCGCGCGCCTTCGACGGTAAAGAAATATATCGATCCCAACTATGTTTCACAAACCATTCCTAGTGAATTAAAACCAATTGATTGGGAGAAATTGGAGTCAGCTCCAATAATTAATCTTTCAACTTGGGAACAGGATTATTTAAGGAGCAAGCAATGAGAGCGATTTACATTGATGAACTCCCATGGCATGAAGGCTATGGCGTAATACAAAATAATTTCGATGAAATTGAAATGCCAGTATTGAATACTTCCTATCAATATCTGTATGCTTATCTCGTAGATATGAATTACGAAGAGTATCTTACTTTTTGTAGGGAAAGTTTAAGTGCAAAGATTTCTCGAAAAAGTGGAGCGAAGTATGCGGCGGTTCACTTTCCTATTACAGAAGATTTTAAACGCTTTGTTGATTTACTAGACAAAAAGTTTTGGCTGGCAACAGGCAAATAAAATTTGAAAATAAATGAAAATTCTTATATAATATATATAGAAAGTAAAGAGAGGAATAAAAATTTTTTCTGAAAAATAACTTCTGAAATTTTGACAAAATAAAGAAATCTTGATATAATATATATAGAAAATGAGAGAGGGAAACTTCTTATTTCCTTTCTAGTTTCCCTCTCAATTATTGAACGTAATCGCGCCGTGGACAGGTAAGACCGCACGAGAGTTGCAAGCCTCTATAAAGCGAGAGCACGTTATCAATAATCACTGGTGGGTAGGTTGCGCAGAAACTACACCAAGAACCTCGCCTGACGAACCAGGTGGTTGAGAGAAGAAACCATACACCAATACCTGCGCTTGTCGACTGTTAAATAATTTCGCAATAACAATGGGAAGCAGGGAGCGATAGAAAGAGGGGAAGATAACAATACTATCATATCGGCTAACGTAAATTCGATGCAATCGTAAGATTTCCGACAAGGCGGTCCGAAAGAATGGTAGGGTAGAGATATGATAGTCCATTCCATTGACGCAGAGTACGACTAAAGGTAGGTCGGCTAGGCTCATAACCTAGATTGTGCAGGTTCGAATCCTGTCTCTGCTAGAGATACATAGTTGCATACCTCCACGTGGTGTATCTTGGGTAACGCTAAATTGTGACTATTGGTCTTTGTCCGACATTAAACTGACACGGGGAACTGACCAACGAGATAAAATCAGTACCGTTAACATGGATTTGGCAAGTAAACTACCACCGACTATGTAATTCGACCCTTTGGGAGTTGTAATAGGTATGTGGCTTAGTGGAAAACGGTATATAAGGAAGCAAAGTAACTTGCAGCTACAGGTCCAGGTCCATTGCACGACCTTAAAAACTTGCACGGAGTTTAGAACTGACTAACGAGATAAATTCAGTTAACAGAGGAAGGGGTTGCTTGACGGTGCCGCGTGTGAACACAGCCTCTATAAAGATAGCTTATCTACCTCAGATCCCGTCCAGAATGTCGCAGAGTAAACTGCGACCTCGCAGAAGGAGAATAATAATTAAATCAACTGTTGTAGCGGAGGAACCTCGTGTTTACACGTACAGTAATCCCGAGCTACGTTGTGTGGAGTAGTGGGTAGGCACAGTTACTTACTACTCTTTATTCCTCTGCCATGTGTAGTGTGAATTTCTGATAACGCTGTCAGTTGATGGCGTTTCTGAGGGGATGCGATGGGCGTTCGACTCGCCTTAAACCCAAAGTGGACTGCGCGAGGACAGGAGTTCGAATCTCCTCATCTCCAAATCTACGATTAAGTCACCTCCACGCGGTGTAGATTGGTTAATACTAAGAACTTAAAAAAATATATTTTTCTCTACCAAATGAATTTATACAACCTTAACAATTCAATTAAATAAGTATATATAACAAGAACTCAGTGAAGAGCGTTTAAGTAAGACGTGCTGAGAGACATCGTATAGTTAGTGATGTTACTGGGGATACCCAAATAACATTGGCTATTGTATGGCGGTGACGTCATACGAGGAGGGCAGGGCGCCCAATACTAAGATGTCGTGCGGTATTTAACGCAAACAAAGGTAGAATGCGGATCGGTAGAAGAATAGAGGTTTTTCCGATAACGAAAAACTGAATCCAATTAGACTTCAGGTTGGTCACCTGAGCCTATGATTGGAAATGCCAAGAAACTACTCTGTCGTGAACCAAAGAAATTTGGGTATAAGGTCTGCATGCAACTCTGAGTAGCCCAAGACAAAGCCAAAATTCAAGTTTTAAAATTCTAGAGGAGCTAGAATGCTAAAAAATTATAAGCGAACTACGGGTGAAAGGTGCGGGTAAGCAATCCCGTCTAGGTTTAGAATACTTTTGTATTCGGGGTATATTGTGTTGAGGTCGCTCCTCGGCGCTTGCGTATATCTCCCTAGTGACTGAATATGTTTGAAGTTAGGTGTGCGTAAGGTGAAAGCCTATTGTCTATGTATGCTTATTTAATTGAATTGTAGTATAGGAGGATTATATGAAATATTATAGCGAAAAGTTAAATAAGATTTTTGATACTGTAGAAGCACTTGAAGCTGCGGAAAAAGAGAAGAGTAAGAAAGAACAGATTTTAGAGAAATATGAGAAGCAGCTTGATGAACTTTTTGAAAGTATTACTAAGGATTGCGAGAAGTACATTGACGTTTATGATAGATATGTAAAAGAGAAAAAGAAAAATGCACCAGGTTCAACGGTTCCGTATGAACTTTGTCAGTTTGATGAATTGATTAATAATTTGTTTAAATAGGTTATTAGTTTAAGTAATTTGCATTATGATGTACCTCCTTTCATAGCCGCTATCGTTTTGGATAGCGGTTATTTTATTGGTATTTTTTAGAGGAATTGGAGTGGATTTTGACTTATAAGTAGATTATAATATAAAAATTATTTAACTACTTATTATTATTGGAGGGAAAGTATGGGCGAAAACTATATGGATAGTAGCTTTTATCCGCACCATGGACCAAGTAAATATTCATATACTTCAGCTTTTGGTCAAAACAATAGAGAAAAAACTGCGGCACAAGCAAAAGCGAATACTGCTTATTCTGGTGTAGCTACGCAAGCAGGAAATAAATTTAAAATTTTATTTAATTTGAAAATTTTAATTGACGGCGCGCGGAGTGCAGAAGCTGCTTTTTTAGCAAGTACTGGTATTGATTTATCTAATGGGGTGACTGCTAAAAAATTATTTGAAAATTTTAATTTAATACTTGGTTCTAAAGAGGTTTTTGAAAGAAATTTAGCTTTAATTTCACAAATGTCAAAAAATAAAACAACTGAAATTGAAGATCCTTCAAAAATTTTTTATTCTTATTTACAAAAATCGATTAAAAAAAATGGTTTAGCAGAAAATTTTAATATACGAAAATCTACAAAAGAACAGCTTGCAAATTTCATAGATAAAGTTATAGGAGAGGCTCTAGAAAAAACATATAATAATTATAAGGAATTTATAGATAAAAATGGTAATAGAAAAACTTTAATTGGAAACGCAAAGAGTAATGTCCAATATATTAATGCTTATACAGAGATAGTTGGCGCTATTAAGAAATTACAAGGTACTGGTATTTTTTATAAGTATTCTCACTTGTTTAATATAGGGAAACTATTAAAAGAAAGCAGTGATACTAATGGTAATATAGTTGCACAACCAAATATTACTAAGGAGTCTTTTGATAGAGGGGGAACTGTATTAGAGTTTATAGAAGCAACGGTTGGTGCAGAATTACAAAGGATACATTTGTCTAATAGTAATGCTGGAGGTACATTGCGTATTATAGCAGAGCAGACTGGTGGCGCAGAATATAATACACAAAAAGCTGATGTTACTTTTGGCTATGCAACAAGACAAGTGGATTTTAATCCTATGAAAAAGGCTTTTGCTAATAGAAGTGATGATGATAGTGTTCGTTTACAAAATGTGAAAGCTTTAGATAATTATTTAAATACACTTACTACGGCCATGAAAAGTATAGTTTTTGTGAGCGATAAAAACTATAAAATTAAAGCTGGGTGGAAAGGAGTCAAGGCTCAAGACGCTATGACATTAGCTAATGCACAAGCTATGTTAGGACATTTTGGTGTAGATGGTGTAGATGCTTTAATAGACTATCTAGCCAACTGTGGTCCAGATATGATTCAAGGCACAGCTAATGGGCAAGTTGAAACTGCTTTAGCTGCTCAAATAGGTTATTATTTATTTGACCATTTAGAAATTACAGGGAACATGACAGCAAACACTAATGTTGTAAATGTTATAAATGTTAGTGGATTGTATATACCACTATCTGTATATTTAGAAGGTGTATACAAAAGTCTTGAAATAAATTTAAATAATCCTTCTACAGATTTGGTAAAAGTAAGTATCAAATATGGAGGTACTAGTCCCACTATCCCATGGACCGCAGCGGCATGGGCAGATTTCAGAACTGGAAGAGAGAATCAAACGAAAATTAAATATTATATTTTAAGAGATATAAATTCTTTTATATCTAATATTATGGGATAATAAGTATAGTGCATTTTAACAAGTTATTATTTTTAGAAATTGAAAAAATCCTAAAATTCCTTTATAATATAAATATAAAGTAAGAATAATATCTAAAAAGGAGCAACTAATGGCAAGTAAACAATCCAAAAAGTACATCGAACAATTCAACAAAATAATCCTAACCCAACCTCTAGCTCACAACACCTACATACAACAAATCTATGATAAAAAAGATAACGGTTGGGAGGTTTCCTACGACTCCACTTCTGTATACCACATATGTCCATACGACGGCATATTTAGGAGTTGTAAAGAATGCGGTGGCCTCGACGATGATTTTGATGTTAATTTTTGCTTAAAGAAAATACAACTCATCAGCTCGGGCGCACTCGTCAATAGAATTACGGATTGTGTTAAAGCTAACTTAAAAGTAGAATATTTATATTAGGAGGTAACTATGAATAAACCTAACAAAGAATATGTCGAAGCTCGTTTGAAGAAACTTAAAACTAACCCCGAAGTAAATGCAAAGCTGATTAAGAAATGGGAAAGAAAATTAAGAAAATGCAATACAGAATAAATATCAAGGATTTTTTAACCTTGATATTTTATTATTCCTAAAGCAGAATAATTTACTTCATTAAAATAAAAACAACTTATATTTAGATAAATAAATATCACACAATAAGGAGT
>Ga0310697_10007033_pt1 | contig 10637 bp, 10 predicted proteins | sample 172DNAGHGlowgp2_FD_203883 | JGI IMG/M metagenome (GOLD analysis project Ga0310697, IMG submission 203883) | Sheep rumen microbial communities from Palmerston North, Manawatu-Wanganui, New Zealand - 1728 DNA GHGlow gp2 (v2) (version 2) | ecosystem: Host-associated > Mammals > Digestive system >...
GGACCCGAGCAAGCTGGACTACGCCGCCGGTTTCTACATCGAGGCGTTCCCGGACCTGGAAGACAAGGACATCAACCTGATAGAGGTCATCGTGCAGAACCTGCCCAAGTTCTGCGACATGAACACCCCCGAGGGTTTCGACCTGGACGAACTTCTGGACCAGCTGCGGGGCCCCTACGAAATCGACATCGTCAAAGAAATCGACCCCAGGGCCTATTGCCCCTGCAGCCACGAACGCACGGTGGCAACGCTTGCAACGCTCCCTCTCCAGGACCTGCTGGACCTGGAAGCCGAAGGAAAGGACCTGGAAGTCATCTGCGATTTCTGCCGCACCCCGTACCAGATTACGATTGAAGATTTGAGAGAAATTATAAACGAAAGGAAAAAATAATTCGGATTTCAGAATTCGGATTTCAGAATTGTTCAAACTCCGAAATCTGAACTCTGAATTCTGAATTTTCCTAACCCCTAGACCCTAAATCCTAACCCCTAAGCCCTATGTTCACCAAGCAATGTGTCGTTACCCTGGACCTGGAAGGAGTCCTCGCCCCCGAAATCTGGATTGCCGTCGCCGAAAAGACGGGCGTCGCTGACCTGCGCCTGACCACCCGCGACATCCCTAACTACGACGAGCTCATGAAGGGCCGCATCAAGATTCTCGACCGCGAAGGCATCAAGCTTTCGGACATCCAGAACGTCATTGCGAACCTGGGCCTGCTGGACGGCGCCCGCGCCTTTATGGACCAGCTTCGGGACGAGACCCAGGTGATTATCCTTTCGGACACTTTCCAGGAATTCGCCTACCCCATCATGAAGAACCTCGCCTTCCCCACCATCTTCTGCCATAACCTGGAAGTGGAAAACGACCGCATCGTGGGCTACCACCTGCGCCTTACCGACCAGAAGACCAAGGTGGTAAAGCACCTGCAAGACCTGAACTTCAAGGTGTTCGCCTCGGGAGATTCCTTCAACGACACGGGCATGCTCCTGCAGGCCGACAAGGGCTGCTTCTTCTGCGCGCCGGACTCCATCGTGGCCCAGTTCCCGCAGCTGGAGGCCACCAAGACCTACGCCGAGCTGCTGGAAAAGTTCCACCAGTTCCAGGCGACGCTCTAAACGGCATGGAAACGACTCCCGTAAAGCCTAGGGAACTCTACGCCGAAATCCTGAGAATCATCGCGGCGTTTTCCGTGGTGTTCCAGCATACCGTCACTTCCGCCTGGTACAACATTCCCGTGCGTACCGACGAGTGGATTACCCTGAACTTTTACAACAGCATCGCCCGCTTTGGCGTAGGCGTGTTCATCATGATCAGCGGGGCGTTCATGCTTTCGCCCCGATACGCCCACCCGCCGGAGAAAATCCTCGGCAAGAACCTCACCCGCATCTTGCTTTTGCTGGTGTTCTGGGTCGTCGTCTACGGAACGGTCAATACCCTCGTCGCCGGCGGATCTTTCAAGGACATCTTCGCCACGCCGTTTCTGCTTTTTACCAAGCCGCCCACCCACCTGTGGTTTCTCTACACCATCGCGGGGCTCTATATTCTGACGCCCCCCATGCGGGTCTTTACCGAACACGCAAGCCACCGGATGGTCCTCTACGTCATCGGCATCTTTTTCTGCTTCGGGCTGGTGCTCCCCATGGTGAACCACCTGCTGGAACGCCTCGCCGACTTTACGCTCTACAAGAACATCCGCATCCAGGGATGCACCACCTTCGCGGGCTTCTACCTCACCGGATTCTACATTTCCCACTACGGCCTGAAGCCCCTAGCCCGAAAAATCCTGTACCTCTCGGCCGTTGCCTCCTGGGCCTTCGCCTTCGTCTCCTCCACGTACTTTTCCATCGACCGCTCCAAGCCCAACGAATATTTTCTGGGCAATTTCCAGCCAACCACCTTCCTGATTGCCGCCGCCATTTTCTGCTTTTTCTGTGAACGGTACCGGAGCGTGCTGACCACAAACCGCCGCCTCACCTTCGTTTCGGCCTGCATGCTGGGCGTGTACCTGATCCACCCGCTTTTCATCAAGCTTTTCTACGGACTCGAGCTGTCGCTCCTCACGCCACACCCCATCGTCGTGGTTCCTGTCGTGGCGGCGGCCGTTTTTGCCGTTTCCCTGCTGGTGACGGCACTTTTCAGACCCATTTCCTTTTTCAAGAGGTTCTTTTAGAGGGTACGTACCTATAAAACCGTCCCCAAGGGGCCTTTTATATGCCCCTCTCCCCTTCAATAACGCAAAAACGTCACACACAAATTAACAAAAGTACCTATAAAACACTCTAATTGATGAGATTTATATGTATTTTTGAGACCCAACGCTCCAAGCCAATAACGAACAAATTAACAAAAGGCCTATAAAAGCGCACCAAAAAGCACTTTTATAGGTACACCACTCCGAAAACAGGCTTTTCTACCGCCCATATGCCGTCCTGAAGCCGCCGATTTATATATTGTTGCCGTAGGCAAGAAAAAAGGAGGCCTCCATGCAGCTTTACAATACGGACTTTATCTCCGGCAAGGAATTCGAGACCCTCCAGTTGGTACGCGGCAGCGTTGTCTTCAGCAAGAACGTGGTCCGCGACGTCTTCGCAGGCCTCAAGACCATCATAGGCGGCGAAATCGCAGGCTACACCGAGATGCTGAACGACGCCCGCAACATCGCCATCGAGCGCATGGAAAAGCAGGCCCGGGGCATCGGGGCTGACGCCATCATAAATGTCCGTTTCGCCACCGCCTCCGTCATGACGGGCTCCGCCGAAATCATCGTTTACGGCACCGCAGTCAAGTTCAAGTAAATTCCGCACAGTCCAAAATGCAGGAAAAACACGAAAAGCGCATCAAGCGGCAAGTCCACGGAAAGCTCCACCGCTTTACCGCCGTCGTGCCCCTTGGCTTCGAGGCGACCCTGGTCCAAGAGCTGCGACAAATCGGGGTCGCCGCCAAAGACGACTCCTTCGAAACTGCCGACGGTAAAGTCTCCTTCGAAGCCAAACTGACCGAGGCCTGGAAAGCCGTAGCCCACAGCCGCATCGCCAACCGAATGCTCATGGACATTGCCTCCTTCAAGGCCGAAAACTTCCGCGAACTCGAAAAGAAAGCCGCCGAAATCCCCTGGGAGCTTTATTTTGACGAGAGAACGCTCGCAAGCTCGCTACAGACGAAAGACGAAAGAAATAATCCTAGTATCTCAGAACTAGTAACTAGTAACTCGTTGCACATTCACGTCACCTGCAAGCACTCCAGGCTCTACCACAGCGACGCCGTAGCGGAACGATTTTACAACATATTTAACGGGGGAAGCCTCCCCCTCGCTCCTGCGCCTTGTCATCCCCGCGAAGGCGGGGATCTCCTAGCCGCATCCGCTACCCCCTCTGCGGGGACACCCCGCAACGCCCCACCGCAAGACAAGCCATCGTCGCAAAACATATTCGTCACTCTCATCGACGACCGGTGCACAGTCTCCCTGGACCTTGCCGGAGAAGAACTCTACAAGCGGGGCCACCAGCGTTTTGTCAACGACGCACCCCTAAAGGAGACCATCGCCGCTGCTATGCTCTTCGAGGCAATCCTTTGCTCAAAGGGCGAAGCCCGACCTCATACATCAAAGCCCGACATGTCGGGCGAACTCATTACTCTCATAGACCCCATGGCAGGCAGTGGCACCTTCAGCCTGGAAGCCGCCTACATGGCAAGCGGACTCATTCCCGGAAAATGCCGGGATTTTGCCCTCAAGCACCAGCCCGCCTTCAAGGAAGCTACGTGGAACTATATTGTCAATTCAGCATTGCGAAAGAACGGAGTTTCCAATTTGTCATTGCGAGGGAACGAAGTCAGAGCCTGCCACGAGCGAAGCGTGGTGGTGGCAATCACAAGCCCGATTCACAAAATTCTCACAAGCGACATCTCCGACAAAGGCATCGAAATCATCAGGCATAACGTGGAGAGCAGCCCCCTCGCAAAAATCGAGCCGACTCCCATCGCACCGCAGCAGAAAGACTTTTTCAGCTACACGCCCGAAGAAATTTCCGGCACCAGCGAAAATGGGAAGGCAGTCATCGTGCTGAACCCACCCTACGGAAAGCGCCTGGACGCCGACGCTCCAAAGCTTTACGCCAGAATCGGGAAGAAGCTTACGGAACTTGCGCAGGGAATTGTGTGTCCTTTGGTCGTCGCCATTCTTGCGCCCAAGGGCGCCTGCAGCGACAACCTTCTAAAGAATTGCCCCGCCCTGGCTACACCCGACACAAAACAGATAAAAACCAGCCACGGCGGCATCTCGCTGAACTGCTTTGTAGCCACAATATAATCGTCTGTTTTTACAAGTTCCTAAAAAGTCTTACCAAACGAAACATCAATGTATTCGGCGACAGCGTTTTGAATGATTAGAACCCCACATTCAGGCTGTTTATCAAACAACCTGAAAAGTAATTCTACAACCGTGTTTTTTAGCTTGCCGCTTGTTTTGTCATTCTTGGCAGAAACCCGTTTTCCGATTTCGACACCAAAATCGTAAATCTTAATATTGTCTAATCCTATAATATTGGTCAAATCCGAAAAGGTAACGAGATATTCGTTACCATAGTCGGTTGTAAAACCATAACCGCCGTCTACTTCGGATAAACTATATAGGTTTGACGAGTTTAACGCGGTCATCACTGAACGACTTTAACGACCCATGTTCCTTTATATGGGCAGACATACAGCGCTTGGCTATGATAACATCGGGCAACCGATCTATCAGCTTCTTTATGTCTTTTTTAATTTCTGTTTTCATTTTAGATGACCTTTCCCCAAATATAGCCAAATATTTTGACAAAGTCTATTTTCTAAAATTTGTTTGGATAGCCAAATCTACAAAAGGAAACTATAAAAAACGAAATTTTCTTAAATTTGGCAAACAACTGTTGACATTTTGGAGCATTTTGCAAACAATAGTTGCAGGATTCGCCTCACTGCTAGTCCTGGCGCTACTCCGTAGCGCGGACCACTGCGTCTCGGAAATCAGCACGACGCTTCTTGATTCCCTCGTCCCTAGATCCTAAATCCTAACCCCTAGCCCCTATACTCCTAGTCTTTGAGACAACGAACAGAAAACCCGAGGTACACCTTGCCGCCGTACTTGCCGCCGTAGTAGCTCAAACTCATGTAGTACGCGCCGTCGCTTTCGAACTCAGTAGAACTCCAGAAGTTCGCTTTGTCGCCCTCGCTGACGTAATCCCCATTGGTGCGCCTGTAGCCGGCAGGAAGCGCCGAGAACCCGAAGGTATCTGTTCCATTACCGCTATCACTCCAGCCTGTCACGGACTTGAGCTTGGTGCCTGCCGTAGAAGAGCCTTCCACCGCCGTGGACAGGGCGCCCCACTCATCATAACTCGGCAAATGCCAGCCCTTGGGGCAGATGCCCCGGACAGGGGACGTCGCCGAGCATTCCTTGCCATAGCCGCAGCCCTTGCCGTTTGTGCTCCACTCGCCCACGCTGTCCATGGCTGCAGCCCAGGTGTACAGGCGACCGTACTTGGCGCAGTTGGCTGGGACATTGTCGTAGCACCAACTGGTGGAATCGGAGGTGTAACCATCATATTTATAGGGAACACCGGTGTAGGCGTAGTTCAGGTTCTCCGCCATCCACACCTCGGAATAGTCCGTGCCCTCGGGGACGATGGTGATGGTCTTGTAAGTCTGACCGTCACGCAGGTCCTTCAGGGTGTTGGCGGATGCATTATAGATGCTGGCATCGCTGCTGCCGCCGGGAACGCTTGCAGAAGAGCCTTCCACGCCTTCGGAGCCGCTGGATTCCGGCTCTTCCGAACTGCAGGACGCTCCCTCCGAGCTGGATTCCGGTTCTTCGGAGCTGCCAGACGAATTGCCTTCGGAGCTGCCGGAACTTTCACCACCTTCGGAACCGGACTTGCCGTCGTTATCAGTATCGCCATTTGACTTTCTTTCGGTGGAATCTTCATCGTCCAAAGTCCAGTCGCCGCCTTCGCATGCGTAGGCGGCCTTTTCGTCCTTCACGTAGGCGATTGCACCTTCGCGATTTACGGTACAAACAGGCAGGTCATCGAAAGTCTCGGCAAACAGGTCTGCCCCTGAGGAGGAATTCGAACTAATTTCCAAAGGTTCGCTATTGGTTCCCGAACCACTACTGCAGGCAGCAAGTAGTGCCATGGCGGCAAGGGAAAGCCCCAAAAAAAGATTTTTCATAGCCAATTCCTTTTGAGAAGGTTGCTTGTATGTAATCTATATAAAATTTTCGGAAATGCCAAATGAAGGGGCTGTGAAATGCGGGGAATGAGGGGAGATCCCCGACCAAGTCGGGGATGACAAGTAGGAGGGACCGGGGTGACAGGGGGAAAGGAAGGGAGATCCCCGACAAGATGATAGTGGATCCTCGCCTACGCGAGGATGACGAAGAAGGAGGCGCGGGGAAGACATCTCGGGGGAAACTCGCAGGGACTAACAGTCACAAGAGTTTCCGCCTGTTGTATCTGCTCGGACCTGTAGTAAATTTTCGCACCTGCAAAAATTCGTAGTCCAGAGCCACCGCTTGTTTTTTGACCGAGATGTGTGCTTCCAGAGAGAGCAGTCGAACGAAGTGAATCTGCGAGCGAGGGAACACACATCGAGGGAAAGATTTGTTAAAAACAGGCCCGGGGTGACAGGGGTGGAGTGCAGGGTGGCAATGGGATGATGCAAGTGGATCCTCGCCTACGCGAGGATGACGAAGAAGGAGGCGCGGGGACGACAAGGAAGGCGCTAGGACACCCGCCAAAAAATAACAGGTCCCCAAAAGGGGTTGTTGTCAATCAGACACCGCTTCGCGGCTGATTGCCAACCCTATCGGGCTCGATGCTCGCTCGCTTCGCATCAAGCTCAAAAAATGCCTATTTCATGGGCAACGTTGTGCCCACGGCAATTTTGTGCCAAACCCTCTTCGAGGGTTCTCACCCCTTCTAACTTCCCTCTACAAAAAACAAGGCGAGCCCAAAAGGGCTCGTCTTGTTTTTCGAGCGGGAAAAGGGGTTCGAACCCTCGACATCGACCTTGGGAAGGTCGCGCTCTACCAACTGAGCTACTCCCGCGAGAGTTTTCCAAATTTAATAAAAAAACGAACCCTGTAAAGGGATTCGCCCCGCCAAAGATATTTTTTCTATCATTGGGGCATGGTTATTTCCCGCTTTACACGGGCCGTTTTGCCCGCAACCCTACTCGCCCTCGAGCTTGCCTCCCTTTCTCATGCCGAAGAAAAATCCCTGTGGCAAAAGTTCAAGGACTTTTTCTCCCCCATGCCCACCGTCGAGGGCGAAGGCCTGGAATACGACAAGCTCCGGGAGCTGGACAAGAGGATCAACACCCTAGAAGGCAAATACTCCCGAGAACGCAGGCCGAACAACAAAGCCAACATCAAGAAAGAACTGGATGCCCTCAAAGCCGAACGAGCCGCCCTAGAAGAACAAATCCGGAAGAACCCGCCACAACCGTCCAGTTCAGCGGCAGCACCACAGGGTGCTGTTCCAACATGCAAGACCGATACCGTCTTTGTGCGGGATACCGTCCTCGTTCACGACACCCTCTATGTGATTGTGGCCGACAAGAAAGCGGAAGGCGCAGCACCTGTCACACCAGCCGTAAATTCTGCGACCAGCGCGAAAGTTCAGGATTCGACGGCTGTACCTTCCGCGCCCACAGTGCCGGACTCCGCCAGCGTTCAGCCCGGCACCAAGTAGTAATCCGGCCGCACGCCAAGGGCGGCTTCGTCTGCAGCAAGACTTTCCGCAGGAACATTGCGGCCTACCACCAGGGCGGCATCAAAGCCTGCAATCTTTGCGCCGTAAACATCTGTCCCGATGGTATCACCTATCATCAGCACCCGCGCACCCGAAGGGAGCGAACGACGGACCTTTTCCCAGATGGCCGGGAAAGGCTTTCCCAAATAGCAGGTCCTACAGCCGGAGGCTACCCGCAAGCGTTCCGCCAGCGTGCCGGACACGGCGCTCCGGCTGCCGTCTATCTTGGGCGCCCAGGCGTCGGGATTCAGCACCAGCAGCAAGCCATCGGGACGGCGCAAGATTTCCACCGCCCGCTCGAACATTTCCTCCGTAGCCGTGTAAGACGATACCGCCACCACCGGGTCCACCGGATTTTCGGCAGCTGCCATTCCCGCCTGGGCAAGCACGTTCACGCCAGTGTCTCGACCGATGTAATAAACTTCGCGAACAGTCCGTTCCAGAGGCTCGCCGATTTTCGGACCATCAGCCGGCCCGCGTTTCTGCCCAGAAAACCCCACTAAATCAAAAACACCCACGGGCTCACCCCGAGACAGGTCCACAAGCAAACTACCCGAGGAAATAGTCTCTTCCGCCGTAAAGTCAAAGCCCCGGGCCCCGGCGTCTGCCGCAAGGAACTCGTCGGTGTTGGAGGCCGCATTGGTCACCAAGCGCAAGTGCTTGCCCGCCGCCCGCAAAGTGCGGTACCACTCCATGGCTCCGGGGTAAACAAAGTCCCCGCGGTTGTATAGCGTTCCGTATCCATCGAAACAGAAGGCGTCATAGGCGTCCAGGATTTCAGACAAAGTAACTTGGCACGGTTCAGACCACAACTCCAGTCTAGACCCAAGTCGCAATCCTGAACCAAATTCAGGCAAATACGGTTCCATAAAGGTTTGGTACCCTTTATAGATTTTCGTCTCTTCCAAGTCCATGGGAAAAGCTGGCCCTAGCGACGGACCACCCCGAACACGTAGGATGCCGTAGCGTCCGAGCCGTTCCGGAACACGGCCTTGCCGTCGTATTCCACCAGGGCAGTCACGTTGGCGATATAGACACCCGTAGAAACACGGCGGCCGTGACTGTCCATAAAGTTCCAGCGGAGGGAAAGCTGCGTGGGTTTGCCGCCCAAGCGTTCGTCGTTTCCGGCGATATCGGCGCGGGTTCCCACCACATAGGCGCCCAGGTTCGTGTAGATGCGGATGTCGAAGCGGACCTTCAGTTTTGACAAACTAACATGAGTCTTTTCGTCCATCTTCAAAATTTCGCGGAGGGCGTTCTCGAATTCTTCGCCCAGCACGTCCATATAGACGCCCCAGGCCGTATCCCGAGCAGACTCTACAGGCAGAGGCTGGAAGTTCAGCTGGAAAATCGGGAGGCCCGCACCTTCGGCACCTGCGCCATGCCTTGAGGCACTATCCACCGCCATGGAGGGCACCACCACCTCGAAAGGAGAATAGCCTGTCAACGACGAGAACTGGGAGACCTTCGAAACCGCATTCCCACTGGTATCCTCGACGCAACCGTTCACCAGCCGCAAGGAATCCCGGAATGAAACCCCATCGGCCGAAGCCTTCTTGTCCAGAACGAACACGGCGGAATTCATCCAGAAATTCCAACGGATTTCGTCTGTCTTGAGTTTGCGGACCTTGCCGTCTTTTGCGCTCTTGTATTCCAGCAGGGCCGGGCAGCCGGGAACCGTTCGGACAGTTTCCGAAAACAGCACCGTCAGGGAATCGTTGGACTTGCCCCGCATGTTTCTCAGGTAGGCCGACATGATGGCAGGTGCCATGGCGTCTTTCAGGGCCACGGGATACATGGAACCGTCCCGCAGGTACAAAAGCGCCGAACCGTAGATGGCGGCAGAAAACTCCATGGTAGAAAGGGCCGTCAGCAGGCGGAAACCTTTCTGCATCGATTTCAGGTCAACTATGAGACTGCGCTTGTTGGCCGGGTTCAGCTGGAATTTGCTTGCAGCCACGGTGTAGTGTTTGGCCGCTCCCGAAGAATCAATCCATTCAAAAGTGAGGCTGTCCAGCATGGAAGACACGTATTCCTTGGTCAAGTTTCCCAGGAAACGAATTTCCATCTGGTCCATGCGGCCGTCGCCGTCGGTATCCCTGACAAAGTTCTGCTGGGTGCTGGGCGGTATGGGGCTCTGGATAAAGGCCGCAAAGGCCCCGCTGCAAAGCAGGGACATTCCGAGCATTACCTTTGTCAAAAGCCTACGCATCACTCCTCAATATACCATAATCCCTGCCCTCTACGGGAATCACCAGCTGCATTTTGGACAGAGTTTCGATGTGTTTTTCGAAAACGGCCTTGAAATCCTCCCCCAAAACCTCTTCGTCGTCGTGGTCCAGGTTGTAAGAAGTGTAGCTTCCGTCGGGGAAAATGGAGATACAGCAGTCCCAGGTGATGTCCCCTTCTTCCTCCTCCTGGTCGTCGTCCCGGTCCTTGCTTTCTAGCATGAGCATGGGGCGTGGGGCAGCGATGGGGTCAGCGTGTCCGTTCTCGTAGATAAAGTAATTGCGGCTAATCAGTTCGTGCTCCAGGGCCATGGTGCTAGGCACCCGCTCGAATTCGCCACGGAGCCTGCGGATGTTCCCCAGGTCGTCTTCGTAGGGGTCCTGGAAATCCTGGGGCAGCACCACCTGGTGGTAGTCGAACTTCTTGCCGCTGGCGGCGTAGTTGTCCAGCCAGGACTGGGGCGGTTCCGGACGCAGGGTCAAAAAATCCTCGAAGGAATCCAGAATGTCCTGGAGGCGGGACTCCCAGGGCTTGGTCTTTTCGGCCTGGACCAGTTCCATGAAATTTTTCAAGCGTTCTTCCCCCGGAACCATGGAAAGTTCTGCACTGGGCACGTTGTT
>Ga0310697_10007034_pt1 | contig 10637 bp, 10 predicted proteins | sample 172DNAGHGlowgp2_FD_203883 | JGI IMG/M metagenome (GOLD analysis project Ga0310697, IMG submission 203883) | Sheep rumen microbial communities from Palmerston North, Manawatu-Wanganui, New Zealand - 1728 DNA GHGlow gp2 (v2) (version 2) | ecosystem: Host-associated > Mammals > Digestive system >...
GGTTCCGCTATATTATGGGCCAATAAAAAAAGACTACAAGTTGCCGAACCGAACCGTGAGAATTGCATTCGGGACGACAGAAGGTCCCATTCCAGCAACCGTTAATTTGTCTAAAACAGGCGACCTGGTGGAAGCCACCGCCAAGCTATACGCCCTGATGCACGAACTGGACAGGCCTAAATACGACCTAATTCTGGTGGACCCAATTCCGGACACGGGACTGGGAATGGCGCTGAACGACAGGCTGCGTCGCGCGAGTATCAAGAGTTTGCCTTAAGGCAAAAAAAAGCCCCGGCGTTCACCGGAGCCTTTTCAGCAACTTCTGCTAAAGAAATTACTTTTCGATTTCGTACTGAGCAACCAGATTGCCTTCAGCGTCCAGAGCGCGGACAACGTTTTCGTCGCGCTGGAGGGTGAGGTTGGCCTTTTCGCCGTTGGCGGCGGTCACTTCGACGGACATGGTGCCATCGGCGTTCTTCACGGCGGCGATGGAGTTGCCCTGAGCGTCGGTTTCATGGTAGGAATCGCCAGAAGCCAGCGGGTTGGAGCCGGTCCAGAATTCGATGGTGTTGAGAACCAGGCCGTCCACCAGGAACAAGCAGATGCCGTACACCGGAATCCACATCATGAGGAAGTGGACGATAGAGTTGATCCACTTGTCACCCAGGGTGCCGTTCCAGTCATGGAGCTTGTTGAAGCAGGCGTTAGAGCCGTAGCAGCCGGAGAGAACGATCATGCCGGCAGCGAGAAGGGTAGCGATACCTTTTTTCATTTTTTTATTACTCCTTAAGGATTGAGTTTATCGTAATTACGACAAGAAAAATATAACTAAACGGGGCCCCTTTTGGCTATTTTCCCAAAAAAGAACGTTAGGACTTGATAAGGCTCACATTTTTATTTAACGCACTTTATGCGTTAGACGTCTTGGGGTGTAAAAAAGGGACATCTCTCAAGCGTCAGCCCCTTCATTTTGTTAAATTCGTAGCTCAACCATGAAAGAAGCTAGAGCCGTCAAGTTTTCCCAAAGCACCATTTTCAAGAGTTTGCTGCTCCTGATTCTTGCTACGGTGTTGATCGCCTCTATCAGTATTTTCTTCTTTGTTCGGGGGCAGGTAAAGTCCCTGATCGGCTGGAGCAGCGACAACAACCGCACCCAGCTTCGGCAAATGGTCATTGCGGCAAACACCGACATCCGTCTTTTCGCAAACCGTATCATCTTCCTTACCCACACCACCGAAATCCAGAGTTTGGACTCCTCCATCGCGGGCGCCTACATCAACAGCGACAACATCGCCTCCCTGTTCAATGACGACGAGACCATCAACCTCTACGACGACGAAAACAACCTGATTTGCGAAAGGCAAAACGATTTCGCCGACGAAAAAGTCCAGCTCCATTTCGACATTTCCAGAATCCCCAAGCACAATTCCTACTTTAGCCCCTGGAGCATCGAAGACGACCACTCCATGCCCACCCGCATTTTTGCGTCTGAAGTTATCGGGGACGGAAAAGAGAAGGGTATCCTGCTTGCAAATTTCTCTTTCGAGCGTCTTGAAAAATACTTTGCCGACTGCAAGGTGGGCAAGAACGGGTTTGTTATAGCCATCTCCGAAAAAGGCGAGATTCTGTACCTGCCCAGTTTCAAGGAAACCGGCCGCAAGCGGATGAACATTACGGAACTCGGCTTCGAAAATTTCCAGCCCCAGAGATTTGAAACTCCGGAACCCACATTCGTCAAGCTCAAGAACGGCAACGAATACCTTGTCAATTACGAATACAGCCACGCTTTCCAGTTCGGCCTGCTTTCCCTGCAACCCCGCAATGAGATCGAAGACATGGCGGCGGCCATCAAGCAGTCCAGTATGCTTTTCCTTGTAGGAACCATCGTTGTCACCTGCCTTATTTCCTTCTGGATGTTCCTCATCTTGGGCAAACCTTTGAACAAGCTGATCGTCCACATGAAAAAGATTACCAACGACAACATAGACGCCCCCGAAATCAGGTTCGGCCGGCGTAACGACGAAGTGGGCCAGCTTTCCAAGGCGTTCAACCTGATGCACGAGACTATCAGACGGCAGTTCAAGGAATTGCAGTCCCACAGAGAACTCCTGGAACAAGAAGTCGCCGAAAGAACCCAGGAACTGGAAGAGGCCAACAAGAAGCTCCGCATCATGTCCAGGACCGACGAACTGACCGGGCTACCCAACCGCCGGAACATTCACGAATGCATCGAAAACGAGGTCAGCCGCATTTCCAGGTCCCACAAGCCCTTCTGCTTTGTGTTCATTGACATCGACCATTTCAAGAGAATCAACGACACCTACGGACATGCCTGTGGTGACGAAGTGCTGAAATCCGTTGCACAGACCATCCGCGGGATGTTGCGGAACTACGACATCGTGGGCCGCTATGGCGGCGAAGAATTTTTGGTGCTACTCCCCGAAACCGATTTGGACGGGGCTGCCGTTGTAGCCGAACGGTTCCGCAAGCAGGTAGAAGAACAGTCCATCAAGCACGCCGATTTTCTCATCAACGTCACCATCACCCTGGGCGTTTCCAAGTACGACGGTCGCCTTGGCGCCGACCGCAGCATCCAGATGGCGGACAAGGCCCTGTACGAGGGCAAGGAATCCGGCAGGAACAAGGTGGTGGTCTGGGGACCCGACCGGATTTCCGAAGAAGACTATAGAGCCGCGGCCATGGAAATGGCCCGCAACAGATAAACTAATGGGGTATCAACTGAAGGTTCTGTTTCAGGACCTTCAGCTGCTGTTTTGAAAACTCCCTCATGGACTGTTCCGTACTCACCGGGAACATGACAAAGGAAGCGTCGGGACAATCGTCTTCGTTGAAGGCTATGCCGTAGGCGGTCCGGTCTATCATCTTGTAGGCGCGACCCGGCAGGGAGTAGTCCCGCACTCCGGAGGTTTCGCCCTTTTTATACAGGCCGCTTTTCAGGAGTTCCGGACATAAGGGGGTGTCCTCGAAGCCGTCTTCTAGAATGGACAAGTCCTGATAGCCTTCTATATCTGCCCAGGTGGAAGTGGTATGCCGAAGCCCAAAGAAATGCCCGGTCTCGTGCACGGCCACCTTCACGATTTCTTCGGCGGTGAGGGCGCGTTCCCCCGTTGACATGAGGGCATGACTCCCCACAATGACCGTGCTGCCCTCGCCTCCCGTGAGGTTAGAGGCAAAAAGGGCCGCATATCCCAAGACATTGAGCTCGTTGATGCGGTGGACCAGGACAATGTCCAAAGCCCCGTTCACTCCCTTCACGGGCCAGCCGCCCAGTTCCGCAAGGGTCATGTCCTCAGAAGTCGCCCCCGCGTGCCAATGCACGTCTGACGGGTATTTACTCCCGAGGATCGGGTGCTTCGAGGCGTAGTTGACATAAATCGTATCGATGACAAAGGAGGTATAAGCTTTGCGGAATGCCTGCAGCAACATTTTTGCAAAGTTGTCCATTCCGTTCACTCCATCGATAGGGTCGATAAGCCCCACAGGAATCAGGTTCAGGGAAAGGTGATTGGAATACTTGCCCGAGCCTTCGAACTTGACGTCGGGAGTTTTACCCCTGTAATAATCGTCATCCTGCACCAGGGTGAGGCCCCAGATGGATTTTTCGTTTTCTTCGCAGACAAAGTTAAAGACATAGCGTCCACCGGAAACTTCGGGTATTAGGGTTTCCATCTTGGACATTCCGTAACCGTCGCCATCGCGGTGCTCGTAAAAACGGAACAGCTGCATCTTGGGAGCCTCATAGGCCGAATCCACCCCGAAAGAAAGGGTGTAGAGCCCGCCCGGGTGCACAATCATCATGACTCCCGTAGAAAGATGCGCCTCCACGGAATCCCCCAGGGCGGGGTCGTTGGGGAACATGGCATAAAGTTCCTTGTCCAGCGGGTAAACGACCCTTTCGGGATCAGAATCTTCACTACAGGCCGAAAAAAAGACGGTCAAACCCAAAAAAGTGAAAAAAATGAACAGGGGGTAGGCTTTTTTTGCACCAAAAAAGCGTCTTATACATAGAGGGGCAAAAAAATTTGACCTGGCCATGCCCCAAAGGTACAAAAACAAGCCACAAAGGATTGTGCAGAATGAAGCTTTTTTCTTCTTTTCGGGAATTGACTTTTCCCCTGGCGGGGAAACCCGCCCTGGTGGCAGCCTTCACGATAATGGCTGTCATAACTGCCTTTGAAAAGCCCTTGTACGGAGCTGTTCTCCTGGCCTTGTTGTGGAGCCTAGCCCATATTTCTGGGAAATTCACCCAGCGGGTGGTACTGGCGGCACTACTCGCGGGAATCGGGAGCATTCTGATTTCGGCACGGGTATTTTCGAGTGGGGAGACGACCGCAAATCAGGTCGTAACAGTGCCAGGTTCGCAGGTCAGAACGGCGGCTGATTCGCTGGTCATAACTGTGCCGCCGAAGGAGGGGTGCGGCACGGTAGAGGCGGTGCTGCCCCGGAGCAACGGCGTTGCGTTTGTAGTGATGGTCAGATCCGCGCAAGTCATGACAGCCGCGAAGGTCGCAGAAGCCGACACGCAGGTCGCGACAGCGCCGAATCGTTCGGTCGCAGAAGCCGTCGGAACCTACCGCGTCCGCCTTACCGAAAAGCGCACCCTCCCCCTTTTGCCGGAACCTGGAGACTCCCTCTGTTACGAGGCGTCCTGGTACCCGGTGGAACCGCCCACAGTTCCTGGTGCCTTCGATACCCGAAAGTGGCTGGACAGCCAGAATCTCGCCGCCTACGGAAAAATGCTGCACTGGAAAAGCTGGCGGGGCGGCTGGACTTTCGAGCGGAGCTTTTACCACTTTAGGAACTGGATCCGCCAAAAGCTGTCGCGGTTCTTGGATCCGGCAGAAACGGGACTTTTGATGGGGCTCCTGGCCGGAGACCGGAGCGGCATTCCCGAGGCCCTGCGGAGCGATTTCCAGCGGTCGGGACTGGTACACGTTCTGGCCATTAGCGGATTCCATGTGGTGCTGCTGGCGGGGCTCCTGATGACGTTCCTGAAAGCGACGGGACTCCCCCACAGGATTGTGCGGGTGGTGGGCATCTTGCTCCTTGCCATCTACGTGCCCGTCACCGGAGGCTCCCCTGCGGTGACCCGAGCCGTCATCATGTTTGCCGTTCCCCAGGTGGGCATGCTCCTGCAACGGCCGGCGAGTGCACTGAACAGCCTGGGGGTGGCCCTGATCCTCATCTTGCTTCCAAACCCCCAGGTGCTCTGGAATCCCGGATTCCAGCTGTCGGCGGCAGCTACCGCCGGAATCATTCTCGGGTCCAGCCACAATCCCCTGAAGGCTCTACCCGAAAGCCTCTCGAAAAACAAGCTTTGGGCAAAGTTCCAGAGTTTTGTCGTCGAACCCACCTACGTGACGCTGTGTGCCACCTTGGCAACGGCACCCCTCCTGATTTACCATTTCAAGACCCTCGCTCCACTGGCCTGGCTCGGGAACATTGTCATCGTCCCCCTGATTTCTTGGGGAATGGAGGCGGGGCTCTTTGCGCTGCTTTCGCCCATCGACTTTGTGACGGGCATCTTTTGCAGCGCGGCATCGGTCCTGCTCCGGACCGCAAGCCTCTTGACTCACCTGCTTTCCGATTCTTCGGCGGCATCGGTGACCGTAGGTCCCTACCCGCCTTTCGTACTGTTGCTGATGGGTTTTGCGTTTGCCCTGCTTACCAGCATCCGCAAAAACAGGCTTGGCGCCATCCTTTTCGCCCTGGGTCTCCTTTTCTTTTCGGGTTTTTATTTTGCATGCAACTACCGTGACGTGGTCTGGCCCACCTGGAGCCTTACCGCCATCGACATCGGGCAGGGGGACGCCATACTGATTACCACCCCTTCGGGGCGGAACATCTTGGTAGATAGCGGGCCCAATGACCGCAGGGACTCGGGCAAGGATATCATAGTTCCTTTTTTGCGACATTCCGGTATCCTAAAGCTGGACGCCCTCGTGGTGACACACGCCGACGCCGACCATTTCGGCGGGGTCCTCGGGATTGTAAAAAGTTTTCCCGTCAAGGAACTCTGGGTCAGCGAGTGTGCAAGGCTGGAGCCGAAACCCGCCTGGATTAAAACGATGGCCGTGGCGCTGGAGCGGGGCATTCCCCTGCGGGATATCGGCCGGGGGTTCACCTGGTCCGAAAATTTTTTCGAAATCCGGGCCCTGCACCCTGTTTCTAGCGACAAGTGCGCCGAGACCAACGAAGAAAGCATTACTCTCCGGGTGAAGGGCCTCGGGCATTCTGCCATCTTGACCGGCGACCTGACGGTAGCCGGCGAAAAAAAGATACTCCGGTCTCACGCCTTCTTGAAAAGCGACGTGCTGAAACTGGGCCATCACGGGAGCAAGACCTCCAGCAGCCGAAATTTTTTGACAGCGATAAGTCCCAGGCTTGCCCTGGTCTCCAGCGGTCGGAAAAACCGGTTCCGTCACCCCCACAAGCAGGTCACAGACCGGCTGGATTCCCTGGGCATCCCTTACCTGAACACAGCGAAACGCGGAACCATCACCGTGCAGTTCACCCCCGACACCATGGTGGTGGAGACGATGCTATCGGGGGATGTGGTTGAGAGAGGAAATTAAACCTATTGACAAAAGAAAAAAGGATATATATATTATGTATATAACTTTTGAATGGGATGACAAAAAAGCCAAGGTAAACTACGCAAAGCACAAGGTTACGTTTGAAGAAGCCCAATCTGTATTCTATGACGAAAATGCTCTTTTGATTTCCGACGAGAAGCATTCTGACAACGAAGAACGGTTTATACTGATGGGTTTATCCTCAATGATGAATACGCTTCTAGTCTGTTATTGCGAACGTGGTTCGGACGATGACGAAATTATCCGTATCATCTCGTCCCGTAAGGCAAATAAAAAAGAAAATGAACAATATTGGAAAAGGAGGTCCGTATGAAAAGCAACTATGACTTCAGCAATGCGGTAAAGAATCCGTATGCAAAAAAATTGAAGAAAACGATTTGCATCAACATCAGCGAATCGGTCCTCGCCTATTTCAAGGAACTTGCCGCAAAAACCGGGATTCCCTACCAGACCCTAATCAACATGTTCCTTACTCAGGCCAAAGCCGAAAAGATGGAACCAAAATTTATCGCAAAACCACCTCGAAAAAAACAGGTGGCATAAAACAAGCGGGATAAAAACCCCGCCTTTGTTATTTCCCCCGTATCGTCAGTTTACGCTTTTCAACTATTCGTCCTCGGAAGGAATCGTTATGCCGTTGACATTTTCCTTGAAGGAAATCAACATAATCCCAGAAATCCATCCTTTTTTTTCTGATTTTTTCAGCGTCAAAACGCTTGCGAACCTGCATAAAATAAGGTATATTCAGAAAGCAGGTCTTATAGAGGCTCTTTACGAGCGGGGATAAAACAAAAACCCAGTTTGGTCGGTAAACTGGGAAACCCGGGGTGGGCGAGACCAGAACATGCCGACCTCTCCCTTTCATGGAATTCCCTTTCGGGCCCATGCGTCGCACCACTGTTTTTCAAGTGGCTCTCCACATCAACAATATACATTCTTTTCTGTCTCCAGTCAATAGGGCGATAAATAAAAAATCGTCCTGTAAAAATTCGCAAAATTCACAAAATTTACAGTTTTTCGTCTTATAGGAGCTCTTTATGAGCGGGGATAAAACCAGAAAAAAAATGTTATAATTCTTGGAAATTGTCGATAATACGCAAGTGATCAGGCCTCTCGGCGGAAACTCGCAGGGACTAACAGTCACAAGAGTTTCCTCCTGTAGAAACGGTTCTTACCAGTAAAGAACGTCCCTAATTACGAAACGCTTGTTAACCAGAGCCATTTTGTTTGTTTTTTGACCGAGATGTGGGCTTCCCGAGCGAACAGTCGAACAAAGTGAATCTGTGAGCGAGGGAATGTTCACATCGAGGGAAAGATTTGTTAAAAAAAACAGGTCTGGATCCTTCGGCTTCGCCTCAGGATGACACGGGAACGGGGTCTTAGGGGCAGAGCCCCTAGGAGAGGGGGTAGCGGAATACACGGCTAGATGGCGGCTCAAGGCCGCCATGACGGCGGGAATGAAGCGAGGGGGATGCCTCCCCCTTTATTTGTAATAAATTTGCCTTTTCCTGATTCTGTTTTGTATATTACCCCGCAAAAGTCGTATTTCTATATCCCATAGCAGCCATAATCGGCTGCGGGCTATGGAAATACGACTTTTTTTATGGAGGTAAAATGAGCAAAAAGGATATAATTGAGATTCCCGACCAGGTCGGGAACGAAAACAGGGGCGAAATCGTGCTTTACCAGCCAGAAGGCGAAGTCCGGCTGGAGGTGCGTGTAGAAAACGAGACCGTGTGGCTCACGGCAAACCAAATGGCGCGTCTTTTCAATCGAGACGAGAAAACGTTACGAAAGCATATCAACAACGTGTTCTCGGAGGAAGTCGAGAAAGACAACAACACGCATTTTTTGCGTGTTGTTGGCGTAAAGCAACCGGTTGCTTTTTATAGCCTTGATGTCATCATTTCGGTCGGATATCGCGTAAAGTCCGCAAGCGGAGTCAAGTTTCGCCGCTGGGCAAACCAAGTTCTCAAGGAATACATGCTCAAGGGTTACGCCATAAACCAGCGAAGGCTATCAACAGATTTGCAGATTATGGACCGTCTGCACGAACAGCGACAACTTATCGAAGGTCAGGGCGCAGAAATTGCGGAATTAAAGAACGCCACAGAAAAACGTCTCGGCGGAAACTCGCAGGGACTAACAGTCACAAGAGTTTCCTCCTGTAGCAACGATTTTTGCCCCAAAAAGTTCTTGACCGCAAAGCACTTGTGAACCAGAGCCATTCTTGTGTTTTTGACCGAGATGTGGGCTTCCCAAGCGAACAGTCGAACAAAGTGAATCTGTGAGCCGAAAGCAACTCGTATCAACGAGTTGTGTCGGCGAAAGCGAGGCGATTTCGTAGATTCTGCTACAAGATTGAGCCGAGCAGCCATTATGATGAACGAGGGAATGTTCACATCGAGGGAAAGATTTGTTAAAAAAGATGCCCGACAAGAGAATAGGGGATCCCCGCCTGCGCGGGGATGACAAGAGAGGCGGGGCGTTGCGGGGTGTCCCCGCAGAGGGGGTGATGGAAGACTTGGCGAAATCGTTGGATTGTGATTGCTTCACCCCTATTCGGGGTTCGCAATGACACTGCCGACTTCTGTCTAATCGCCAAGGCTGCAATCAGGGGGAGGCGTCCCCCTTTCAATAAAAAGCTACCGGCCGTTCAATAAGATTCGGGCGGGTTCGTGAAGAATGCCGTTGGAGGCGATGGAGCTGTAGCCTTCGTGGACAGAGGCGATGGGGTGACCCGCATCGTCGAAGAGGTCCGACTCCCCTTCGATGGTGGTGAACTTTCCGCCCGCTTCCTTGAACAGGAGCGGGTAGGCGGCAATGTCCCACAGGGAGACAACGGGGTCCACCATCACTTCGGCGCGGCCCGACGCCACCATGTAATAGCCGTAGCAGTCGCCCCAGCCGCGGTAGAGGTTTGCGCTCCGGCGAAGTTTCGCGAAGCCTTCGCCAAAGCCCACCGTTTCCATGGTGTTCACCGTTCCCGATAGCACCAGGGCGTCGGCCAGGGAATGGACTCTGGAGCAGCGGACCGGGTGTCCGTCCAGAAACGCGCCGCCGTCTTGAACCGCCCACACGGCGCTGTGCAGGGCCGGTATGCGGATGACGCTTGCCACGGGCACGTTCTTGCGGTAAAGCGCAATCAGCGTGCCGAACAGGGGAACGCCCCGGATGAACGACTTGGTGCCATCGATGGGGTCCACGATCCAGCGGTATTCCTTGTCGGAGAGGCCGTCGCCGAATTCTTCGCCCAGCACGCCAAAGTCGGGAGTTTCCTTGAGCCAGAATTCACGGAGCAGTTCTTCGGTGCTCTTGTCGGCGAGAGTCACGGGCGTCCTGTCCGCCTTCCATTCGATGCTAAGGTCCCGCTGGAAATACTTCAAAATGTTCTCTTCGGCCATCTCGGAGGCCTTGAGGGCGATTTTCAAAAGATCCTGGTTTGCTGCCGTTGCCGCCATCTATGCCTCCCCTTTCCACTTTTTGACCAGGGCCATCAGAAGTTCGTTTTCTTCGGGCCGGCCCACCGTAATGCGCACGTGTTCGGGCATGCCGAAACTGGTAAGCCCGCGGATAATCATGCCGTTCTGTTCCAAAAACGCCACGAGGTCCTTCGCCTTGGCACCGATGTGGACGCAGACGAAGTTCGCCTGGGTGGGAAGCACCTTGAAGCCGAGAGCCGTAAATTCACGAGTGAGGAACTGGATTCCTTCGCCGTTCATTTTGCGGGTAGCCTCTACGTGGTCGGTATCCCCAAGGGCGGCGATGGCGGCTACTTGTGCCGCCTGGTTCACGTCGAAAGGCGGTTTTACCTTCCACAGGTGACGCACCACCTCGGCGCTGGCCATGGCATAGCCTACGCGAAGCCCCGCAAGGCCGTAAATCTTGCTGAAAGTGCGGTTGATAAAGAGGTTCGGGAATTCGTCCAGGGCGCCTACCAGCTTGGGGTAGTCGGGAGCGGTAGCGAATTCGGAGTAGGCCTCGTCCAAAAACACCAACACGTTCTGCGGGACTTTTTTC
>Ga0310697_10007035_pt1 | contig 10637 bp, 8 predicted proteins | sample 172DNAGHGlowgp2_FD_203883 | JGI IMG/M metagenome (GOLD analysis project Ga0310697, IMG submission 203883) | Sheep rumen microbial communities from Palmerston North, Manawatu-Wanganui, New Zealand - 1728 DNA GHGlow gp2 (v2) (version 2) | ecosystem: Host-associated > Mammals > Digestive system >...
AGCGGTACTTCTCGGCGATGGCTTCCTTGTAAGCCTTCATCAGCAGGTCGTAGCCGGCGAAGGCGGCCACCTCCATCATCATGGGCGACTTGGGCAGGTGGAAGTTGGTGATCATGCAGTTGGCCACCGAGAAGGTGTAGGGCGGGAAGATGAATTTGTTGGTCCAGCCCTTGTACGGCTTGATCTTGCCGCCGATGGTCATGGCGGTCTCGAGGGCCTTCAGCGAGGTGGTGCCTACGGCGATGACGTTGTTGTGGCGGGCGTTGGCCTCGTTGACCAGGGTGCAGCACTCCTCGTCGATACACATCTCTTCCGAGTCGGGCTTGTGTTTGGTGAGGTCTTCCACTTCGATGTCGCGGAAGTTGCCCATGCCGGGGTGCAGTGTCAGCTCGGCGAAGCTGGCGCCGATGATTTCAAGGCGTTTCATCAGGATCTTGCTGAAGTGCATGCCAGCGGTGGGTGCCGACACGGCGCCTTCCACCTTGGCGTAGATGGTCTGGAAGTCTTCGGCGTCTTCGGGACGCTCTTCACGGTTCAGCTCCTTGGGGATGGGCGTGTGACCGAGGCTCGACAGGGTCTTCTTGAACTCGTCGTAGGTGCCGTCGTAGAGGAAACGCAGTGTGCGGCCGCGCGAAGTGGTGTTGTCGATGACTTCGGCCACCAGCTCGTCGCCTTCACCGAAGTAGAGTTTGTTGCCGATGCGGATCTTACGGGCCGGGTCGACGAGCACGTCCCACAGACGGCTCTCGTGGTCCAGCTCACGCAGCAGCAGCACCTCGATCTTGGCACCAGTCTTCTCCTTCTCGCCGTAGAGCTTGGCGGGAAACACCTTAGTATTATTAATGACGAACACGTCGCCGTCCTTGGTGTAGTCCACCAGGTCCTTGAAGATGCGGTGTTCGATTTTTCCGGTTTTGCGGTCGACGACCATCAGGCGGGCTTCGTCGCGGTTCTGCATGGGTTGCAGGGCGATCAGCTCGCTAGGCAAGTTAAATTTGAACTGTGAGAGTTTCATTGCATGATATTATTTTTGTTGTTTTCGTCCGGTACAAACTACAAAAATACGACAAAAATGAAATTTTGTCAAGTGTTTTTTCTTAACACACTGAATGTCAATATTATTTTTGCTCTTTTTCCTCTTGCTCTTTCTTCCAAGCCTTGTACACCTCCCCTGTGTCAACTATATGCTGGCGCAGCTTCTCGAGCGGCCACGCGTCTTCAACCTTGAAGTCGCCGATGCGGGTGCGGCGCAATGCGGTGAGGCAGGCGCCGTTGCCCAAGGCCTTGCCGAAGTCGTTGGCGAGGCTACGGATGTAGGTGCCTTTGCTGCAAGTGACCTCAAAGTCGAGTTCGGGGAAGCGGTCGAGGCTGAGTTTGAAGTCGTCGATGCGGACATCGCGGGCCTTCAGCTCTATCTCCTCGTCGGAGCGGGCGTAGTCGAAGGCGCGTTTCCCCTTGATTTTGATGGCAGAGTACTTGGGCGGGTATTGCTTGAGCTCGCCAATAAACAGCTGCCTTGCCGCTTCGATCTGTTCTGGCGTGATGCCGTCCGTTGGGAAGAAGGCATCGGGCTCGCTTTCCAAGTCGAAGGTCGGGGTGGTCTGGCCGAGCAGGATGGTGCCCGTGTAGGTCTTCACCTGCGCTTGGTAGTTGTCGATCTGCTTGGTCATCTTGCCCGTGCAAAGGATGAGCAGGCCAGTGGCCAAAGGGTCTAACGTACCGGCATGGCCCACCTTCAGCTTACGGATGCCATAGCAACGGTTGAGCAGGCTGCGGATGAAGTTGACCGTGTCGAACGACGTCCAGTCCAAGGGTTTGTCGATGAGGATGACCTCGCCTTCTTCGAAGTGAAACATTACTACAGTCTTTTATGATAGGGAGTCACTTATGCTTTTCCCGTCATGGCGGAGGGACATCCGCCATCTCCTGCGCTAAAGGGATTTCCCTTGTGCTTAGGAGATCGCGGATCAAGTCCGCGATGACGACGGATCAAGCCCGCGATGACGGTTCATAATAGCATTATCATATTAAAACAGATACGGCAGAACGATAGCCAAAATACCCACGATGGCGCAATACACGGCAAACCAAATCAGCTTGCCTTTCTTCACCAGGTCGATCATCCACTTGCAGGCGAAGCAGCCCGTGACGAAGGCGGCGATGAAGCCGATGAGCAGCACCCATGTAGGCGTCGAGACCGAAGCGACCGCATCGGCGGCAGGGGAGAACAAGTCTTTGGCATCCAAGAACGCCTCGCCAAGGATGGGCGGGATGACCATCAGGAAGGAGAACTGGGCCAGCTTTTCCTTCTTGTTACCCAACAGCAGACCCGTGGCGATGGTGGAGCCTGAACGCGACAGTCCGGGCAGCACGGCCACAGCCTGTGCGATACCGATGACAAAGGCGTGCAAGGGACTGATGTTTTCCTTTTGGCGCGGCTTGGCGAAATAGGAGAAGGCCAACAATGAGGCCGTAATCAGCAGGCAGATGCCTACGACGAGCAGTCCGGAGCCGAAAACGGTTTCCACCTTGTCCTTGAAGAACAAGCCCACAATCATCACGGGAATCATCGAGATGAGGATGTTGACGACGTATTTCGTGCCATCGTTCCACTGGAACTTAAAGAGGTCCTTAAAGAGCCACACGATTTCCTTCCAGAGGATCAGGCAGGTGCTCAACACCGTTGCGATGTGCACAATGATGGTGAAGTCAAGGGCTTTCTCAGGGTCGACGCCAAAGAGGTACTGGCCGATGGCCAAATGGCCGCTACTACTCACGGGCAGGTATTCCGTCAGGCCTTGTACGATACCTAATATTAATGCTTCTAACCAACTCATAATAGATTCTTTTAATTATGAATGCTGAATGCTGAATTCGGAATGATTGGTTTCTACCCATTCCGCATTCTGCATTCATCATTCCTCATTCTTGTTTCTTTCCTTTCCAGAATATTGCAACGATTTCGACGACAAAACCCGCCAAGACCAAAATGGGTGCCAAGGTGAGTCTTCTGAAGTTGAACATCTGCTCATTAAAAACATCGGGGTCAGTGGAGCCGCCGCCAATCATCAGGATGAAACCCAAGGCGATGAGAGCGAGGCCGATGAGCACGATGATGAAATTCTGCTTGCCGAAGGGCATGACCTTTTGGCCATCGCCGACTTCGGATGTCTTAGTCTTTATTGTGTCTTTTGCCATGATATGATGTTGTTTTGTTATGCATAGAAACGGTCGATGTCGGCATGGAGGTACTTGCGCAGGGCGAGTCGCGTGGAGATGCCGCCGAGCAGGATGCCTAGGACGATGATGCCGACAAAAATGACCGCGATGAGTTTATAATCTTGTACGAATGTCAGTTCAGGCATCCGTTGGTCAAGTCCGTAAAGCAGGAGGGCCAGCATGGCATCGGCCAGCAAAGCCCCGAAGAAGCCCTGCGTGATGCCGCTGCGGATGAAAGGCCGACGGATGTATGCCGGCGTGGCGCCCACGAGTTGCATGCTGCGCACGAGGAAACGCTTGGAGTAGATACTCAAGCGTATGGTATTGCGTATCAGCGTGATGGCGATGATGAACAGCACAAGGCTAGCCACCATCAGCGCGATGCCGATGCGGCGAACGTTCTGGTTGATGAGGCCGACGAGCGACTTCTGGTAATAGATCTCCTTGACGTCGGGGTCTTTCAGCAGCTGGGTTTGGATGGCGGCGATGCTGTCGTTGTTGGCCCAGTCGGCATTGAAACGCACGTCGATGGACGGTAGCAGCGGGTTCTCCTCGTTGCCTAGCCATTGCAGGAAGTCCTCGCCGAGGTCTTCGCTCAGTCGTTGTATGGCTTCCTCCTTGGTGATGTATTCCGTCGACTTCACGGCAGGCATGGAATCGAGTTCCCGTTGCAACTGTAGGATGCTGGCTTCTTTCACGTTACTGTTCATCACCACCTCGAAGCCGATGTTTTCCTTGAGGTAGTTGGAGAGTTTCTGTGCATGCAACATAAGCAGGGCAAACACACCTAACAAGAAGAGTACCAACGCGATACTCATCAGCGACATGAAATAAGACCCTGCCACGCGGCGTTTGTTTGAACTCTTTTCTGACATCCTTCTAACGATTAGTCATAAATGAAACGGCAAAGATAAACAAATAATTACATTGAATCTCCGATTTCTTGCGGGGTATCGGGAAAAAAACTATTTTTGTGCTTTGTTTTACTATCAACGAACATGCAAATCCTTAAATCGAATATAAAGACCGACTCCGAGGAGTTCAAGCAAAACGAGAAGAACTTCCTCGCCCTGATGGCGCAATACCGCGAAGCGATGGCGGCCTCGATGCAAGGCGGTGGCGAGAGCGCCGTGGCCAAACACAAGAAGCGTAACAAACTACTCGCCCGCGAGCGCATCGACCTGCTCATCGACCCGAATACACCGTTCTTGGAACTCTCGCCGATGGCGGCCTATGGCACCTATAACAACGACTTCCCCTCGGCAGGCATCATCACCGGCATCGGTGTCATCCAAGGCCGTGAGGCCGTCATCGTGGCCAACGACGCCACCGTGAAAGGCGGCACCTACATGCAATACACGGTGAAGAAACACCTTCGCGCCCAAGAGATTGCGATGGAGAACCACCTCCCCTGCGTCTATATGGTCGACAGCGGCGGCGCCTTCCTTCCCGAGCAGGACACCGTCTTCCCCGACCGTGACCACTTCGGGCGTTTCTTCTACAACCAGGCGCGCATGTCGGCCATGGGCATCCCGCAAATCGCCATCGTGATGGGAATGTGTACCGCTGGCGGCGCCTACGTACCGGCCATGAGCGACGAGACCATCATCGTGCGCAACCAAGGCACCATCTACCTTGGCGGACCGCCGTTGGTGAAGGCCGCCACGGGTGAGGTGGTCACAGCGGAAGAGCTGGGTGGCGGCGAGATGCACACCTCCGTTTCGGGCGTGGCCGACCACTTGGCCGAGAACGACCAACACGCCTTGCAGATCTGCCGCAACATCTTCAAGACCTTGGAGAAGAGCCATCGTCAGAAGTTGGACATGCTGCCCGTTGAGGCACCTTTATATGACCCGCACGACCTCTACGGCCTCGCCCCCATCGACTTCCATAAATTGGTGGACCCGCGAGAAATCATCGCCCGCATCGTCGATGGCAGCCGCTTCCAGGAGTTCAAGTCGCGCTATGCCACCACCCTCGTCTGCGGCTTCGCGCATCTGATGGGATTTCCTGTGGGCATCATCGCTAACTACGGTGTGTTGTTCTCGGAATCGGCACTAAAGGCCACCCACTTCATCGAGCTTTGCTGCCAGCGCAACATCCCGCTGGTGTTCTTGCAGAACATCACGGGCTTCATGGTTGGCAAACAGTATGAGCAAGGCGGCATCGCGAAGGACGGCGCCAAGATGGTGCATGCGGTCTCCAATGCCAACGTACCCAAGTTCACGGTCATCTTCGGTGGTTCGTTTGGCGCGGGCAACTACGGCATGGCGGGTCGGGCCTACAGTCCGAGGCTGCTCTTCATGTGGCCCAACGCCAAAATCTCCGTCATGGGCGGCGAGCAAGCGGCCAGCGTATTGGCGACAGTCAAGGAAGACCAGTACAAATACAAAGGCCTTGAAGTCCCGAAAGACGAAATCGCAAAGTTGAAGAAAGACATCTTAGCCAAGTACGACTACGAAGGCTCGGCCTTCTACAGCACGGCCCGCCTCTGGGACGATGGCATCATCGACCCCATCGACACGCGCAAGATCCTCGCCTTGGGCATCGCCGCCTCGTTGAACCAACCCTTCCCGCCGCAACAGTTTGGCGTGTTTAGGATGTAATAACCTTAAATAATATGAAGACAATCAAATTACTACTTGCTTGCTTGATGATAAGCATCGGGATCGTTTCCCATGCCGAACCCGTCAAACTTCAAAGCCCCGACGGCCAACTGGAAGTGAAATTCGAAGTGCGTGACGGCGTACCTTATTATTCCCTCGACCGCGCTGGAAAACCTATCGTGCTGCCCTCCAAGATGGGCTTCACCCTCGAATGGCGCGACGACCTCGCCCATGCCTTTGTGCTGAAAGACACGAAGTACGACACCTTCGACGAGACCTGGGAACCCGTCTGGGGCGAAGAGGCCAAGATCCGCAACCACTATAACGAGATGCTCGTCACCTTGGAGCAACCCATTGGCTCTGTGGAGAGTATGGACCACTCCACCGAGAAGAAGGCCACGGTGATGCAAATCCGTTTCCGTCTCTACGACGACGGCCTCGGCTTCCGTTATGAGTTCCCCATCGAGAACGCCCTGGTCTGCTTCTGGATCAAAGAGGAGCTGACCGAGTTTGCCATGGCGGGCGACCACAAGGCTTGGTGGATTCCGGGCGACCTCGACACACAGGAATACAACTACACCGAGTCGCGCCTGTCGCAGATCCGTGACTTGTGGGAGGCAGGCCACAAAGACGGCGGCTGGCCATGGACGGCGTTCTCGCCCACCGGCGTGCAGACCGCCTTACAGATGAAGACCGACGATGGCCTTTACATCAACATCCATGAGGCTGCCACCATCGACTTCCCCACCATGCACCTCGACCTCGACGACAAGAACATGGTCTTCCATGCCTTCCTCTGCCCCGATGCCACGGGCTACAAAGGCCGCATCCAAGCGCCTTGCGTCACGCCTTGGCGTACGGTGATGGTCTGCACTTCGGCCACCGATGTCCTCGCTTCGCGCTTGATCCTCAACCTCAACGACCCTTGCGCCTTGGAGGATGTGTCGTGGATCCACCCTGTGAAATACATGGGCGTTTGGTGGGAGATGATTTCGGGCAAGAGCACCTGGTCCTACACCAACGACTTCCCGTCGGTGAAACTCGGAGAGACCGACTATGAACACGCCAAGCCCAACGGCACGCATGGCGCCAACAATGCCAACGTGCGCCGTTACATCGACTTTGCCGCCGCCAACGGCTTCGATGCCCTTCTCATCGAAGGCTGGAACATCGGCTGGGAGGACTGGTACGGCAAGCAGAAGGAATATGTCTTTGACTTCCTCACCCCCTACCCCGACTTCGACCTGCCCGCCTTGAACAAATACGCCCACGAAAAGGGCATCCGCCTCATCATGCACCATGAGAGCTCGGCTTCCACAAGAAACTACGAACGTTGGCTGGAAAAGGCTTACACTCTGATGAACCAATATGGCTACAATGCAGTGAAAGGCGGCTATGTGGGCACCATCATCCCCTTCGGCGAAGGCCACTACAGCCAGACCATCAACAACCACTACCACTATTGCATCACCGAGGCTGCCAAGCACCATATCATGGTGAACTCCCATGAGGCCGTGAGACCTACCGGCCTCTGCCGCACCTGGCCCAACATGATCGGCAACGAGAGTGCCATGGGTACCGAGTTCCGCGAACGCATCAATCCCGGACACACCACCATCCTGCCCTTCACGCGTCTGCAAGGCGGTCCGATGGACTACACACCCGGCATCTTCGAACCCGACATGGGCAAGATCGTCCCTTGGGGCGGCAAGATGCGCCACACCATTTGCAACCAACTCGGCCTATATGTAACCTTCTATTCGCCGCTGCAGATGGCCGCCGACTTCCCCGAGCACTACGAGCCATACATGGATGCCTTCCAATTTATCAAAGACGTTGCGGTGGACTGGGACAAGAGCCTTTATCTGATGGCCGAGCCCGGCGACTATATCGTGACTGCCCGTCACCCAAAATCTTCCACCATGAATTTGGCCGCTACCCAATTAGGCAAGCTGCCCGATGGCAAGAAAGGCGTGATTTCAAGCGCGATGAAATTCGTTTTCGCCCTGCCCGACGATGCCACTGCCGAAGACACATGGCACTCGGAGCCGCATGACGTTTGGTATGTTGGTGGCATCACCGACGAGAACGCCCGCGAGGTGGAGGTGAAACTGGATTTCCTGAAGCCTGGCGTAAAATACGAGGCCACCATCTATGCCGATGCCAAAGACGCCAGCGGCATCCCCGACGAACACTACAACCCGCAGGCCTACACCATCACCAAGAAAACGGTGACAAACAAATCGACATTAAAGGTGAGGATGGCGCCTTGCGGCGGATTTGCGGTATCGTTGAGGTCATTATAAAAACAAAAGAGGCGGTGACACCGCCTCTTTTGTTTTATAATAGGTTCTTCGTCGACAGCAGCCCACACGCTGCGTCGATGTCCTGTCCGCGCGAAGCGCGGACGGTGGCTATGATGCCCTTCTCATTCAGCGCATCGCGGAACCAAGTCATGGTGGCGGCATCGGGGCTTTTCAGCGGGATGCCTGGCACGGCGTGATACCTTATTAAATTAAAGCGGCACCGAGTGCTGCCCAGCAGCCTCGCGATTTCCTTGACGTGGTCTTTGCTGTGGTTGAGGTCCTTGAAGATGATATACTCGAACGAGAGGCGTCGCTGTCCGTGCCAGTCGTGCTGCTTCACGGCATGAATCACCTCCTTGATGGGATAGCTCTTCTCGACAGGCATGAGCTTGAGGCGCTCGTCGTGGAAGGGACTGTGCATGCTGATGGCGAGGTTGCATTTCGACTCTTCGAGGAAACGCTTGAGGTTGGGGATGAGGCCACTCGTCGACACGGTGATGCGCGTCGGGCTCCAGCCCAAGGCCCATTCCTGCGTGAGGATGTCCAAGGAACGCATCAGGTTGTCGTAGTTGGCCAAAGGCTCGCCCATGCCCATGAAGACGATGTTGGTCAACTCGTCGAACTCGGGCAGGCTGAGGATCTGGTTCATGATCTCGGCCACGGATAGGTTCTTTTGGAAGCCCTGTTTGCCCGTGGCGCAGAAGAGGCAGTCCATCTGGCAGCCCACCTGCGTGGAGACGCAGAGCGTGGCGCGCTCCCTATCGGGGATGTAAGCCGCCTCAACGAAATGCTCGCCAGCAGGAAACAGGTATTTCTTCGTGCCGTCGGTCGACACCTGCTCCTTGACGGGAGCATGAAAGCCCGTCTCATAATGCTCTGCCAACAACGCCCTGGCGTTCTTGCTGAGGTTGGTCATGCCTTCGATGGTAGCGCAACGCTTCTGGTAGATCCAGTCCACGATCTGCTTGCCTGTGAACTTGGGCAGTTCCAGCTGTTCGACAATCTCTTGTATCTCGGCAGGCGTCTTGCCTAATAGAATGTGTTTTTCCATAGTTCGAAAAATGGTTATCAGCAGCCGATGGCGCGTGAAATCACAAGACGGAGGATTTCGGAGGTGCCTTCTCCGATTTGAAGGATACGCTGGTCGCGATAGAAGCGTTCCATGTCGAACTCCTTCAGCAGGCCGTGGCCACCCATCACCTGGACGGCTTTGTCGCAGACCTCGGCGGCCACCTCTGAGCAGTACAGCTTGGCCATGGCGGCTTCCTTGCCGAAGGGACGATGCTGGTCCTTGAGCCAGCAGGCACGATAGAGCAAGCCACGTGCTGCTTCAATCTTCATGGCCATGTCGGCCAATTTGAAGCTCACCGCCTGGAACTTGCAGACAGGCTTGCCGAACTGTTCGCGTTTCTTGGAATAAGCCAAGGCCATCTCGTAGGCGCCCTGTGCGCATCCCAAGCCCATGGCAGCAATGGAAAGGCGGCCCGAGTCGAGGGTGGCGAGCATAATGTGGGAGCCCTCGCCCGGCTTGCCGAGGATAGAACTCTCGGAGAGGCGCACGTCGTTAAAGACGAGCTTGCCGGTGTTGGAGGCGCGCCACATCATCTTGTCGTGCATGGGCGTCTGCGTGAAGCCTTCTTTCTTGTTTTCCACCAGCAAGGCGGTGAACTCAGGCTTGCCGTCCTTCATGCCCGAAACGGCTTGCACAGTGGTGCCAAGGCTGATAGGCGTCGCGCTGTTGGTGATGAAGATCTTCGATCCATTCAGGTGCCAGAAGGTGCCGTCAAACTGTGCCGTGGTCTTGGTGCCACGCGAGTCGCTGCCGGCGTCTTCTTCGGTCAAGCCGAAGCCCCAAAGACGGTCCTTGCAGAGCTGGGGCAGGTACTTGCGCTTCTGCTCCTCGGTGCCATAGTCCTTGATGGGACCGATACCCAACGAATTATCGGCGGCGATGGTGGCGGCGGTGGAGCCGTCCACGCGAGCCAGTTCCTCCACGGCGATGATGTAGCTCAGGTTGTCGAGTCCCTGACCGCCATATTCCTTCGGGACGGTCATGCCCAGCAGGCCGATTTCAGCCATCTTGAGGGTCAGGCCGACATCGAAATGTTGGTCCTCGTCGTTCTCGCGGGCTACGGGTTTCACTTCTTGTTCGGCGAAGTCGCGCACACGCTGGCGGAGGGCTTCCTGTTCTTTGGTGAGGTCGAAGTTCATAATCTGAAATTCAAAGATTCAAAGATTTAAAATTCAAAGATTCAATACTTGGCTGCCAGTTTGGCTTTTAGCCATTATTCTAACTCCAATAGCTGCATTTTATTGTCTACCATCTGGCCTTCGGTGACAAGAATCTTCTTCACCTTTGCATTGCCCGATGCCGTGATATTATTCTCCATCTTCATGGCTTCCACCACCATCATGATGGTTCCTTCCTTCACGACATCTCCTTCTTTGACATTGATTTTCACCACCTTACCAGGCATCGGTGACACTAGTTTAGTCTTGTCATTCA
>Ga0310697_10007036_pt1 | contig 10636 bp, 11 predicted proteins | sample 172DNAGHGlowgp2_FD_203883 | JGI IMG/M metagenome (GOLD analysis project Ga0310697, IMG submission 203883) | Sheep rumen microbial communities from Palmerston North, Manawatu-Wanganui, New Zealand - 1728 DNA GHGlow gp2 (v2) (version 2) | ecosystem: Host-associated > Mammals > Digestive system >...
GAAGATAAAGATATATTGCTTTTCTGTACAATGTATTATGACTACGCAAAGGAAGGAAGTACAGAAAACCCAGAAGATATTGGGGCAGCATCATATGATAGAGTAAAATCTTTTGGATTAGATAGAAATTTATCTAATGAAGAAAAAGAACTTGTAAAATATGTTTTGACTCAATCAAGCAGAGAAGATGAACAGAATGATGAAACAAACTTAAGAGGAAATATTATTCTTTCATATTTGAAAGACTCAATTGAACTTGGAAAAGTTCATCTAGGAAAATATGAAGGTTTAAAGAGTCAAAATTTAAGAAGGTCTACAAGTTTAAGACTAATAAAATTTGCTTATCAAGTTGAACTTTATTATAGAGATTATATGGAGAACGTTAGAGAGGAAAGAATAATAAAGGCAGTTGAAGAATCTCTAGATAAAGTTGAAAGAGCAATTACTGGAGACATTAGTTTTGATGAACCTGAAACGGTTCAAGAGGAAGCTTCTGAAAACGTAGAAACAGCAGAAAAAGCTGATGACATTGAAGAGTCTTCAGCTAAAGATTTACTTTCTAAGACAGTAGAAGAAACAACCGCTAGTTTGAATATTGAAACAATAGACTCTTTAGCACAAAAAATCATGCGTGATTTCGAAGAAAATGAGACAGCAAAGAGCGAAGAACTAAGTGGTGGGAAAAAAGAGGATACTGAATTAGAAGATAGATAGGAGAACAATAGGTGAATACTGATAAAATTACCGATGAAGATAATTTAATAAGTGTTCAAAAAGTTGATACAAGAGATCTAGAATTAATATACAACAGAAAACCAGATTTAGACATGAGAGAAAGATTGATTGCTAGAGACACAAAGTATACAACTCATGGAAAAGATATAATGATATGTAAGAAAGAAGATAACTCTTACATTATATTTATTAGTCCCCAAAAAGGGGAGAAAATTGCTATTGAGTGTAGAGATATTGATGAACTAGATAGCATTTTTGAAAAGGTAGTTCTTAACTATCAAATCGCTTTAATGAAAGGTTTTCCTTTAACATTTACTTCTAAATCAAGAGATAGAATGGAAGTTGGAATAACTGATATTCATGGAAGATTTCAAAATAGGGCTAAAGAAAATGATTGTGATTATGAAATTGGGCTTATATTAAATAATTTAAGAAGTATATTCGGACTACCAGAAGATCCAGAAATCGCAAGCAAATATACAAGAGAAGATGCGATAAATGGAAGAATAGATTTAGACAAAAAGCTAGGCTTATCTGGAATGTACGAAGAGGGTGCCCCAACAAATACAATGGGATATGAAGAATATGTTCCAATAGATTTTTATACCCAAGAAAAAAGATTAAGATATAAACATGTGTTAGAAAATCTAACAAAAGACCAAAGAAGAATTATAAAAGGCAGTTTCAAAAGAATATTGAAACTTTATGAGATAAAAGAAAAAGCACCTACATCATATGCAATTTCAACGGTTGAAGATCTTTCAATTAATGGAAGAAAGTTATATAGGACTAGAGATGCTTTAGAAATTCTTACTGAAGCTGCAAAAGTTAAGGGAAAGAAAAATGTATTTGATTTTGAAAAAGCCGGAATAGACTCAACAATTCAAAACTATTTGCTAGAGTTTTTGTATGGATATAGATTTATATTATCTGAAGATCAAACAAAAATACTTGAAAATTTTAAATATATTGGCTTTGATGATATAAACTCTTTCTTAAGAGGAACTTTAGATATAAATAAAGCGTTAACGTCAGAAAAGCTTGGACATGTTGTAAATGACATCATAAGAATTCATTCTATTGCTAGATCAATTCCTAAAAGAGATTTTGATATTGTAATACGAAGAATCGGAGCAGGAATCAGTAAAGATAATAGTGTCGGTTCTGAAAACAAGTATGATAGCTTTGTTTCCTTCGCCACAAACGGAGGGACTAGAATGGGAGTTTCATATGATTCTTATAATCAGTATGAAAGATTACTAAGAAGTGATGAACTTGCAATACCTATGGATTTGATTTGTTATGCGATTTGGCCAGATAGAGAGTCAGAGTGTGAAATGCTAGTAATGCCATTTGCATATAGCGTAGAAGAGTGCGTGCAGAAAATGAACTGCAATCATATTCTAATGGGTAATATCAGAAATATAGATATTCTTCAAGTACTTAAAGCAAGAGTTGAAGAAACAAGAAAAAAATATGGAATAGCTCGAAGAGAAAAAGCATTTAAAAAATATCCAAAGGTGCTAGAAGATAGTGAAATGGCACGAAGAGGATATGATGAACAAAAACTTGAGATGCAACAGTTAGATTTTATAGATGCAATGCACCTTTTAAAAATAGATGATGAATTCGAAGAATTCCTTAATATGGACAATTATATTCAAGAAGACAACAATCAATATAGAAAGAGCACACTTCATGGCGTAAACCATACAAGAAGAGTGGCATTTAATGCAAGAATGCTTGCAAATATTGATGGCCTTTCAGAGGAAGACAAGAAAGTTCTTCTAGCTGCGGCTATGTTCCATGATATTGGAAGAGTTAATGATGATGAGGACCAAGAACATGGTTCTTACTCAGTAAAGAAAATTAAGGCAAGAAACTTATTATCAGAGTTTTCTGAGGAGGATCAAGAATTAATTTGTTTCTTAATATATGAGCACTCACTTCCAAAAAGAAAGAACAAAGAAGATTTAAGTCAATTGCCACCATCTATTAAGGAAAGATATACAAGACTACTTAAATACCTAAAGGATGCTGATAAGCTTGATAGAGTTAGACTTGGAAAATATGATGGCCTAACAGTTTCAAGATTAGAGCTTCCTACAAGTCAAAGACTTGTAAAACTCGCATATCAAAGCAACTTATACTTCGAATCATATATGGAATATGAGAATACTTGTAGAGTGCATGATATGGCAAAACATTTGGAAGATAGAGTCACTGAAGAAATAGAACATTCTGATGGTGAACAGATAGGACTAGAAAAAATTACATTTTACGATGACATACCAACAAAAGAAGAATTAATAAGAGATGTTATTACAAAGAAATCACCTTATGAACAGGTGATAGATGCCACAAAAAGTACTATTAACATTGATTCAATGATGGATGTGGCAGAAGAAGTTGTAAGAAAATACAAAAATAGTAAAGATTATGGTGAAAGGGCATAAGAAAATGGGTAAAGAAATTGGTACATCAAAAACAATGTATAATGAAATCTATGAATTTTTAAACTTGATAGGTAATACATATATTAATAAATTACCTCCAAATTTATATGAATTTATTGAAAAGCAAAGAGACAAAAGTTACAATTTCTCTTTAGATACTAGTAAAGATGTTTCAAAACAATTATCTAATGATTCACTATGCTTTATTGCTTATTTAAACTTAAAGTATTGGTGTGACGCCGAAGAAAAGGAAAAACTACTTGAGATATATTCAAAAAACACTCCAAAAGATATAAGCAAAGAAGCCAAAATAGGAAATGAAATATTTTTTGAAAGAATCAAATCAAATCCGAATTTCAATGCCACTGAATCTGATGATTTTTACATGATAGAATATAAAGAGAAAAACATTTTTAGAAGAGTTACAGAGAAGATAGTGAATATCTTTACATCATTCTTTAGAAGAAAATAGAAAACGAAAATAACATTTATCGAAAGATAAATGTTATTTTTTTGTATTTATGATATACTTTTGACAAATGAGGTTGGGATAATATGGGATTAGATTTAGAAAATTTTGATTTTAAGTCATATTTAGTAAGTATTGGGTATCCAGAAAAATATTCAAGTATGCCTGCTGTGATTGAAATCTTAAAAACAAGATTAAAAACAGTCAAGGAAGATGATGAATTTGAACTTACTGAAAGAGGAATAATATATAAAGAAGATGCGATTAGAGTCGACAAAAGTGGGAATTTAAGACTTGATGCTAGAACATTCTTTGTTGAAAAGGATGGACTATTAAGATATATCGAAGACGAATTTTCAAAATTAAAAGTTACAACAATTAATGAATATGGCGCTGTAGAAGGTATTATATATAGTAAAAAACCACCATTTATTGATGATTATGAAAAAACTGAAAGAAAATTAAAAGGCGATACTCCATATATTGAGTTTGTGGTCTCATATGGAAGCAATAATAGGCAAGAAAGCTATTTGTCAGATGTTGGAGATCCTGTTAATTTAGGAAAAAATTCAAGATCATTTGCTGAAAACTACAGATATTATACAAGAAAGTATCCTGAGCTTAAAAAATGGTACAAAGATAGATATGGCGTTAATGGTAGTACGGTAGATAAATTTTCTAAATCTTTAAAAGAGAAACAAGATGACTTAGAGATAGATTTATTAAATAAACAAGTAAAGACATTTAATGGTTATATAAAAGAAGCTAAGAAAAAACTGGAAGAGTACGAGGAAAAATTAAATCAGAAGGTTAGTGAGATTAAGAGAAAAAAGAAGTGGTCATTATTAAGAAGACCAATGTTTAGTTATATACTAAAAGAAATGGATAAAGAATTCCAAAAGATTGATTCAAAAGATGATTTAATGTTTAATTCAACAGATGAAAAAGTAAAGATTAATCATGAAAAAGAAGAAAAAGACCACACAGAGCCATTAACTGAAAAAGAACAGAAAATTGAAAAGTTACAAAATAAAATAACAGATAAAAAGATTGAACTTCAGAAGATTGAGGATAATATAGGAAAGGACATAAGTAAAATTGAAGCAGTGGATTCTATTGTTAGAGATTTTCAAAGTTAAAATGCAACAATAAGATTTTTGAAGAAAAAAGAAGATTAAATATGAAAAGTGTGTGATAAATATCGAAAAAACTGGAAAAATGAACAATTTTGATATATAATTACATAAATTGAGTAGAAATGTGGTGTATTAATTGAAAGAAACAAGTAAAAATTTACCGTTAGAAGAATATATAGAAATCCTAAGAAAAGCTGTTGGACGTAAAGATAGAATAAAAAAAGCATTGAGTAATGACGAGATGCTAAAAAAGTATTTAACTAAGATAGGAGTAAAGCCTAGCTGGTTAGAAAATGCTGCTTGCATGGAGATAATAAAGTCTAGAATAGCAACAGCTTTAAGAGAAAGCAGAAGAGTTAGGGTCAGAGATGATGGTATTATGTACGATCAGGGAAGTATGATTAGGGCGGTCAGAGAAAGTACAGTTGAACTTGGAAGCCCAAAAGAAATTCTAAGAGAATCTGAAGACGAAGAAGGCTTCATAATATATGAGGCTTTTAAAAGCATAAAGAATTATGAAACAAGAAAAATTAATGAATATGGTGTAGTTGTGTATGAGCAATATAGATTTGGCGGTTCTGGAGAAGATCCACATATTTCAGATTTCCATCAACAAATAGAGTATTTTAGAAACCCAAATAAACCACAAATTATCTATAGATCAGAGTACAGAAATGATGCACTAAAAGAACCAGTAGTTAATGAGAGAAAAGAATATGATTATGCATATCCTATTGTTATGGATAAGAATGGTATGAGTAGGGAGAAAACACCTATATATTTCATTAAACAATATCCTAGATATGGAGAGTGGTTTGATCAAAGATATAGAAATAAAGATGAATATGTATCTAGAGCATTTGACATGCAAGCTCAATCTATAGAGTATAAGTATAATGAGGATAGAGATAGACTTATTAGTTCTATGGAGGATGTTTCAACATTAAGAAGAAAGCTAAACAACATTTATGCTGCTATTGTAGAGTCAATAAAAACTAGTAAGGGTGGAGCAGTTTTTAAGTTTCTACTTATGAGGAGTGTTGAAAGAGTTCTAGAAGAAGACCCAAATGAGTTGTTTCAAAATGATGAACAAAAAGGTGTTGTTTATGAAGCAATAGTACAAAGACTATCTGAAGATCCAATTCCAGATGAAGAATTGATGCTTAGGATATCACAAGATAAGAAAAAAGTGCGTGATAGACTAAGAGAAAATGAGGACTTAAAAGAGATTTTACAAACGTTTAAGACGAAGAAATCTATTGATGATGACGACTATTCTTTATCAGAGGCATTTAAAGATGTACAAGAAAGAAGTGCAATGGTAATAAGCTTTGATAGAGATGAGAATCCATTTGATGAAGAAATAGATAGACTTAAAGCAAAATATTCATTTCTTCATAAACAAAGAATGGTTCTTCAACAAGCTGTTAGACTAATACCACATTATCGTAGAAAAGTTAAGAATAAGACTTTACAAAGAGAATTAGAAATAGAAGAAAAGACAGAAAGAATTAAAGGTAAAGAAGGACCAAAAGAAGAAAGATAGTTGAAAAGTAATTGACAGAGGCTATAAAAGGATATATTATCTAGCTGTAGTGTAGACAAGACACGTTCAGAAGGAGAAAGGATGTGATTTGATGAATATCGAGTTACCATCTAAATTCTTTTACAGTGCAAATGATCGGAATATAGCCTACGTCAAAGATGGAATTCTGTACATAGAGGGATACGTCAATTATGAAGACCTCATGTATAGTTTGACATATACTTTGAAAGGCTACGACAGATGCTATTACTGTGGAAGAGAAATCAGTTCAAGGAAACGGACACTAGACCACATGTATCCGAGAAGTTGGGGTGGCATCAGCATTCCCAACAATCTGATACCAGCATGCTCTAGCTGCAATAGCAGGAAAGGTTCACTAACGAGAGGTCAGTTCAATCGTTGGAGAAAAAACCAAGCTAATAAGCAGAATGAGAAGTCACATCAGAGCTATACTTTAAGAAACGAGGAACGGTTCAAGAAGGGGTTGATTCTGCCAGAAGAGTGGCTAACAGATTATCCAATCAGCACAGTAGTCGATCAAATAGACTTTTCGCCAATTACAGAAAAGAGTAACAGACGAATAAATGAGTTTTACAGGAAGTATAAACATTACCCGAAGCCAATTATTGTTTCATCAAATGATTGGGTATTCGTCGGAATGCATGTACTGTTTCACGCAAAGACTCATGGAGTTCCATTTGTTAAAGCTGTTGTACTCGATAATGTTATACGAATCAGAAGCTAAGATATGAAGACTTCAAACAAAGTTTCTAAAGCAGACAAGCAAGCGATTGCTTGTCTGCATTTTTTTAACAAAAAGGGCACAAGATGTGGAAAACATATTACAAATTTAATACAAATACAAAAAGAGTGTGGAAATCATTTACAAAAGTACTTTTTAATGTTACTATCAAAGTGTAATAAGTTTGTTGGAGGAAATATAAAATTAATAAGGTGGCTTATTTTTGAAGCTGCCTTTTTATATTTAATAAGGAAGGTTATTTATGGAAGAATTAAAAAATCTAAAAGTTCTATTTACTGAAGAAGAAATTCAAGAGAAAATTAGAGAAATGGCAGAAAGATTAGATAAGGAGTATGAAGGGAAAGACTTAACTGTAGTATGTATTTTGAATGGCGCTGTCTTTTTTATGGTAGATTTAGTAAAAAAGATGAAGACACCAATTGTACTTGAAACACTTCAAGCAAAAAGTTATGAAGGAACTGAAAGTACAGGAGAAGTAAAACTTCTAAAAGATATTGATGGAAATATAGAAGGAAGAGACGTACTTTTAGTTGAAGATATAATTGATACAGGTAGAACTTTAAAGTTTGTTAAAGAACATTTATTAAAAAAGAATCCTAAATCACTTAAGATTGCGACACTTGTTACAAAAACAGCTAGAACAATTGAAAAGGTTGATATTGATTATACTTGTATAAATCTTACAAATGAATTTGTTGTTGGATATGGGTTTGATTTGGACGGATATGGAAGAAATTTACCATATATTGGATGTTTATAAAAACTTGAACTAAAGTATATTTATTAGTAGAATTATTAGTAAGATGTATTGTTGGAGGTTTATTTAGCATGTTTGGATTATTTAAGAAAGCAGACGGCTCTACTATTGTAAAAGAAAGAGTTAGATATATATGTGATTTAAATGTTTTCGCAGGGCAAACTGTAACGTTAAGATTCTTAGATGATAGAATAAAATTAGAGTTTGAAGAAGATGAGAGAGAAATTGAGTATTCAAGAATAGTTTCTTGCGGAAAAATAAAAAATGTAAAAAGTGATATAAGAAGAGCTATGGATGAAAATATATTATCTCAAGCTATTCTTTCATCATCTGGATTTGCTGCTGGAGAGTTCTTTACAGTAACAAATAATGCAAAGGAATTCTTGTTCTTTAAATTCCAAGATAGCAAAAACGAAAAAGTAATTCATACATTTATTGCAGTATATAATGAAGGAATCAATAAAGCTTTAGATTTAATAAGAAGAAAAGCAAAGAAAAAGTAGTCATTAAAGCAGGTTTAAAACCTGCTTTTTTTATGCACAATAAGGTTTTTTTGAAAAAAAGCTATGTATTAGACTAAAAGTGTGTTAAAATAGGTATACTAAGGTGGTATAGGAGAGGAAAAATGTTACTTGCATTAGTCGGTGTTACTGGCGTTGGAAAATCATATTATAAAGAACTACTAGTATCAGAATTAGGATTTGAAAAGGTAAATACTATAAGAACAAGAAAGATGAGACCTGGTGAAGCAAATGGAAAAACAGGTCTATTTATGAGCAAAGAAGAAATAGATTCACTTGAGAAGGAAGGAAAAATTGCTTATAGGTTTGAAGTATTCGGAGGAGAATATGCATATCTTTCTGAGGAAATATTTTCAGAGAAGAATATGGTTTTTGAAATGCACTATACTACAATTTATGATTGGAAAAAAATTAGAAAAGATATAAAGACTATATATATACTTCCTGAAGATATTGAAGTTGCAAAAGAAAAAACAAGAGAAAGAAATTTAACTAAAGAAAAAGAAGAAGAAAGAATAAAGGAAATTGATGAACATTTAAATAGGTATAATACAGATGAGGATTTAAGAAGTCAATTCGATTACGTGTTTTATAATAAATATAACCAAGAATCCAATGAAGAATTTGTTAATCTAGTAAAAAATATTCTAAAAGCATAAATAAAGCTGGGGGTAAAGATGAAAAATTATTTTACAATGGACGAAGACTATAAGACAATAACATATAATGCACTTAAAGAAGATTATGATGATATAAAAATAAATAACCTTAAATTAAATGCAACAGGTTGGACAAACATAGTATATGAAGCAGAGACAAATAAGGGAAACTTCTTTTTTAGATTTCCAAGAGACTATTTTTGGGAAAGAACAATAGTTAAAGATTACGAGTTTGCTAAATATATTCACGGAAAGACTAGCTATAACACTGTAGATTTAAGACTTAAAGAAGATAAAGGCAGATATTTTTCAGTACACAAAAAGATTGAAGGAACACCTCTTGCATTAAAAATGAACTCTATGAGTAAAGAAGACGTAAAAAAAGTATCAAAACAAATAGCTGATTTTATGTATCAAGTGCATAATATTGACTACAATCCAAATGATATTTTTACTATAGATAATATTGGATTGGAGCTAAATGACTTTATAGATGAACTTTTATCACTTCATGTTTCAAAAGAAGATCAAGCTTTTTGGAACACTAAAAACTTCAAGATAGAAAACAAAGATAGTTTTTGTTTAGTACATGGCGATTTCAATTCAAGCAATGTATTGTTAGATGATGACAATAATGTATGTGCTATTATTGATTTCGGCTTTGGCGGATTTGGAAACAAATATAATGATATTTCAAGAATTATTGGAAGATGCCCAGATAACTTTAAAGATGAAATAGTATCTAGTTATGAAGAGTTTGAAAAAGAAGGTTTAAGCCCAAATGAAGTAGATAAAAACATTGAAATATGGAGTAAAATTGACTCTGGGTATATTAATTATATGAGAAGTATAGGAATTTATGAATAACTTACCAATCGGTAAGTTATTTTTTATTTATATAAAAAATATTATTGTTATAAAGATGAAAAGATGATAGTATTATTTTATAAATTATTAAGGAGATTATATGTATATAATTGATTATTTTGAAAAACTAAAAGATGAGAAGATTAAGTTATATGTTGACATGGATGGAGTTATTGCAGATTATGATGTCGGAGTAGCATATGAATATGATAGAAAAAGACCATTATATTCAAACATAGAAAAGTTAGAAATAATATCAAAGATGGATAATGTAGATATTAATATTTTATCTATTTCAAGAACAGCAGTAGGTATAGAGGAAAAGAATGCTTGGCTTGATCAATTTGCTCCATTTTTTGAAAAAGGAAGAAGAAATATTATCTCTAGAGAACTTAATAACATGAGACTTTCAACAGAACTAAAACTAGATTTCGTTAAGAATATCGAAAGAGATGGATCAAAGATTATTATTATAGATGATGACCCAGCAGTAATTCACACAATAAGAAAAGAATGTGATGATGTAATATTGCTTAAAGATTCAGCTTTGGTAGATTAATAAATATTATTAAATTAATTATATATAAATAGTATTGAGGAGGAAAAAGTTATGTATGTTGACGGAAAGATTCTAATTGGAAAGAATTCAGAAGAAGAATTGTATATAGTTCCAGATAAAGCCAATAGACATGGACTTATAACAGGTGCTTCAGGATCTGGTAAAACT
>Ga0310697_10007037_pt1 | contig 10633 bp, 10 predicted proteins | sample 172DNAGHGlowgp2_FD_203883 | JGI IMG/M metagenome (GOLD analysis project Ga0310697, IMG submission 203883) | Sheep rumen microbial communities from Palmerston North, Manawatu-Wanganui, New Zealand - 1728 DNA GHGlow gp2 (v2) (version 2) | ecosystem: Host-associated > Mammals > Digestive system >...
ACTGGTTCCGCCTGTCGTCAAGCATCAACCTGTCTACGTCGAAGACCAGAACGGTGGGCTCCTATCAGGGTGCGTCAATGATTGACGGTCTCTACGAGTTCCCACGCGACATTTCGCTGGTTGACCGCCAGGATTTGTCTTCTGCCTTCAATACTCCCGAGGCTTGGTACACGCCTTACGGCATCACCAACCCCTACTGGGCTATTGCCAACAACTACAACAGAAACGACAACAAGCAGGTATTCGGTAAGATTCAGGCCGACATCAAGCCTCTGCGCCAGCTGACCCTGACCTATCGTTTCGGTTTTGACTATACGGACTACGACATGAAGATCGGTGAGCCCGAGATTAATCTCGACGACGCGCTGATTAACGAAGACTACGGTTATGCTCCTTCGAACATGAACCAGTCGGGTAATGTCTACACGATGTATCTGCGCAAGCACGAGCTGACCCACGACTTCCTGGCTAACTGGACTGACAAGTATGTGGATGGCAAGCTGGATTTGAACGTCACGGCCGGTGTGACCATGAACGAGCGTTATCAGACCTACACACAGGGACAGACTGACGAGCTGACATTCTACACGGGTTTCTGGGACCTGAGCAACGGTGCCACCAGAACACTTCTGGGCGAAAGTCAGTATAAACGCCGCCTGGTGGGTCTCTTCGGTGACGTCACCGTCGGTTGGGACGACATGATCTTCCTGGGTCTGACTGCACGTAACGACTGGTCGTCAACGCTGCCTCTGAACAAGAACAGCTACTTCTACCCCGGTGCTACTCTGAGCTGGATCTTCACCCGTCTCATCGAGAAGAACAACATCCTTGACTTCGGTAAGCTGCGTCTGGCTTATGGTAAGACCGGTAACGACGCTGATGTCTATCTGACCATTCCTAACTACATCCAGGGTAAGGCCCGCGGTTACTATGACGACAATATCGCCAAGTTCCCCATGAGCGGCGTAAATGCCTTCCAGTCGTCACTGACTATCGGTAGTGCTGACCTGAGTCCTGAGATGACTACTGAGTTCGAGGTTGGTCTGAACATGGCATTCTTCCAGAACCGCATCAACATCGACTTTGCATACTACACCCGTACGACGGACGACCAGATCTTTGAGCTCCCCGTTGACGGTGCTACCGGTTACACCACGATGGTGACCAACTTCGGTAAGGTTCGCAACCGCGGTTTCGAGTTGCTGGTCAACACCACGCCTATCCGCACTAAGGATTTCCGTTGGGACTTAGGCTTCAACTTCGCAAAGAACAACAACAAGGTCATCTCTATGCCGTCGAGCCTCGAGGGTGGCAAGACCACTATCTATAGCTTCTCGGCTGGTAACGACGCTGTTTACATGTATGCCGAGGAAGGCAAGCCCCTTGGTGAGTTCTACACCTACCTGCCCCAGTACACTGAGGACGGTCGTCCCATCGTAGACGCCAACGGTCAGCCCGTGCTGAGCGCTGAGGTTCAGGACACCGGCAAGAACATCAATGCCGACTGGACCGGTGGTATCACCACAGCCTTCACCTACAAGGGTGTAACGCTGAGCGGCGCACTCGACATCCGTAAGGGTGGTTACATGTTCTCACGTTCGAAGAACCTGATGCAGTTCACCGGTAACGGCGAGCACACTGTGTACAACGGACGTAACCCGTTCGTCATCCCCAACTCAGTCTATGCCGACGGTACGGAAAACGTGACTCCTATCTACCTGAACAACAGCAGCTATCAGGACTGGTACAACGACTATGGCTACGGTCATGGTGGCGAGGCTTACCTGCTGGATCGCTCGTACGTGAAGTTGCGTAACATCACACTGGCTTGGCAGTTGCCGAAGGCTTGGGTCACCAAGGCTTACCTGAGCGACGTCACACTGTCTATCTTCTGCAACAACGTATTCACCTGGACGGCTAAGGACAACACATTCATCGATCCCGAGGCAAGCACCATCGGTAACGACCTTGAGGGTATGTTCGGTGAGCTCTATGCCAACCCAGCCTGCCGCACCTTCGGTTTCAATGTTGGTGTCAAATTCTAATCAAGGAGGACGAAAAGTATGAAAAAGTTATTTATTATCGCAACAATAGCAATGGGATTGGCTACGTCGTCGTGCGACAGCTATCTTGACATCAACCAGAATCCCAACTCTCCTCAGGAGAGTGACATGACTCCAAGCATCCTTTTACCTGCTGCAGAGATGAACTTGGCAGCTTCTTACGGCGACCTGTTCCGTATTCCTGCCGGCTATCATGCACAGCAGTTCGCTCAGGAGTTCGGTACGAGCAACTATTTGGACTACAGCCGCTTCACCATGTCGGCCACCCGTTCAAGCACGGGCTACTGGCAGCTGATGGCTCGTACGCTGAAGAATCTCGAAACCGTACGTAAATTGACTACGGAGAACGAGGAATGGGGTACCTACCTCGCTGCTACCACCCTGCGTGCGTTCGGCTTCCAGGCACTGGTCGATGCCTACGGTGAGGTTCCCTTCTCTGAGGCTTTCCAGGGTTCTGAGAATCCTTCACCCAAGTATGACGAAGGCAAGGACATCTATGCCGCTCTGATTGCTGAGCTGGAGGATGCACTGGGCAAGGCCAGCGCCAACGACCCTGTAGCCACCAACTTCCTGTTCCCCGGCCAGCGTGCCGCTGCGTGGATTCCGTTTGCCAAGTCGCTGCTGCTCAAGCTGCTGATGCGTGAGAGCGGTGCGGTAGACGTGACCGCCAAGCTCGATGCACTCGTTGCCGACGATGATTTCATCACTTCTGACGTCGCTTACGAAGGCTGCTGGAAGAACGAGAGCGGACAGATGAGCCCCTACTATGCTGAGGAGTTCTCTACTGCCTGGGGTTCTACCCAGATCAACATCATTGCCAACATTGCCCTCGTAGGTACCATGCAGATAAAGAATGCCGATGGTGACATCGTTTACGAAGACCCCCGTCTGGCTGCATTCTACGACACGAATGCCTCGGGTGAATTCACTGGCGGTGTTTCCGGCACCAACTTCTCGACGGCTGCCGACAGCTATCCCGTCAACTATTGGTGCCGTCCAAAGGCCAGCTACGACATGCCCGTCTATCTGCTGACATACTCCGAGGTTGAGTTCTTCCTCTCTGAGTACTATGCCAAGAAGGGTGATGCTACCAACGCTGCTGCTCACTATAACGGCGCCATTGGTGCTTCGTTTGCCACTGCCGGTGTTGCCGGTGCTGGTGACTACGTAGCTCGCTATCCCTACGACCAGTCCAACTACAAGAAGGTGTTGGGTATTGCCAAGTGGGTGGCTCTCGCCGGAGTCAACAACTTCGAGGCTTGGTGCGAGATGCGTCGTCTGGACTATCCCGCATTCGGCACTGTCAAGGGTACTGACATCTACGATGGTGAGAACGCTGACAGCTACCATCCCGAGCGTTATCAGCCCGGTACTCTCTACACACCTATCCAGGTGTTCGGACAGGTTGGTCCCAACAAGATTCTCGAGCGTTGGCCCTATCCCTCTAATTCGGCTTCTGCCAATGGTAATGCACCCAAGTTTACGGATGCTGACTACGTGAAACCAGTATTCTGGGGTATGTAATGAAGAATGGATAATTGATTATTGACAATTATGAAAAAGAACATATTTTTTGCAATGTTGCTGGCACTGGCAGCTCCCGTGCTGACCAGCTGCAGCGACAAAGATTCAGAGGACAAGAGCCGTATCACCTACTACGCCGTACTCGAGTTGAACGGTGATGCCAACATGACAACACCTGTGGGTGCACCATTCACCGACCCTGGCTGTAAAGCTACAATGGGCGGCGAGGATGTCTCCGACCAGATTCAGGTCACAGGTAGCGTGAATTCCAATGTCGTAGGGTTCTATCCGTTAGGCTATACTGTTGTTAACGCCGACGGTTTCCCCGCCTCTACCTCTCGTATGGTGGCCGTTGTTGATCCCAACAACTTCGCCAGTGCCTACTACGGCGAGAGCCAGTATGGCAGCCGTCACTACTATAACGCTCCTATCGGTATCCACGACAATGGAGACGGTACATATACTATCGACGACATCCTTGGCGGTTTCTACTGCTACGGACGCTACCCCAGCTATCTGGGAGTGCTCGACTTCTTCCTGGATGCCGTTATTAAGTTGAATGCCGACAACAGTATTGACCTTGTCAGCTATGGCAATTGGTACTGGGGTGACGATGTACCCACTTTCTTGGATGGTAATTACGATCCCGCTATGGGAGTTGTATCTCTCAACATGGACTTTGGAGCACCGTTTACTGTAAGATTAACTAAGTAAAGAAACGATTATGAAGAAAATCATATTTTTTGCAACTGCGCTGCTCACGTTAGTAGCATGCAGCAAGGATGAGATTGGTGGCACCAAGATGGAGTCAATGGCCGGACAGTGGTATTGCACCGTTGACGCCGTTGACGACAATGGCAACCCCATTACCCAGACCCTCGACGGCTCACCCAACAGCGGTGAGGACTATTGGGGCGTGGGCCGTACGCTCGTTCTGACTTACAACACTGCTGCAAACACCCCCGACGAGATGTGGATCAACATCATGGGTATCGGCAATTTCGCTGCCGACTACAACTATCCGCTCTATCCCGACTACGACTTCATCACGAAGGTCAAGTGCGACCAGGCTACGCTGACGTTCTCGTCCAACGAGTCTGCCAATATCGCCGAGCCCGACATCTGGAGCCACGAGGAAGAGGATGCTGAGGGCAACCCCATTGTCGTCATCGACTACGAGGTAGACCCCATGCCCGTCACCATCGAGGGTAGAATCCTGAAAGGCGCCGGCCGCCAGAACAACGGCTCGCCCGCCGACAGCATCATCATGTACGTCAAGTACAAGGACGATCCCTGGGTTCCCGACGACGGTTACACCAAGTACAAGATTAGCGGCATCCGCTACTCTGGTCTTGAGGAGAACGACTAAACCACTAATAGCAAAGGGAGGCGCAAAAACGCCTCCCTTTACTTTTTTATTAGACTATTTACTCGACAGCAAACCTTAGTTTCCGTCGCCGATGTCATCGAACTCCGGGTCGATGGTGCCGCTGCCGGACGAACCGCAACCGTAAATTTTCTTTATTTCCGGCCAAAACATTTGGCCATTTCGCGGAAAAGATGTAATTTTGTAGCATCAACAAAACAACATCATTATGAAATTCATCAGTTGGAATGTCAATGGTCTGCGGGCTTGCGAAGGCAAGGGCTTCAGCGAGACCTTCAGGCAGTTGAATGCCGATTTCTTCTGCCTGCAGGAGACGAAGATGCAGGAAGGTCAGCTCGACCTTCAGTTCGACGGTTACGAGAGTTACTGGAACTATGCCGACAAGAAGGGTTACTCCGGCACGGCCATTTTCACCCGCCACCATCCGCTCGACGTCACCTACGGCATTGGTATCGACGAGCACGACCATGAGGGCCGTGTCATCACGCTTGAAATGGAACAGTTCTTTCTGGTCACTTGTTACACGCCAAACTCGCAGGACGGACTGAAACGCCTGGACTACCGCATGACGTGGGAGGACGACTTCCGCCAGTATCTGCTGGCGTTAGACGCCCGCAAACCTGTCATTCTGTGCGGCGACCTGAATGTTGCCCACGAGGAGATTGACCTGAAGAATCCCAAGACCAACCGCATGAATGCCGGCTTCACGGACCAGGAGCGCGAGAAGTTCACCACACTGCTCGAGAGCGGATTCATCGACACCTTCCGCACGCTGTATCCCAAACAGGTTACCTACTCCTGGTGGTCGTACCGCTTTCAGGCACGCCAGAAGAATGCCGGCTGGCGTATTGACTATTTCGTCACCTCCGAGCGTTTGCGTCCGCAGATTGCCGATGCGACCATCCATACCGACATCCTCGGTTCGGACCATTGTCCCGTCGAACTGACCCTACTTTGACAAAGCGTCAAACAGCTTATCGAGGGCAGCGTCAGCAATCGTCGCGCGGTCGGCGGTTCCCCCGCCGACATTCTCGTACGCCTCGTTCAACAGCGTAACGAACTTCGAGCCAATGATGGCACCGGCGGCATTGTCCTGTGCGGCTTTGAGGGTCTGGGCATTCGAAATGCCAAAACCAATCATGCGAGGATTGCGAAGGTTCATGGCGTTGATGCGACGGAAATACTCCTGCTTCTGTTCGTCGAAACTCTTCTGCGTGCCAGTGATAGAGGCGGAGCTAACCATATAGATGAAGCCATCAGTGTGGTCGTCAATAAACCGGATGCGCTCCTCGCTGGTCTCTGGGGTGATGAGCATGATGATGCGCAGGTCGTAGCGGTCTGCGACGGGCTTCACGATGTTCAGGTAATCGTCGAAGGGCAAATCAGGAATAATAGCGCCACTTACACCTGCCTCAACACAGCTCTTGCAGAATTCCTCGATACCGTAGTGCAGGATGGGATTGAGGTAACCCATCATGACGAGAGGTATCTCTACCTGGTCCTTGATGGCCTTTAGTTGGGCGAAGAGCGTCTTGAGGTTCATGCCGTTCTTCAATGCCTGCGTTGCCGCGCTCTGGATGACAGGGCCATCAGCGAGCGGATCACTAAAAGGAATACCCACTTCGATCATGGCGATACCACGACGCTGCATGGTGAGAATCACATCAGCAGTACCTTCAAGATTAGGACAGCCGGCACAGAAGTATAATGAAAGGAGCTTCTTGTCCTTCCTATTTGCAAAAAGGGAATTAATCTTGTTCATAATGATTCGATAAATGTTTTGAGTTTATTAATGTCTTTGAGCCCTGGGGCAATTTCGAAGCGGGAATTAAGGTCGATGCCGACACACTTTTTAGAGGTGAGAGGTGAGAGGCGAGAGGTGAGAACCTTGGCATCATCGGGGCCGATGCCGCCACTGAGGAGAAAGGGCGTATTGCCATCGTAGGCTGAAAGGACCTTCCAGTCGAACTGCTGGCCGCTACCCCCCACGGAAGGGCACTTCGTATCGAAAAGGAAATAATCCACAAGGCCCTCGTATGCCTTATATGTCGCAATATCATCCCGTCCACTCACGCTAATGGCCTTAATCATTTTGAGGCCATTTAACTGAGCACAGTACTCGGGTGACTCATGACCATGCAATTGGATGAAGTCGAGGGCATATTCATCTGCGATACGCTTAACCGTCTCGATATCCTCATCTACAAACACACCGACACGCTTGCATCTTGTAGGCAGATAGGCAGGACGCTCGCTGACGTAACGGCTCGATTTCAGCCAAAAGATGAAACCCATCAGGTCGATACCCAAAGCCTCCACCTTGCGGATGTTCTCCGCATCACGCATGCCACAGACCTTGATCATCATAGCTTCGAGATGAATTCGTTAAGTGCCTGACCGGGGTCGGCGGTCTTCATGAAGTTCTCGCCGATGAGGAAACCACGGAAACCGGCTTGGCGCAATGCGCGAACGGTATCAGGATTCGAGATGCCACTTTCGCTGACCTTGACGGCATCCTTGGGCAAAAGCTCTGCCAGGCGGAAACTGTTTTCCACGTCAGTCACGAACGAACCGAGGTTGCGGTTGTTGATGCCGCAGAGGTCGGGACCGAGGGCAGCGTATTCAAGTTCCGGCTCGGAGTGCATCTCAAGAAGCACTTCGAGGCCGAGCTCGTGGGCTTTCGCTAACAGGCGTTTGCACGCTTGCATCGAGAGACAAGCGGCGATGAGTAGCACAGCACTGGCACCACAGAGAGCGGCAGCATAGAGTTGGGCCTCGTCGATGACGAAGTTCTTATATAATATAGGTAAAGTGACGCCGCTCTGACGGGCTGTGCGGATGAAGTCGTCAGAACCGCCGAAGTAGTGCTCGTCGGTGAGAATCGAGAGGGCAGCAGCACCATTCTGCTGATATGACAGCGGAATGATGTCAGCACGTCCTTCTTCCTTGATCCAGCCCTTCGAGGGCGACTTGCGCTTGAACTCAGCGATGATGCCGCTCTTGCTCTGGAGCAATGCCTCGCGCAAAGAAGTCTTCTTGGCGCAAAGCTGTTCCAATTCCAGATGCTTGTGGGCAACGATCTCTTTTAGAATATCTTGCATTGTTTTCGTTATTACGTTATACCGTTATTCCGCTATTGAGAATCAACTATTCAACTCCACGAATTTCTTGAAGGTCTTCAGGGCACTGCCGCTGTCGATGCTTTCGCGGGCAATCTCCACGCACTCCTCGATGCTCTTCTGACCCTTCTCCAGCACCTGAATACCGAAGGCGGCATTGGCCAGCACGATATTCTTCTGGGCAGGCAGTGCACGGTTCTCCAATACAGAATCAAAAATCTGTGCGGCCTCTTCTTCCGTTGCTCCACCGACGAGTTCCTCGGGTTTGGCGATGTCGAAACCGAGGTCCTTGGGCGAGAAGATGCGCTCGTAATCCTTCGTCGTCACCTTGAAGTCGCCAGTGAGCGAAATCTCGTCGTAGCCGTCGATGCTGTTGACGATACCATAGTCGATGCCAATCTTCTGGTACACCTGATTGTAGAGGCGCATCTGATCGAGGTTGGCGACGCCCAGCAGCTGACACTGTGGCTGTGAGGGATTAACCAACGGACCCAGCAAATTGAAGATAGTGGGGAATTGCAGCGCCTTGCGGATAGGGCCGACGAACTTCATGGCCTTGGCAAAGAGCTGCGCGTGCAGATACACGATGCCTGCCTCGTTGAGCGAGCGGTTCAACTTGTCAATATCATCCGTAAACTTGATGCCGTGATGCTGAATGACGTTCGAGGCGCCCGATACCGATGTTGCCGCGTAGTTACCGTGCTTGGCAACCTTATAGCCAGCACCGGCAATCACAAAGCAACTTGTAGTCGAAATATTAAACGTGTTCTTGCGGTCACCGCCAGTACCAACGACATCAATGTAGCGGTCGCTGTTCAAAATAGCAGGTACGCCCGTTTCCAGAATACCGTCGCGGAAACCCAAAAGCTCGTCGACGGTGACGCCGCGCATTTGCAAGGCCGTCAGCAGGGCCGTAATCTGTTCGTTGGGGTACTCAGACTGGGTAATGCCAATCAGAATATTCTTCATTTCTTCACGAGACAGCTCCTCGTGGTTCAGCATCCTGTTTAGGATGTCTTTCATTGTCTGTGCCATATCTAATATAACTGAGAATTGACAATTGATAATTGATAATTAAAGGAAGAGCCAGTTTTGCAGCATTTTCTTGCCGTCGGGTGTCAGCACGCTCTCTGGGTGGAACTGGATGCCGCGAACGTTCAACTCGCGGTGGCGCAAGGCCATAATCTGTCCCTCGTCCGAGACGGCGGTCACCTCTAAGCAATCGGGCAGACCATCATTCGAAACCACCCACGAATGGTAGCGTCCGATGGTGATGTCGCGGTCAAGCCCCGAGAAGATGGGGTCGTCGGCGATGATGTGACAGGGCGTAGCAACACCGTGGAATACATCGCTCAGGTTCTCGAGCCGTCCGCCAAACACTTCGCCGATGGCCTGATGACCCAGGCAGACGCCGAGGATGGGTTTCCGACCAGCGTAGGTTCTTATCACATCCAGCAACAGTCCTGCCTCAGAGGGGATGCCGGGACCCGGCGAGAGGATAATTTTACTGTAGGTCTCGATTTCGTCGAGACTAAACTGGTCGTTGCGTACTACGGTGACCTCAGCGCCGAGTTCCTTTACTAAATGACTCAAGTTATAGGTAAACGAGTCGTAATTATCGATGATGACTATTTTCATATCCGTAAAATCCGTTTAATCCGTGTTCGTTTAAAGTGCTTCCGCTTTCTCGATGGCCTTGCGCAGTGCACCGAGTTTGTTGTTCACTTCCTGTAACTCATACTCCACGTCGCTCTTGGCTACAATGCCTCCGCCGGCCTGGAACCATAGCTCGCCGTTTCGCGAGACGAACGTACGGATGGTAATGGCCTGATTCAAGCTTCCGTCCAGTCCGATAATGCCGATACACCCACCGTAGGCACCACGGTTGTGCGGCTCATATTCAGAAATCAGTTGCATGGCACGAACCTTGGGCGCACCGCTCAATGTACCGGCAGGGAAGGTGTCGATAAACGCTTTGATGGGATCTGCATCCTTATCCAGTTCTCCACTGACTCGGCTGACGAGATGAATCACATGCGAATAGTATTGGATATCCTTGTAGTAATCCACCTTCACTCCGTGACAGTTACGGCTCAGGTCGTTGCGGGCCAAGTCCACCAGCATCACGTGCTCGGCATTTTCCTTGGGATCGTTGCGCAGGAATTCAGCGCCCTGGCGGTCAGCCTCAGCATCACCCGTACGCTTCGTCGTGCCCGCAATCGGGTCGATATACGCTCTATAGCAGGCATTTCTCTCACCTCTAATGATGCGGCAGTGCGTCTCAGGACTTGAACCAAAGATGCGAAAACCACCGAAGTCGAAGTAGAAAAGGTAGGGAGAGGGATTGATACTGCGCAAGGCACGATAGAGTTTGAAGTCATCGCCCTCGAACTTCTGGATGAAACGGCGCGAGAGCACAATCTGGAACACGTCGCCACGCAGGCAGTGTCGGATGCCCCGGCGGATATTTTCCCTGTGTTCATCATCCGTCAGCGTCGAACGTACGTCACCCACTGGCTTGAAGTCGTAAGCCTGTACGT
>Ga0310697_10007040_pt1 | contig 10632 bp, 5 predicted proteins | sample 172DNAGHGlowgp2_FD_203883 | JGI IMG/M metagenome (GOLD analysis project Ga0310697, IMG submission 203883) | Sheep rumen microbial communities from Palmerston North, Manawatu-Wanganui, New Zealand - 1728 DNA GHGlow gp2 (v2) (version 2) | ecosystem: Host-associated > Mammals > Digestive system >...
ATTGAAAAGTTTTTCCAACAGCCTTGGCTAAGTGATTATCGCACATTGGCTGTGCTTTGGGGATTGCTGGCATTGTTCTGCATCTACAAGATAGTGCATGGTGGTCATCCCGACTACGATTATCTCATATTCACCCATTCGTTCGACCACGCTTGGGCAAATATGCCACTCTACCCGTTGTATGAGGAGGACACGAACTATTTCCTCTATGGCCCGACATTTGCTGCCCTCATTGCTCCCTTTGCATGGATGCCCGATTGGGTGGGGCAGGTAATATGGGAACTGTTCATCACCTTCTTCTTGTTTTTCACCATCCGTATCTCATGGCTCACGAAATACCAGCAGATATTCATTTTCTGGTTTTGCATCCAGGAAGTGCTGAACTGTGTGTTGGATGCCGAACTGAACACGTTGGTCGTGTCGGGTATCATGCTCAGTTTCCTTTTGGTGGAGAAGGAGAAAGACCAATGGGCGACCTTCTTCATTGCCATGGGAACGATGACCAAGCTTTTCGGTGTCGCGGGCTTGTTGTTTTTCTTCTTCTCGAAGCATAAGGGACGTTTTGTCTGGACATGGGTGGTGTGGATGGTTGTTTTTGCTGCACTTCCCATGCTGGTGTTCGGTTTTGACTACACCTGCAACGAGTATGTGGAGTGGATGAAGGCGTTGGCAGTGAAGAATGACCACAATCTTCTTTTCGAGACCAAGCAGAATATCTCGCTGCTGGGTCTGGTGCGCAACTTCAGCGGATGCACAACCTATTCAGACATCTGGGTGTTTGCGCCCTGTGCATTGCTGTTCTTCGCTCCTATGCTCAGGACGAAACAATACCGCTACATCGCTTTTAGGGAGACCATGCTGTCGTCTGCCCTCATTTGCATCTGCATCCTGAGCACCAGCACGGAAGCCTACGGTTACATCATCGCAATGCTGGGAGTGGTGATTTGGTACACGGCTGCTCCTTGGAAACGAGGCAAATGGGCGATTGCATTGATGGTGTTTGCCTTTGTGTTGACCAGCCTGACTTCCACAGACATCTTCCCCAAGGACTTCCGCATGGTCATCATGCCTCGCTACGCACTCAAAGCATTGCCTGTCTCCCTCATCTGGTTTGTGGAGATGTGGGAACTGCTTACACGTGACTATCGGAAAGTGACTATCTGATGTGTTGCTAAATAGGCATGGAATATAAAAAGGAGAGGCTGAACCTCTCCTTTTTCTGTGATCCGCTTGGGGCTCGAACCCAAGACCCCAACATTAAAAGTGTTGTGCTCTACCGACTGAGCTAGCGGATCTACCTAAAAAGCTTACGACAAAAACGAAATGAATTACTACTGTATTACAAGAATGTGGTGACAGGGTTTTATGCCTGTCTTTTGTCGTAAGCGGGTGCAAAGGTAGTGCATTTTTTAGACACTACCAATTATTTTTCGAGTTTTTTTTATTTTTAGGGGTTAATTGGTGGCGCGATGCCGTTTCTTGAGCCAAAAGGCGAAGGTGGCAATGACGATGTAGCAGAGCATCGGTATAATGAAGGCAGGACGCATGTTGCCTGTTGTGTCGGCTATGTATCCCATCAAGACAGGAGCGACTGCACCACCGACAATGCTCATGATAAGGTAGGAGGAAGCCTGTTTCGTGTGGATGCCTACACCTCGGATGGCAAGGGCAAAGATGGTGGGGAACATGATGCTCTCGCAGAGGTAGCAGAGGAAGAGGGCACCGATGCCGATGGTGCCTGAAGCAAAGAGCAGCAGCACCATGGAGAGTGTTGCACCGATAGCGCAAATGCCCAGTAAGAACTCTGGACGAAGTTTGCTCATTGCCCAGCTTCCACCCATGCGACCGAGCATGAAGAGCCCCATGCAGACAAAGCCGAGCAGTAGGGAAGCCGTGGCAGGGGTGATGCCTGCATTCTCTGTGGCAAAGTTAATAAAGAAACTGTTAAGTCCCGTCTGTGCTGCCACATACAGGAAGAGGGAGATAAGTCCGAAAATGAAATGTTTGTGTTTCCAAAGGGAAATGCTGACTTCCTGTGTGCTTTCTCCGTCAGCTGCCTCTTCTGATATTTCAGGTAACTTGATGCGAGAAAAGACAAAGGCGATGATGAGGACGATGACACCGATGATGGCATAAGGAATGGATAGGGTTGCCGATGAGTTGGTTTCATCACCATCAAAGAGCAGCATGCCTCCGATGAGGGGTCCGACAATCCATCCAAGTCCGTTGAGTGACTGAGAGAGGTTGATGCGTTGCTCTGCCGATTCAGGGTCACCCAGCACTGTCACATAGGGGTTGGCAGCCGTTTCGAGGCAGGTGAGTCCGCAACCGATGATGAAGAGGCACAAGAGGAAAAACTCGAAGGTGAGAATCTGAGCACCTGGTATGAAGAGTAGCGCACCGATGCCGTAAAGCAACAATCCTGTGATGACACCTGCACGATAGCCATATCGGGAGATGATTTTACCAGCAGGTATTGCCATGAGGAAATAGCCGCCATACACGACAGCCTGTATGAGTGCTGACCCCGTTTTGCTGATGGACAGGGAATCTTGGAAATGTTTATTCAGCACATCGAGAATACTGTGTGCAAAACCCCACAAAAAGAAAAGTGAGGTGATGAGAATGAAGGGGAGAAGGAATGATTTTCCGTCTTTTGTTTTGATGAGAGACATATTGGATGAGAGTTGAGAGTTTAGGGTTTAGAGTTTAGGGTTTAGAGTTTAGAGTTGAGAGTTTAGGGTTTAGGGTTGAGAGTTTAGAGATTCAATTCCTCATTCCTAATTCCTCATTCCTAATTGTGAAAGATACATCGTACATGCTTACACCCCGCATGGCACTCTCTCCCCCTTGGGGGTAGCGAGTGGTGAAACAGGGCAACTAAATGTTGCGCTGTCGGGAGCGACCTCAGAAAGTGCCCTTTCTGAGGACGGCAAGGGAGGGGGCTCTTAACTTCTTGAGATTTGGAGTCCCTTTTGCGAAAGCGTCATGTCCACGAAACGCGAAGAGTCCGTGAGCGGGTTTTGCCCAAGCATGTCGCGTATTCGTCCTGCCGCTTCGGGGTCTTTCGCCACCATGTAGAGATAACCACCGCCACCAGCTCCTGGAAGCTTGTAGCCGAGACAGAGGTCGTCAATCTGTCGGCAGAGTTTGGCAATGACTGGTGGTTCGGTTCCTGCATCCAATGCCTTGTTTTGTTGCCATGTCTTGCGGATGAGTTTGCCGTACTGCTGGAAATTGCCCAATTGGATGGCGTCGAAGAGTTCAAGTGCATGCTGCTTCATCTGCGCAAGGATGTCAAGGTGCTCGGCAGAATTGAGGAACATGCCCTGCACGATTTCTGCCAGAATCTGTTTGGCTGTGCGAGTCACGCCTGTATAGTAGAGCAGGTGGCACATCTGTTCGTCGGGTTGGCGGAAGAAGGTGTCTGGCAGCCAACGCACGACAGGTCGTTGATTGAAACCTTGTTCCGTCTGCAGGAGTTTGATGCCTGGCAGGATGCCTCCATATTGGTCTTGCCAACCACCACCCGTCGTGAGCAATTGTTCAAGAATGAGGGTGCGGTTGCCAATCTCGAACTTGTCCCATCCGAGTCCGCAGAAGTCTGCCAATGCTCCGATGACGGTCGATGCCAGGATGGAACTGGTGCCCAATCCTGAACCTGCAGGGATGGCTGAGAGGAGGGTGATTTCGATGCCCGAACCGAATGCCGAGAGTTGCTGATGGAGTGAAGCGTATTTCTCTGCACAGAACTGTGGCAGAAAACCGCACAACGCCAATGCTGCCTTCGGAATGGAGAAAGGGGAGCCCACCTTGTTGTATTGAGCAATTTCGTCATAGGAGGTCAGTGTCTCCACGGCACCGAGGTCAATCGAGCGGCACTTGATGTGCAGTTCCTTCGTTGGCTTCACATACACCTGCAGGGGTTGCTGCCCGTTCAGTTCGATGGCGAGGTTGACCACATTTCCCCCTCGCAGAAGACAGTGGGGTGGGGTGTCTGTCCATCCTCCTGCAATGTCGATGCGTACAGCTGAACGTCCCCAGACAATCTGGTCTTTATATGCATTCAGACGTGGAGACTGGGGATGCTGTATGGCAGTGCCGACCAGTTCTTCTCGCAGAATGGAGAAAGCCCTCTGTTCATTCTCCTCGCATGCTTCTCCTCGCAATTTCTGCATCTGTGCACGGAACATGGCATCATGAATCCGTTGCATCGGCGTTGCCTCCTCTGCCAAACAGGAAGGAATGTCTATTTGCTCTTTCACGCATTTCTCGGCAATGTCCTTCAAGTCAATTTGGTAAAACACAGACTTTTGGTAGTTGCGAGCAAGGCCTGGAATGTTCTTGGCAAGGAAGTCCTTCCGTTGGCGGCTCTGCCGTTCCAAGTTTGCTTGGGCAGCAATGTCGTCAGCAGAGAGGCGTGGAAGGCTTGCCCATTCTCCGCTCATGTCCTCCTGAGGTTGTGGAGAGAGCATCCATGCGAGCAAACGTCCCATCTGCTTGATGTCGTCACACACGGGAAAAAGGGGGGCAGCTTGCAGGTCGATGCATGTGCTTTCCGCTGATTCGTCAACAATGGCCACGTCTATGTTGTGCTGTTTGAACCATTCGGTGACAGGTTGACCGAGAAACACCGTTTCAGCCTTGGTGATGTCACCACGCATGGCATCTCGATAACCGTATGGTCGGAGCACATAGGAAGATGCTCCGATGGCTTGGACGTCCACACATTGTCCAACTTGCAGGGTGATGTTCCAATCGTTTCGCGGAATGCCCGTGACGACATTTTGCGAAGACACCTTCCATGATGCAGGCACATGCGCATTCTCAATCCATATTTCGGAATTCTGCTCGGAAAGTTCTGTCTCCACGATGGCATTTTGCACGAACACGGCAGGATGCTTCTTCACGTTCTTCTGGATAATCATGCGCTGGTCGAGCACAAGGTTCTGCAAGGTGAGCGTTGAGGAAATCATCTCGGGGGTGGTGCCGTAGTGGTAGAATTCACCTCCTTCAAGGGGTAGGATGGCGACTCGCAGGGCATTGAGGTCTGCATCTGTGGAAGTGGGGTGCTGTCCCAATGCTGTGCCAAATTCAGAATATAGGTCATAAGGTCGGTCAGACCTATCTTTCAGCAGTTTCACCGCACGATCATTCAATAGCCAGATGCCGATGTCCATCAGGGCAAGATGTGTCTGCGACAATTCCGCCAACCGTCCTGTAGAAGGTTTCTGCAGCACGAAGTCGAGCTGGTCGGGAGTGTGGCGGTTCATGAAGAAAACCCCGTGGTTCTTGGCAAGCGAAGGGTCCACCCACAAGCCGTAGCACACCACGTCTGCTTCTGGGATAGGTTGCAGCGGACGGCTCGAACGGATGAAAACATCGCCCGACACAATCAGCGTGTGCAGCGATTCAGGAGCTTGACGCATGATTCGCTCGTAAAGTGGCAACTGCAAGTCCAGCAAAGTTTGGTCAATTCTTTGTCCCCTGATCCATCGGAACACAGGAATGGGAATGGATGTCTTTCCGCTTGCTGCGTAGGCAGGCAGACGTCGTGATTGTCCTCCTGCATGCACGAGAATGCGTTTTTCCTGCGAAAGCCATGCGTCAAACGATGAGGCATGTTCATGGGCGGCAGCTTGTTCCAACAGCCATGTGGTGCCACCGCCGCTGCCCAACTTGTGCCCTACGGGGTCGGACGTACAGAAATACTCATCTTCCGACAAGTGATGGATGTTCAGATATTGCCCGACAGCATTAGGTGGCAAAGACAACAATTTCTTCATGATGCAGTTATTTTTCTTCCCTCTCACTTCATGTATTTTCCTTCGTCTCCTTCACTTCTTCCTGCTCCTCCGTCTCTTCCAGCACATATCTCTTATAGTAAGACACGATGAGGGTGGTGAGCGGCAGGGCAACGATGAGTCCAACAAATCCCAGCAGACTGCCCCATATGGAGAGTGACAGCAGGATGACGGCAGCGTTGAGCCCCGTCACCTTGCCCATGATGCGGGGAGTGAGCACCCAGTCCTGAATGGCTTGCACCACAGCAAATACGATGAGGGCAGAGAGGATGATGCCCCAGAAACTCTGTCCTGTGTCGTAGGCTTTCAGCAATGCCAGCACGATGGTGGGGATGAAACCGATGACCTGTAAATAAGGCACCAAGTTGAGGAACCCGATGAAGAGTCCCAGTGGAATGGCTAAGGGGAATCCGATGATGAGGAAACCGATGGAGAAGAGGATGCCCACACACAAGGCAATGATGGCTTGTCCACGGAAATAGCCGTTCATGCCCTTCTGCAAATCCATCATGATGTCCTGCACGATGCTGCGCTTGCCCTTAGGCATCAGTTTGAAAAGTCCCTCAGCCATCAGCTCGTAATCCACCAAGATGAAGAACAGGTAGATGATGGCGATGAGCGAAGCGATGAAGCCCACAATGGCACTCACGCTGCTGCTCACAATGGAAAAGACCTGCGGCACTTTCTCTTCGAGGAACTGCGACACATCCTGCACCGTCAGCGCCTTCGTTATCTCGTTCAGGTCGATGTTGCGCTTGATGTAGTTCTGCACCTCTCCCGACACGGATGCCACCGTCGAATCTGTCGTCACATACTCCACGATGATGTTCTTCAGATGCGCCATCTCCTGAAGGATGGGCGGAATGATGAGATAACACCCACCCACGATGATACCCACGATGAGCAGCACCGTAATGATGATGCTGAGCACACGCGACTTCACGTGGCACTTGTATTGGATGAACGTAACGATAGGGTAGAGCAGGTAGGCGATGAGCCATGCCACCAGAAAGGGGATGAGCACGCCGCTGAGCCGCTGAATCAGCAGATAGGCACCAATCAGGATGGCAATGCTGATGAGGATGCGCACCACGCGGTCAAAAGTGAATGTCTTGGTCTTCATTGTCGAAAGAAATGAAAAATTTAGCTACGAAGATACGTAAAAAATAGTTGTTTCATTATTGATAATGTGAAAAAAAGTTGTTTTTCGCGGATTTTTCCACATTTCACTTTTCACTTTTCACTTTTGTTCCTACTTTTGCACACAAAAAGAACGAACCGTGGGAATGCTCTACGTTGTGCCGACACCTGTGGGAAATCTCGAAGATATGACCTTCAGGGCGGTGCGAGTGCTGAAAGAGGCTGATTTCATATTGGCAGAAGACACCCGCACCTCCAGCGTGTTGCTGCAACATTACGACATCCACGGGGAACTGCTCTCCCACCACAAGTTCAACGAACACGAAACCGTGCAACAGGTGGTCAGACGCCTTGAAGGAGGAGAGACAGCCGCACTCATCAGCGATGCAGGCACACCCGGCATCAGCGACCCGGGATTCCTCTTGGTGCGCGAGTGCGTGAAACAGGGCATTGAGGTGCAAACCCTTCCGGGAGCCACCGCATTCGTTCCAGCCCTCGTGAGCAGCGGACTCCCCTGCGACAAATTCTGCTTCGAAGGATTCCTGCCACAGAAGAAGGGACGGCAGACACGGTTGGAAACACTCAAAGACGAGCCCCGCAGCATCGTCTTCTACGAGTCACCCCGACGGTTGGTCAAGACCCTCCAGCAGTTCTGTGAAGTCTTTGGCAAAGAGCGACAAGTGAGTGTGGCACGCGAAATCTCCAAACTGCACGAACAGCACGTCAGAGGCACCCTCCAAGAAGTGCTCACCCACTTTGAGAAGACAGAGCCACTCGGCGAAATCGTCATCATCCTCGCAGGCAACACCCCCAAAGATGATAATGTCAACTCTCAACTGTCAACTCTCAACTCTCAACTCCTCATGGGAACAGGAAAGAAAAAGAACAAATATAAATAAATAAGGAAATGAAAAAGATTATTTTTATGGCAGCTCTTGTGTCTATGCTTGCCAGCTGTATTGACGGATTCAAGGGCGACAACACTGCAGATCGCGAACGTGACTCTCTGCGCAATGTGATTGACCAGAAGGATAGCGAAATCAACGACCTGATGGGCACCTTCAACGAAATCCAGCAAGGTTTCGACCTCATCAACGAGGCAGAAGGCCGTGTCAACATGATGCGTATGGGCGCTGAAAATAACAACTCTGCTGAGAACATCCGTGAGAACATGCAGTTCATTCAGGAAACGCTCGACGAGAACAAGCGCAAGATTGAGGAACTGCAGAGCAAACTCAAGACCAGCTCCATCAATTCTTCCAAACTGAAAGAAGCCATCAACAGCCTCACACAGCAGCTCAACGAGAAGAATGCCGAATTGGAAACCCTGCGTGCGCAACTCGCTGAGAAGGAAGTGAAGATTGAAGAGCTGACTGGCACCGTCACCAACCTGCAAACCGAAAACGAGCAGGTGAAGCAGCAGCGCGACGAAACGGCACAGATTGCTCGCAATCAAGATGCACAGCTCAACACTGCTTGGTATGTCTTCGGCACCAGCAAGGAACTCAAGGCAGAAGGTATCCTCAGCAAGGGCGAAGTGCTGCAGGGCAACTACAACAAGAACTACTTCACCCAGATTGACATCCGTAGGGTGAGCGTCATCCCATTGGAGTCAAAGTCAGCCTCCATCCTCACCAACCACCCCGCAGGCTCCTACACCTTGCTCAAAGACAGCAAAGGACAGTACACCCTTCGCATCACCGATACCGCCAAGTTCTGGAGTGTCAGCAAATATCTGGTTGTGAAAGTGAAGTAAATTCCTAATTGGCTACACCGAATGCTGAAGGCTCCTTGTTCGGAACTGTCAAGCCTTTAGCATTCGTTTTTTCAATATGCAAGAGCAGAGCCCATGAGACTCTGCTCTTGCTGTTGTAATAACGTGAATTCTGCAGTTCCTCGTCTGCTCGCCCACAGGTGTTGAGGTGTCTTACCCATACAGGTGTTGGTGTCTCACCCATACAGGTGTCGGTGTCTCACCCATACACACAATGAGGTCTCACTCATAGAACTTTCCGCAAATCAGGGCGTCGCCTCTTCCCACTCTACATCATCTCACAAGACTCCCTTTCGTCATCTCCGCTCACGCTTGCTCGTATCTACCACTTCCTCGCACTCGTCATCACCGCTTCGTCCCTTTCGTCATCTCCTCGTTCTCCCTTCCGTCATCTCTTCGTTCTCCCTTTCGTCATCTCCTCGTTCTCCCTTCCGTCATCTCTTCGTTCTCCTTCCGTCATCTCTCAGCTCTGTCACTCGTCATCTCCCAGCTCTGTCACTCGTCATCTCCAAGCTCTGAGGCTCGTCATCTCCCGAGAGATAACGACTGAGGCGCCGGAGAGAACATTTCTGAGTCTCTTAGGTGGATGCAAGTGAGCACAAGAAGCGTATGCCTCCCTCCTAAATCTTATCTCTTAATTCCGACTCATCACTCTTCAAATGATTTGTTCTCTTCCGATAGTCCCTTTCGAATTTTGCTTTTGTGCAACACATCGATAGCACATCTATCCCGTCTCCAATTTTTAACACTCTTTACGAATTGTGCTTAAACTAGTTTGAGAAATGCAGGTGCACCCTCACTTTTATACTTAACTTCTTTGTTTGGTGAAAATAAATAACTAACTTTGCCGTGCACAATGTTAAAAACACACCCTTTACCTTAAAAAAGATGTGTGTTCGTTATACATTTCTTGAAAAAAGGGGAATATACAAATAGAAAACAATAACAATCAAAAAATCTTTCTTTTTTGTTTAACTTTGCCTCTCTTTTTCGTTATATAGATAGAAACAAATATAATCAAAACCTATGAGAACAAAGACATTTATCGGAATAGTGGTCATCCTGATGGCATTTGTTGGTGTGACTGCGTATGGCAATGAGAGTAATGCCAACCCTGCGGAATCGTTGTATGGTGAATGGTGGCTGGTGGGATGGAACGACAAGGGAACATGGTCAGAGGTTGACACCAACTATGTCAGCCACAAACATCTAAGTATCGAAATACCAAAAGAGGGAGTTGCTGTTGCCTATTCAATGGTCAACGAAATTATGCTTGGCGAACTTGCCGTCAAGGGAAATGAAATGATTTTCAGTGGTGAGATGCGCGGCAGTTCCACGAAAGTTTATTGTAACATCGCGGAGAATCTATTTTTTGAAGACCATATCGGTGAAATCAAGTCCCATCAGTTGGACGGTGATCTGTTAAGGTTATATTATACGGATGACGATTACTACGTATTCACCAAAGATTTCGATGACAGCGAGGAATATGGCTATGAATGGAAAAAAGGACCAATTGATCCCTTTATTGGAGAAGTGACTTCTTTAGATGACGGAACGGCTGAGGTGAAAATCATCCATAGTCCATCGTACGTGGTCTTTTATTCCCGTACCATGCCTCCTGTGGGTAATCATGAAGTCGGCCGTTTTGTGGCATCTGATATCGCTGGTCAATCGCTTGAAGTTGGTGATAAGGTGGCTTTCCGGATTGTCGAGTTCAAGAGACTAAAGGTTGAGAATGGCAGAGAGTATCAACTGAAAGTCGAGCCATGTAAGGGCTCTGAGCGTATTGCCAACAGGGTGGGCACAATGCATAACGACCAGCGGATGGGATGGATTATCATTGACGATGCAATGAATGACAAGCATGGAGGAATCTACTATTACCCAATGACCTTGGCTGAAAAGTTTCTG
>Ga0310697_10007041_pt1 | contig 10631 bp, 6 predicted proteins | sample 172DNAGHGlowgp2_FD_203883 | JGI IMG/M metagenome (GOLD analysis project Ga0310697, IMG submission 203883) | Sheep rumen microbial communities from Palmerston North, Manawatu-Wanganui, New Zealand - 1728 DNA GHGlow gp2 (v2) (version 2) | ecosystem: Host-associated > Mammals > Digestive system >...
CCGTTCCTCCACGCGCGCGTAGTGGCCGGTGGCGAACTTGTCGAAGGCGAGGCCCTGCGCCGCCGCCAAATCCGGCAGCAGGCCGAACTTCATCTTCGCGTTGCAGAACACGCACGGGTTCGGAGTCCTGCCGTCCAGGTACGTCTCGCGGAAGTAGGCGAGGATTTCCTTCTCGTAGGCGCGCGCGCAGTCGAACACGCGATACGGGATGCCGATCTTCTCGGCGAAATCCGCGGCGGCGGCGATGTCGTCCGCCTCGCCAGGCCCGAAACAGGCGTCATGTACTCCGCCAGCGTACCGCCCTTCCTGCCAGAGTTTCATCGTGACGCCAACCACTTCGTGTCCGGCCCGCTTGAGAAGCAACGCAGCCACGCTCGAGTCGACGCCGCCGGAAAGTCCCACCGCCACCTTCATGCGACGCCTCCTTCCCCGAGGGACGCGCTCCCGCACGTCCGCCTGCGATAGTGCGGGCTGTCGCCGCGATGGCCGTAGTCGATCGTCTCGCCGATCGCCGCCAGCCGCCTCTCCAGGCACCCTTTGCACATGTCCGCGTTCTCGTCGAGACAAGGCTTGCCGGCGTAGAGCTGATAGCTGCGACGGTACTTGGTGTCCGTGATGTTGGGCATGATGACGTTCGCGCCCGCGCGGATCCCGCGCTCGCGTCCGTCATGCGCGAGCGCCTGCAGGGCCGTCGCTGCGGCGATGTTCACGTCGTGCAGGTAAAGCCGCGTGACGGCGATCATCTTGAGGCCCAGGGCCAGCGCCTGGTGCTTGGTGCATGGCTCTGGGTGCGCAGTACCAAGCGGCGTGTCCGGGTGCGGGATGAACGGGCCCATGCCGATCATGTCCACATCCATCTCTGCGTAGAACTCAATGTCGCGAGCCAGGTCGCCGTAAGTCTGCCCGGGAAGCCCGCACATCACCCCCGTCCCCACCTGGTAGCCGCACCGCCTGAGCGAGCGCAGGCATTCGACGCGCCGATCCCAGCTGTGGCCCGCCGGATGCAGCTTGGCGTAAAGGTCGGGATTCGAGGTCTCAATGCGCAGCAGATAGCGCGCCGCACCGGCGTCCTTCCAGCGGCGGTAGACCTCCTCCGTCTGCTCGCCCAGGGAGAGCGTCACGCCAAGGTCGAGCGGCGCGATGCGCCGCAGCACGTCCTCTATGAACCGTGTATGCTCCTCGCTCTCGATCTCGCCGGACTGTATCACGAGCGACGCGTAGCCCTGCTTCGCGTCCAGTTCCGCAAGGCGCACGATATCCGCGGACGAGAGCTGATATCGCGACAAGTTCCCGTTCGATCTGCGGATGCCGCAGTAGTAGCAATCCTTGGCGCAAACGTTCCCGGCCTCGACGAGTCCGCGCATCGCGACGCGCTTCCCGCAATACCTCACCTTCAGCGCATAGGCGGCGTCAAACAGTACCTGAAGCCCGGATTCGTCCTCGATCTCAAGAAGCGCGGACAGCTCGGAACGCGCCAGCGCGCGCGGACGTTCCGCCGCGCGCGCCAGGAGGTCATGCAGCCCGTCAGTCATTTTCCGCGCCGACGAGCGACGCCGCCGTGAACGCGTTGAACGCCGCGCCGAAATTCTTCAGCTCGCCGGACGTGATGCGCAAGAGCGTGCGCAGTGCCCCGTTCGCGTCCGTCCAGCTCGCGCAGGCGATGGCGCTGTCAGACTCCGGAGGCGGCATCGCGGCCCTGACCGCCTTGTACTGCATGGCTTCATCCTTCGAGGACATTCTTGCCATGATCGGCAGGACCGCGTCGCGCACGAGAGCGTACAACTCGAGGTTCAATACAGCCACCGGACGCTTCGCCGCCATCTCGGGCAACGCCGCCGCCATGCGCGACTCGCCATTCGGCGACGCATTGGCAGCCGACTTCAGGCCGAGGGCGGAAACGCGCGTCCAAGCCTTGTCCCCATCGTACCGGTTCTCGACGGCAAGCTTGTCGCATCCAAGAACCCTTGCGATCTTCTTCTTCGCGTTCGTCAGCTCCTTGGCCTCCTTGTCGCCCGGCTTTACGCCCGCCTCTGCGGCGCAAAGGTCCACGAAAGCCGCGAGATCAGCTGTCATGTTGTCCGCATTCTGCACGAGCAGCTTCCTTCCGGGCCACTGCTTCTCGACCGCCGCCGCCAGGCTTTCATAGCCCCTGCGGAAACAGTCGCGAATCTCCGCCGTTTTCACGGACTGGCGCACGCCTTCGAAGTAAGGATGCGACTTCTCGTCAAGGACCAGCCACACTCCGGTCCAGTCCGTCGCCCCGGGGAACGGTAGTGTCTTGAGCGCCTGGGATACCGCCGAACCGATGTCCTTCAGGAACGGCTTGTACTTGGCGTTGCCCTCCTCCTCAGCCACCTCCTGCAGGAAAGAGACGAAACCGTCGCCCATCGTGGCCATGTCGGCACGGAACGTCGCCTCGTCCGAACATTGCGCACCGAACCGATCCCCGCTGAAGTAGAAGAACGGCGCGGCGGCAGGAACGTGATCAAGAGCGCCCTTCGGCAACGCGAAGCCGGATGCGAACGGCGTCTTCCGTCCGGGCTTCGGCTGCAGGAAGCTTCCGAGCGTCAACCCGCTCTGGTCAACGTCCAGCACGAGCGTGCAGGATGCTATCGAATCCAGCAGGTCCTTCACCTTCTTCATTTTGGATTCTTGCAGGCTTGCCGCGATTCCAGGGACGTTGTTGGTACCTGCCGCCTTAGGCTCTTCCGTCATGGCCGTCCACAGTGTCGAGAGCGCCGTCACGCCTCGCTCTGCTACCTCGAAGCGCAGGATCGGTGAATTCTTCTCCGTTTTCCAGCGCGCGGAAAGCGCGGCAAAGTCCGCCAGCGCCTTTGCCGCCAGCTCGGGGGTCGAGGCGAAGGCGCAGTAGCGGCTGTCGGCCGTGTACCTGACGTACAAATCGGCGGGATTCTTCTTTCCCGGCAGGATATGGATCGTGCCGTCGGCCGCCTTTGTCGCGCCAGGATGGTTCAGCAGCATCGTGGCAGGACCATCGGAACTCGGATACACGAGCACGTGCCCGAACAAGTCCTCGATTGCCACCTGGTCAAGGTTCGTTGCGGCGATTTCCAGCGCCGGCGTCTGAACATAGGCGAACCACATGATTGGAGCATCGGCGCGAAGTCGACCGTACCTGTCCACAAGCTGCTGCTGGCTCGACGTAAGCAGCAACGTGGGCACGATCGGGTTGCCGATCATCGTGCCAAGCGACGCTATCTTCTGCGTCACTTCGCCGAACGGGGCCATTTGCGCCGTTCCGGCCAACACTGGTTTGGAGTTTGTCTCCTCCACAATTCCGGCCGCCAGCGCTAGCGAGGCGGCTACGGCGCACACCGTAATCATTCTCTTCTTCATGTCCTGGATTCTCCTTTGTGAAGTCACATTATACCACACTCCGTCGTCTGGAGGGTAGACCATGCGCCGATGTAGCGTTTTAGGTAGGAGCCGTCAGGCTCGGCGGACTTCGCCGCAAGCAGGTCGCGCACGCGTTGCTGCTCCTCCGCGTACCTAGCCGCGTCGAACGTTCCCTTGAAATGCTCCACGCGCAGCCACAGCAGGTACGTGGTGAGCGCGTCGAAGGCGTTGTATTCCACGATCTCGCGCCTCTTGCCGCCGTAGAAGAGGCGTGCCACGTCGTCGCCCGTCGTGTCGAGCTTGCCGGGAATGCCGCAGAGGTTCGCGATCTCGTTCAGCGAGCATCCAGTCCCCTTCCTGAGACCGCCCACCACGTCCATCAGGTCTACGGAGTCCATGTCCCACGGCTTGCCGCACACCTGCCGCGCGAACTCCGGAAGGGAGAGTCCGTTCACTATCGCCCGCTGCGCGAGGATGTGGATGTCCGCGAAGCGCGAGTTGTAACCCACGAGCGTAGGATGGGTCTTGCCGAACTTGCCGAGAAAGCGCGTGAGAATGTCCGCTTCGGTCACGGACGCGTCCTCCGGCCTCTCCGGCAACGTCCACAGGTGGAGCTTCACCCCGTCCGCCGCCTCCACTCGCACCACCGCCGCGATTGAGACTATGCTGCACATCACTGTCTTGAGGAACGGTTGCGGGTTCTCCTCTGTGGCGCCGCCCTGCTCCCACATGACGCGCAACACCTCGTCATCGGGCACGTCCGCGCCAAGATGGTAGAGCCGCCGGCCTGCCGCGAGGTCTGGCGCCCACTCGCAGTCAAACGCCCATATCTGCCTGCTCGCGCCCGCCATAGGCTAGCGCCCTTCCTCGACGGCGCGGACGATCGCCTCGTATTCCGAAGCCTGTTCCTCCATCGACTTCACCATCTTGAACTGCGTGCGGCAACGCACGAGGTTGTGATCGGGGCAGGCCGTGTGGAAGTAGACGTCGCCCGCGAGGTAGTCCGTGAGGAACCTGACGCCGATGGTGAACGTGATTAGCCGCCCGGAGAACGCGAGGTTCTCCAGCTCGGCCCGGTTGAGGAACTCGGCCTCGGAGAGGTATCCGCGCACGAGCTGCTCGAAGTATTCCTTGCGGGAGAAGACCTTCGAGAGGTCGCGCTCGTCCTCTGCCGCCGCCGCCGTGGAGGTGCGCACCATGTCGCCGAAGTCGTAGAGCGCGCAGCCGGGCATCGTCGTGTCGAGGTCGATCACGGCCACGCCCTCGCCCGTCGCGTCGTCCAGCATGACGTTGTTGATCTTCGTGTCGTTGTGAGTGATGCGCTCTGGGATGTCGCCGGAGGCCATGAGGTCCAGTATCCTTCCGGCCTCGTCGCGATGCGCGTCCACGAACGCGAGCTCGTCCGCCACGTCCTTCGCGCGTCCCTTCACGTCTGCGGCGAGCGCCGCGTCGAGCTGCGCGATGCGCGCGCGCGTGTCGTGGAAACGCGGAAGTATCTCGTGGAGGCGCGGACCCGGCAGGTCGGCGAGGTCGTTCTGGAAGCGAGCGAACGCGCGCGCCACCTTGTAAGCCTGCTCGGGGCGCTCAATTAGATCGTACGTGCGCGCGCCTTCGATGAAGACGTACTGTCGCCACGGTCGCGAGTAGTCCAGCACCGTGAGCGTGCAGCGCGGGTCGTCGGGGTGCTTCGACCTGATGTGCGCCGTCACGCGCGAGATGTTCTCCATCAGCGCGTCCGGGTCCGGGAAGATCGACGTGTTGATCTTCTGGAAGATGTACTGCGGTCCGCCTGGACATACCATCCGGTACGTCTCGTTGATGTGACCGCTGCCATATCGCTCTATTGTCGGTTGCATGACGCTAGTATACCATACTGTGCCGCCCGCTACACGAACCGAATTGGACTGAATGGCCTTCGCCGTGACAGGCGGCGCGGCAGACGCGATGCACGGCCGTGGGGAAGACGAAAGAACATGCTTGCCACACGTCGCATCAGTGCGCTTCCAGCCAGTTTACGCCCGCGCCCACGGATACGTCCAGCGGCACGCCGAGGTCGAGCGCCCCGGACATCTCTCGCGCGACGATCTCCTTCACGCGGTCGAGTTCGTCGAGAGGCGCGTCGAAAAGCAGCTCGTCGTGTATCTGCAGCACCATCTGCGTGCGCAGGTTCTCCGCCTTCAGCGCACGGTCCACGCGCACCATGGCGAGCTTGATGAGATCCGCGGCCGTCCCCTGGATGGGCGTGTTTATCGCGTCGCGTTCCGCCGCCTGGCGTGCGGTGGCGTTGCGCGAGGCGATGTCGCGGATCGTGCGCCGCCGGCCAAGCGCGGTGACGGCGTATCCCGTCTCGCGCGCCTTGGCGATCGAGGCGTCCATGAACGCGCGGATCTTAGGGTAGAGCGCGAAGTAGGCGTCAATGAGGTCCGCCGCCTCCTTGCGCGGGATGTGCAGGCGCTGGGAGAGTCCGAACGCGGAGATGCCGTAGATGATGCCGAAGTTGACCATCTTGCACTTGCTGCGCATCTCGTCCGTGACGAGGGCGGGCATCACGTCGTACACGCGCGCAGCAGTCTCACGGTGGATGTCGGCACCATGCGCGAACGCCGAGAGCATCGTCTCGTCGCCGCTCATCGCCGCCATGATTCGCAGCTCGATCTGGGAGTAGTCGGCAGAAACCAGGCGATGGTCGCCGTCGCGCGCGATGAAGGCCGCGCGGATCGGCTTTCCGCGCTCGGTGCGGATGGGGATGTTCTGCAGGTTGGGGTCGGACGACGAGAGCCGCCCCGTCTCCGTGAACGCCTGCGCGAAGGTGGTGTGCACGCGCCCGTCCGGCCCGAGGCACTGCGGAAGCTTGTCGACGTAAGTGGACTTGAGCTTGGCGCACGCGCGATACTCCAGTATCTTGCCGACGACGGGATGGGCGTCCACTAGCTTCACGAGCGTCTTCTCGTCCGTTGCAAAGAACCCGCGTTGCGTCTTCTTCGCGCCCTGCGAGCTGAGGCCGAGCTTCCCGAACAGAAACTCGGAAAGCTGGAGCGGGGAGTCCAGGTTGAGGCTCTCGTCTCCGTAACCACGTATCTCCGCCGCCAGTGCGCCGATCTCGCGGTCGAGCGTCGCGCCGTACGCGCGCAAGGCCGGAACGTCGATGCGTACACCGACGGACTCCATCTCCGCGAGAATCGGCACAAGAGGCTCCTCGCTCTGCTCGAGCGCCTGGAGCGCGCCTGCCTCTGCGGCGCGCGGACGCAACACGGCGTCGAGCTGGAGCGTCACGTCAGCGTCCTCGGCGGCGTAGTCGAGGATCTTTTCCGGCGGGATGTCGGCCATGGTCGCCTGCTCCTGTCCGCGCACCTTTTCGCCCACCACCGCCTCGTAGGGTATCGGATCGTAGCCGAGAAATTCGCGCGCAAGGCCGTCCATTCCGTGGCGCGCCGCCGCGTCCGTCACGTAGTGCTCAAGCATCGTGTCTCGCACGACGGAACCGAACTTGATGCCGTAGCGGCCGAGAACCGTCATGTCGTACTTCGCGTTCTGGGCGACGAGCGTCTTCGACGGATCGGCGAACGCGGCCGCGAAATGGTGGAGCAACGATGGTGCCGTCTGCTCCGCGGCGAAGGAAAAGAGATCGTCCGCGGGCGCCGGCGGACGCGCGATAGGCACGTACCAGGCCTTGCCCTTCTCCGTCGCGAACGAGACGCCCACGAGGTCGACCGTGTGCGCGTCCGTTCCCGTCGTCTCCGTGTCGAACGCGAATATCGGCGCAGCCTCCAGGACGCGCGCAAGTTCGCGCGCCTCGTCTTCCGTAGTTACGAGACGGTACTCGTGCGGCACGTCAGCCAGCTTCTTGAAGGAATCCGCCGGCGCGAGGGCGGCGTCCGCGCCGAGGAGGTTCTTTGCGAGATGGCTCAGCTCGTACTTGGCACAAACGGCCGCCAGACGCTCGCGGTCCGGCTCCTGACGCGCGAGCGAGTCGAGCGAGACCTCGAGCGGCACGTCAGTGCGGATCGTGGTGAGGAACTTGGACATCTTCGCGTCCTCGGCCCCGGCGGCCACCTTCTCGCCGGTCTTGCCCTTGATGTCGGCGGCGTGCGCTATCAGGTTCTCCACGGTGCCGTACTGCGCGAGCAGCGCGGAGGCAGTCTTCTCGCCTACACCCTTGATGCCGGGGATGTTGTCGGAGGCGTCGCCCGCGAGCGCCAGCCAGTCGATCATCTGCGCGGGGCTGGTAAGCCCCCAGTGTTCCTTCACGCGCGCTTCGTCGTAGACATCGGCATCACCGCCCGCGCGCCCCGGGCGGAAGAGGCGGATGTTCGGCGCGACAAGCTGGGCGGCGTCCTTGTCCGGCGTCGCAAGATACACGTCGAACCCTTCGGCCGCCGCGCGTACGGCGAGCGTGCCCATCACGTCGTCCGCCTCGAACCCTTCCTTTCGGATCACCGGCAGCCGCAGCGCCTCGGCGAGCTCGAGCGCGTACGGGATGTTGGCGGCAAGGTCCTCGGGCATCTTCTCGCGCTGTGCCTTGTACGGCGGGTACGCCTCGTGCCGGAACGTGGGGCCGGAGGGATCCATGGCCAACGCGGCGTGCGTGGGCTTCCAGTCCTTGAGGATCGAGACGATCCCGTTCGCGAAGCCTATGAGGGCGGACGTGGTTATGCCGGTGGAGGTGACGCGCGGATTGCGCAGGAACACGAAATACCCACGATACAGGAACGGCATCACGTCAATGATGAAGAGTGTCTTCTTTTTCTGTCCGTCTGACATGCTCGTCTCCGTTGAAATAGTCAATCGCCCCCGCCTCACGCGCCACAATGCAATTGCGAAGCCTCAAGTGCGCGGTCGATCGAACGGTCGATGTCGTAGTACTTGTATTCGCCCAGACGGCCGCCTACGACGAGGTTGGGCACCTTCGCCGCCTCGGCCTGGTAGAGGGCCAGCCGCTCGCGCGACTCGGCCGTGTCCACGGGATAGTACGGCTCGTCGCCCGGCTTCCACGCCTGCGGATATTCGCGGCAGATGATCGTGGACGGCGCTGACATCACGGCTGCATCCTCCGGATGGTAGTGCTTGAACTCGTGGATGCGCGTGAACGCCACGTCGGCATCCGTGTAGTTGACCACGCTCGTCCCCTGGAAGTCCGTCACCGGCACCCGCTCCCGCTCGAAACGGAGCGAACGCCACGGGAGCGGACCGAACTTGTAGCCGAAAAGGGCGTCGATGGGGCCGGAGTAGAATACCGGCGCTTGGTGATTGGCGATTGGCGATTGATCGCGCCAGGAGAGCCAGTCGACGTTGCATTCCACGGAAATGTTGGGATGGTCGAGAATGCGGTCGAAGAGCGAATTGTAGCCCGTTAGCGGAATGCCCTGGCGGTAGTCGGGGTAGTAGTTGACATCGTAGCTCGCGCGCACGGGCAGCCGCTTGATGATGTCCGCGCTCAGGTTACGGGGATCGGTGCCCCACTGCTTGCGCGTGTATTCGCGGATGAAGGCGTCGTAGAGCGGTTTGCCGATGAAGGATATCGCCTGTTCCTCGAAGTTGGCGGGCACGCGGGGACGCGTGCCCCTACCGGATTCGGCGGCGATGAACGCGGGCAGTTCGGACGGCGTGAGGTCGAGGCCGTAGAACTGGTTCACGAGCGTGAGACCGAGCGGCAGGAAGTACGTCTTGCCGGCGTGGCGGGCCAGCACCTTGTGCTGGTATCCGTTGAACTCCACGAACCGGCGCACGAAGTCCCACACGCGGTCGATGTGCGTGTGGAAAATATGCGAGCCGTAGGTGTGGATCTCGATTCCCGTATCGGGATCGGTCTCGCACCGCACGTTCCCGCCAACGCGCGGACGCTTCTCCAGCACCAGCACCTTGCGGCCCTCATCTGCCAGCACGCGCGCGACGGTGCATCCCCAGATGCCGGCGCCCACAACAATCACGTCTACCTGTTGCATGTCGTGAAGTATACCACAACGGCAGCGGCCGCGCCAGTTTCACATGGCGGCGATCTCGTACCAGACGGTGCGGTACTCCGGGCCAATCTTCAAGATGGCATGGCCATCTGCATCCGCCTCCACCGGCACGGACTTCACGCGTTCGCCGCGCTCGTCCAGCGCCCAGCACTTCGTAGCGGCGGCATTTGACGGCAGCGTTATCGTGGCGGGGATGCTCTCGTTCACGGTCTTGCCGTTTCCCCAGTCCGCGCCGCGGCAGTGGACGTAGTCGCGGTCGTACGTGAACTTCGCGCCGCCGTTGTGGCAGAGTCCTGTCGCCGCGAGGAGGATGCGCGCAGGACGGCCGTCCGCGCCGAAGCCCGTCGCGTCGTGCGACGTGAGCGACACCGTCGCCCAGCCGAGCTTCGTCTCGCCGACCTGGAGCTTCACGCCGCCGAGGTCGAACGTCCGTCCTTTCGTGAACCCGGAGAACACCTTGGTGTTCGGCGTGTTGACGGTCCAGAACGCCGCGCCCTCAACCTCGCCGTTGAGGACGATTTCGCCCGTGTCACTCTTGAAGACCTTCTGGTCCTTGTTAGGAATGTGGCAGTCAATCTGCTTCGACTTCGCCGTGAGGTCCACCGCCGTCTTACGCTCAAGCGCAAGCTCGTTCGGAACCTTGCCGTCCGTTGCGGACTCGATTCCCTGCGCGATGATTCCCTTCTTCACAAAGCGGTCTAAGTATTCGTTGTAGGGGAGGTTCGCAACGTAGGACGATGCGCTCTCCTTCACGTCGCCGCGCAGGTACATCGCCGCGCACGCGGGGAAGTGCGCAAGGACGTCGGTGCGCGCCGCCATCGAGAAGAAGTACTCGTTGTGGTCCGGCTCCGCGTTCTGGCGGTTGTTGTAGGAATACTCGAACACGCCGTCCCATCCGTGCAGCGCACCGTAGGCGCGGAACATCGGCTGGCCCTCCGCGCCGTAGAAGTTCGGATACGGGTGGTTGTACTCGCTGATCGTGTAGGGCTTGCCGAGGACGCGCTGGCTCGCAAGCTTGCGGAGGCAGTTCGCCGTGTTGTTCACCATCGCACCATTGCCGATTCTCCACTCCTTCCTCACTCTCGGATGGCACCAGTAGGCGTGGTTGTCCACGTAGTCCATTTCCGCCATGAGTTGCGGCGTGGTGTATCCGAGCTGGGTTGCGGCGACGGGCGCCTCAAGGCCGAGATCTTTCTTGAGGTAGCTGTGCATTCCGGTCCAGTAGTCATGCTCCACGTCCGTGATGAACTGGTAGAAGTCGCGCTTCATCTCAATCGGCGCGCGGGACCGCTTGCTGTTGCTGTGTACGAGCGG